>LSQX01393922.1_pt1 | contig 23189 bp, 19 predicted proteins | sample 654561 | NCBI WGS metagenome assembly LSQX01 (sample SAMN04489861, study PRJNA283612) | anaerobic digester metagenome | isolation source: 4 biogas reactors fed with cattle manure at either 37C or 55C with and... | place: Denmark: Kongens Lyngby | collected 2014
AGAATTGTTGCGGGAGGGTTCGGAAATAGAACAAAATCTGTCTTATCAAGACAATTCCGTAGCAGCTGGGCAAAACCTATTCCAACCCGGTAAATATATTGGCGACAAGTGGGGCGGTAAATACCTGCGTGCCCCCGATATTTTTTTCACTATCCTGGAGAAAGGCAAGGGCAAACTGGTGCGCTTAGGGGAGATTGCTGAAGTGCGCTTTGGTATAAAAACCGGTGCTAACGACTTTTTCTACCTGGAACCGCTTGGCCCCGGCTCACAGCCGGGCTTGCTGCGAGTGCGCAACGGTGCCGGCTGGGAAGGGGAGATCGAAGAGGAGTTTCTCCAGCCGGTGATTAAAAGCCCCCGGGAGTGTCGCAGCATAGTGACCAAGCTGGAAGAACTAAAATACCGTATCTTTATGTGCCACAAGAGTAAGACTGAGTTAAAGGGTACACGGGCATTGGAGTATGTTGAATGGGGGGAAAAACAGAACTTTCATCTTCGGTCTTCAGTTCGTTCCCGGCAGAAGTGGTGGGACATAGGGAAACGAGAACTGTCAGGTCTGCATTTCAATTATCTGATCTATGATGTTGGTAAAACTTTCATTGGGGAATTATATTTTAGCGATAATTTCCATGATATATACTTGAGCAAGGATTATGCGGTTAGTTTGAACTCGATGGTATTCTTTTTATTTCAAAACGTCATTGGTCGAGCAAATTTTGGCGGTGGATTAATGAAAATTCAGACGTATGAATTAAAGCGTTTGGGTCTGTTAAATCTCAAAGCAAATATACCCAACGAATTTGATAATAGCTATTCTTCGGTTTTCATAGAATGTGGTATTGACCCTGAATCCACAATCCCCATTGCCCAGCAGGAACCTAATCCCTTGCCTGACCGCAAGGCGCTGGACGATATTGTCTTTGATGCTCTGGAATTAACCGGAGAGGAACGCAAGGAAGTCTACCGGGCAGTATGCCAGTTGGTTTGGGAGCGTATCAGCAAAGCGAGGAGTGTGGAGCGAAATGGCTAATAATTTCATAACCAATGCCCAGCAGCGCATTTTGAAAGATCGCATCCATACGCTTATAAAACACAGCCAGGAACTGAAATTCCTGGTGGGTTTCTTCTATTTTTCCGGATGGCGTGAACTTTATGAGGCGCTAAAGTCCCGCGCTGACTTGAAAATAAAAATTTTAGTGGGGCTGGACACTGACTCGCACCTGGGCAGGGTGCTGGAGGTAGCCAATCCCGATGCAAATACCCGCACTCAACAGGAACTGCTGGGACGCTTTTTTGTATCCTTACGCACTGCGCTGCAGGATGAGGCTTTGGATACGCAGGAATTTTACGAGCAGGTAGCCTTCTTTATACACCTTCTGGAAGATGGCCGGCTGCAGATCCGCAAAACCTTTGACCCTAACCATGCCAAGCTCTACCTGTTCCGCCTGGATGAAGCCGGGCAATCCCTGGTTAATGCGCCTGGACGCTTTATAACCGGTTCCAGCAATCTAACCCGCAGCGGGCTTCTAGGTCAGCAGGAGTTTAATGTGGAAATAGGTGATTATGGCTGGGAAGATGCGGAAGCCTATTTCGATGAATTATGGGCTGCAGCTATCCCCATCAGCGAACTGGATGAACGGCGGGAGCAGGTTGTCCGCATCATTCGCCGCCAGACCCAGGTGGCGGAGATATCTCCCTTTGAAGCCTATGTTCTGGTGCTCAAAACTTACCTGGATATGATGGAACAAAGAGCGCTTAGACCGCAGGTCAAGCGCCTTATGGAAGACCGGGGTTATAAGATTTACCGCTATCAAGAAGATGCGGTACAGCAGGCGTTGACCGTTTTGGAAGAATATGGAGGTGTAATCCTAGCTGATGTGGTTGGCCTGGGGAAATCAGTTATTGCCAGTTGGCTGGCGCGGGAGCGGGGTGGCCGGGGACTGGTCATCTGTCCTCCGGCTCTGATTGGTGATAGGCGAACTAAATCAACCGGCTGGCACAAATACCTGAATGATTTTGGACTGTTCGATTGGGATGTTCGTTCTTTGGGGGAACTGGACGAGGTTCAGGATTATCTTGCCCGGTATGGCGATGATGTCAATACCATCATTGTGGATGAGGCCCATCGCTTTCGTAACGAAGATACGGAAGCCTATGAGCGCCTGAGCCAGATCTGCGTTAACCGGAGTGTTATTTTGCTTACAGCCACCCCTTTCAACAACGCCCCAGCAGACATCTTTGCCCTGCTCAGACTCTTCATCCCGCCAGGCAAATCGACCCTGACCCTGGATGAGAAGCTGGCGGCCCGTTTCGCCCGCTACAATAGTGAATTCCGCAAGCTGTCATATATTCTTCGATATCACAACGCAGGCGGCGATAAACAGGCCCGGGCGGAAAGATACTATCACGAAAATTTTGAGCTTCCGCCCCCTATCGATGTCTTGCGAACCAAACGCCGAGTCAAGCAGTTGGCAAATGAAATTCGAGCTGTTATAGAACCCATTGTTATCCGCCGCAACCGTTTAGACCTAAAACGCGATCCAGTGTACGCCCAGGAGCTTACTGCGCTTTCCGAAGTGGCAGACCCAATTGAGCTTTTCTACGAATTAACCCCGGAACAATCAGCTTTCTACGACCGGGTGATTAATGAGTACTTCGGCGAAGAGGGGCGGTTTCGGGGGGCTATTTACCAGCCTTATGCTTACGAAAAGGGCCGCGAATTAGAGGAACTGGACGAAGAAGGCAACATCGCTTTCCAACAGCAGCGCAACTTGTACGAATTCATGCGCCGATTGCTGGTTAAACGTTTTGAAAGTTCCTTTGGTGCTTTTGCTAAAAGCATCCATAATTTTATCCGCATTCACTGGATTGTACTGGCTTTTATTGAAAAGACAGGCCGGTATATCTTAGACCGGAATTTAATTGAAAAAATCTGGGAAGAGGATGAAGAAACTATTGAGGAAGCGCTGCAGCAATTTGCTGAGCGCCTGGCGGAGGAAATAAATTTGAACCCGCGTCATCATCGGGTTTACGTCATAGAAGAATTCGATGAGCCCGAGCAGTTCCTTAACGATATTCGTTCTGATTTGGAATTGCTTCAGCATATTGCCGGGCAAGTGAAGCTGCTTGGCCTAGTAGATAATGATCCCAAAAGCGAATGTCTTATAGAGTCTGTGCAGAAGGTTTTGCAGACCAAATCTGCTGCCGGCGAACCGCGCCGCAAAGTGATTGTTTTCAGCGAATACCGGGATACGGTGGAACACATTGTTCCCGTGCTGGAAACTGCTTTCCCGGGGCGTGTATTGGTAGCAGAAGGCTCCCTTAGCCAGAGTTTTTTCGATGATCTCCTGGCTAACTTTGACGCCAGTTATACGGCAAAAGAACAGCGTGATGATTACGATATTTTGGTGACCACTGATAAGCTCTCGGAAGGAGTTAATCTAAATCGAGCTGGTGCTGTAATTAATTATGATGTTCCCTGGAATCCTACCCGGGTGATTCAGAGACTGGGACGCATCAACCGCATTGGTCGCAAGGTTTTTCAAACTCTTTATATCTGTAATTTCTTCCCTACTGAAAAAGGAGCTGAGGTGGTTAAAAGCCGTGAGATCGCAGCGCACAAAATGTTTTTAATTCACAATACCTTAGGGGAAGATGCGAAAATCTTCGCACCCGAAGAAACACCATCTCCCGCAGAACTTTTCAAACGCATCAATCGCAATCCGGAGGAAGAGGAGGAGGAAAGCCTGCTTACTGCTATCCGCAAGGAATTTTATGCTATTAAAGAGCAGCATCCAGACGTGGTCAGCGGGTTGGTGGATTTTCCTGCCCGCGTCAAAACAGCCAAAGTTGCCGGGCAAAATCAAATGCTGGTTTTCCGCAGGAAAGGCCTGCAGCTTTTCATACACAGCGTAACTGACACGGCCATTGAAAAACTGGAGGTACACCCTCTGATTTTTGAGGAAGCCCTGCCGTACCTACGCTGCCAGCCGGAAACACCCCGCCAGCCACTAAGCTCTAGATTCTGGCCTGCTTATGAAAAAATCAAATCTTTCCGGGAACAGACGCCCATGCCCCGGAGTGAACAATCGCTGCTGGTCAAGGCAGAGAACAACCTGCGCAGTGCGTTAATGAATCATGCCGCTGAATTAGAAGAATACCTGACCTTTATACAAACACTGCTGCGCGACTTAAAAGAATATCAAACTTTGCCAAAGTACACCCTGCGCCGGTTGACGATTGTGGAGATGAATGGAAAGGTGTCTAAGAATGAAATAGCGCGTTTTTGTGCTGAATTGGAAACCCTCAGGCAATATCTAGGTGAAGATTATCTGGAGCGCATTGAGCAGCGAGTAAAAGACTTTCGCAGTGAAATAATAATTGCCGTAGAAAACATAAAAAGTGATACCCAGGGTTAAGCAAAAGAGCGGATTAAAAGAATTAATTATGTAACACAAATACTTCTGTCGAAATAAAAAAGCACTTCCAACCTCACCGGAAGTGCTTGATTTTCTAATGATGGTACGCCCGAGAGGAATCGAANNGGCTCCGGAGGCCGGTGCTCTATCCACTGAGCTACGGGCGCATATGGTGCTTTATGATTATAGCAAAATTGCGGGGTCAAGTCAAAAGAAACTCTTGTTGTGGTGGGCTTTTAACGCCACCTTTAATTCTAATGGGTAACCTCCTTTTTGCGCAAACTATGGGTTGTGCTGGATATGATAAGACCAGCTAAGCAGAGTACTGCTCCCAGGAGGTAAACAGTCTGAAAGGCGGTCAATTCGGGAGCTGAAGTGCTGAGAGCATAACTGCTCTGTACCACTGTAGAATAGATGGCTACGGATAGAGCAGTGCCCAGAGAATAGGAGAGATTTCTTACGGTAGCGATGAATCCGCCAGCATACCCCGCCTGGTCGGGAGCAATTGACCCCATAATGGAGCTACTGTTGGGTGAGCCAAAGGCACCTAATCCCAGCCCGAGCAATACTAAACCTAAGACAATACACAGGGGATTTATGGTCAAGCCGGCCGTGGATAAGGTTAAATGAGCCAGTGCCATGATCAGAAACGCAGCTGATGTCAGGCGGGAAGGGCCCCACTGATCCGACAAATACCCGGCTACAGGTGCTGTAAAGGCCATTATAAGCGGGGGAATGGTCATGTAGAGACCAGCTTGAGCAGGGGACAGGGCTAATAAATTCTGCAAGTAAAAGGGAAAGAGGAAAAATATTAGCATATGACTGATATAACTAATCGAACCCAGTATGTTGCCGTACACAAAGGGCTTTATCTTAAAAAGCTCAAAATTAATTAAGGAAGGCCTGCGGCCTTTTTCGACTATTATAAATAGAGGCACCAGCAAGAGGCCAGCTAACAGCAAGGCCTTGTTTACATCAGGGGATAGACCTAATACCAGTAAAATGGAAGTCAACGCTAGTAACAGAGTTCCCGAGATATCAAATTTATGGTTGTCGGAATGAGGGAATGAAGCATTTGGCATCATAAAACGATAAGCCAGGATTACCGCGATGATGCCTATGGGAAGATTGATTAAAAATATACTAGGCCATCCAAAGCAATCGATCAGCAAACCCCCTAGGCTGGGGCCAGCCATATTGCCTATACCTACTATACTGCCGGTAATGCCCAGCGCTTTGCCACGTTCATGGTCTGGAAAGGAATTAGACACAATACCTATTCCGGTAGCCATCATCATACTGGCTCCCAAAGCCTGTATTACGCGGAATGATACCAGGAAGAATAGTGATGGTGCCTGACTGCATAATGCTGAGCCTAAAGTAAAAACTATGAACCCCCAGGTATACAGTTTTTCCATACCCAGGTAATCACCCAGTCTGCCAAACATGAGCAGGCTGGCAGTTATGACCAGCATATAGGCATTTACTACCCACTGCACAGAACTCAAAGGTACAGCAAAATCCTCTGCTATGCTGGGGTTGGCAATGTTTAATATGCCACCATCCAGGGTAGACATAAAAATACCTAAGCATATTATGATAAGGGTTTTCCATTTATTCTCAAGTCTCAAAACAGACCTAGAACCTTTCCTGTCATAATTCATTACTAATATTAACACTAAGTACATAAGCTTTGGTAACCATTTCAGTAAGAGGAGGGCCTGGGAAGTGGATGTATTTCACCTGATTTTACTGGCTTTCTTAGCGGAAGCTATTTGGGAGACTTTGAAGATGGTGTGGCAAAAGGATAAGCTTCACCCTGATGTATTGGGAGCGTTAATTATTGGTATAATTCTAGCGTTATCGACGGGACTAAATCTTTTTGAATTAGTTGGTTTGCCCATCATTCATCCTTATATTGGGCAAGTCTTTACTGGCATTCTGGCTTCCCGAGGTGCGAATTTTGTGCATGATCTGGTGAAAATTGCTCAAGGTATGAGAATACGGGTAAATTCCCATCATTCCTGACCTAATACCGCAGTAACAACGTCGCTTAAGAGGCGAGCCGCATTGGAAGCGATGGTTAAAGAACCCTTGTCAGTTCCAATTTCGAAAAGGAGAGCCTGAGGATAGAGATCTTGATTATAGTCTCCCTTCCCCATGTATATGCCTCGCATCAGACCGGGGTAAATATTGTCGGCAGTTGCTTTGACTTGACGGGCGAAATCAAGATTGGCCTTCATATTTGGGTTTGACCGGCCAATAACGATCATTACCTGGGCAGTTTCAACCCCGTTTATAGTAGTCAGATAGGCGCTTAGAGGTGCGGAGTCCCGGTGAATATCGAAAATAGCTTCAGGAGAGTTTTTCAGCAGCTTAACGGCTGTTCTGCGCGAGCGATTATAAGCATTTATATCGTGGGGATTGTGGTTTTCTTTGTTATGAATAACGGTGAAGCCGCTGCGTCTAAGCGCTTCAACCATAGAATCACCGACTTTCAAGATATCCCCATCGGGTGGCTCAGCAGATTTGCCAGAGGTAAGAAGGTATGATTCATCATTATGGGTATGATAAACAGCCAGTTTCTTACCAGCGGTGCGAAGTATCACGTTATTGGGATAAGAAAGAGTAGCGGCAGGTACAGTTTCGGTCCTGGCGCTATACTCCGATTTCCTGCGGGCCAGCGCCTGATCGCCATCAACACGGATAATTATATAGTGGATATCCTCTGCACTGATGTACTCGTCGTTAACGGTCACCGGTAAACCGGTCTGAAGTATCAGATTACCATCGGTATCATGTACGGTAACGTAGGCCGTGCCCAATTCGTTATCAAAACCTCTTGGTTTGGCTGGCTGAGGGGTAGTCAAGGTATTGATAATATATGAAGCAGCCATAACCCCTAGCAACAAACCGAAGAATATCCATAGATAACGCTTATATGTTGATGATTCCATAAACAAACCGCCTTCTCTAGTGAGTCAAATCTATTATTTGGAGAAGGCGGTTGCTTTATGCGGCTTATAAAATTTGTTACAAATTGGTGTCCCAACTGTCTAGATATTCTTTTTGTTCATCAGTGAGGCTATCAATTTCCACGCCCAGAGACTGAAGTTTTAATAGCGCCACTCTTTCATCAATCTCCCGGGGAACGTTATAGACATGGTTGCCCAGTTTGTCGCGGTTCTGAATAACATAAACCAGTGACAAGGCCTGTAGGGAAAAACTGGTATCCATGACTTCGGCGGGATGACCATCACCGGCGGCCAGGTTAACCAAGCGTCCTTCAGCTAAAAGGTAGAGTTTACGGCCATCGGCCATAACAAACTCCTCAATATTATCCCTGGCGATTCTGGTGCTGACAGCTAGATCGTGGAGGTCGCCTTTGCTGATTTCCACGTCAAAATGTCCAGCATTAGCCATAATGGCATTATCTTTCATTACCTCCATATGTTCGCGGCGGATTACATTTATATTACCGGTGACAGTGATGAAAATGTCACCTAATTTCGCTGCTTCACTCATGGGCATTACCTGGAAGCCATCCATGATAGCTTCATTAGCCTTGATAGGATCAATTTCCGTAATAATTACCCGAGCGCCCATGCCCAGTGCCCGCATGGACACACCTTTTCCGCACCAACCGTATCCAACTACTACCACATTCTTACCAGCTACCACTAAATTAGTAGTGCGGTTGATGCCATCCCATACTGACTGGCCTGTTCCATAGCGGTTATCAAACAGGTATTTCATGTAAGCATCATTGACGGCCATCATTGGAAATAGCAGAGAATTGTTTTCATCCATAGACTTCAAACGAACGATACCGGTGGTGGTTTCCTCACAACCGCCAATTATATTACGAGCTTGTTCAGCGCGGTCCTTATGCAGCATAGTCACCATGTCAGCACCATCATCGATTAAGGCATCTGGCCTAGCATCGAGAGTGAGCTCGAGAAAGCGATGGTATTCTTCGGTGCTTTCGCCATGTATTGCATATACAGTGATACCTGAATCTACCAAAGCTGCTACAACGTCATCCTGGGTGGAAAGCGGATTGCTGGCACAGGCTACCACGTCTGCGCCCGCTGCTTGCAACGTCTGCAGCAGGTAACCAGTTTTAGCCTCCAGGTGTAAGCAACAGGCTATGGTTTTACCAGTCAGTGGTTTAGTTTTTTCAAATTCAGCTTTAAGTATATTTAGAACCGGCATATTCTGACTGACCCATTCTAGTTTGCGGTAACCATAGGGGGCAAGCTCCAGGTCTTTAATAATTGAGGGCCGATGTAAATCTTTTTGGGGAATGGCATTCAATGAGGTGACCTCCTTAAATTTGATATCAATAATTGCTACAAACTACTCATTTAGAAATATTATAAGCAAAACAGGTTACAATAGGAAACACAATTTGGTAAGATTATTAAAAACCTGAAATTTTGGATGTGAGGAATTTCTGTGAAAATATTAATGTTTAGTTGGGAGTATCCTCCGCACATGGTGGGTGGATTGGGTCAACATGTCTTTGATTTAAGCCGTTTTTTAGCCGAGCAGGGAGAGACGGTCCATATCATAACTCCCAGAGTAGGTACCTATTTGGATTATTGGATTGAGAATGGAGTTCATATTCATCGAGTGGGCCGTCCCACCCAGGAAGGGGAGAACTTTAAATCCTGGACTTTTACTTTCAATAGCGAAGCTATTCGAGAAGCTGTCCGGCTTAATGATCTGATCGGCGGGTTTGATGTGGTTCATGCCCATGACTGGTTAGTGGCTTATGCGGGACGCTCTCTAGCTAAAATATTCGAAATACCTTTGGTTTCTACTATTCATGCTACTGAACATGGTCGTAATTTAGGCCTTCACAACCGCATGCAGATCGAAATAAACGAAATTGAAAAAAACTTAGCCCTAGAGTCTGAAATAGTTATCTGCTGTAGCCAATATATGCAGGATGAAATAAACACTTTGTTCGGTCGTCCCCGCAGTGATCTGCGTATAATCCCCAATGGTGTTGATCCTGAACTTTTCACAACCTTACCTGATAACCCTCGTTTTGATATTGGTGAAGATGACAAAATAGTCTTTTTCTTAGGGCGTCTGGTCCCCGAAAAAGGTGTATGGCAGCTGGTTCAGTGCTTTCCCAAAGTGCTGGCAAAGGAACCAAACGCGGTTCTGTATATTGGAGGGCGTGGACCGCTAAAGGTCCAGCTGGAGAAACTATGCCAGGAACTAGGAATAGCTGATCGGGTAATATTTACTGGGTTTATTGCCAAGCAGGATCGCAATTATGTTTATAATCGAGCTCAGGTAGCGGTTTTTCCCAGTTTATATGAACCATTCGGTATTGTGGCCCTAGAAGCTATGGCTACTCGTACACCGGTGATAGTAGGTAATGTAGGAGGATTAGCAGAAATAGTAGAACATAGGGTAAATGGACTCAAAGTGACGCCTGGCAATGTGGATGAGTTAGCTGAGGCAATTATTGAATTGTTAAATAATGCTGAATTGGCTCATCGTCTGCAGGAGACCGGCTATGAAACGGTGAAGTCTGTTTATGGATGGGATGTCATAGCTGAATCAACCCGGGAAGTTTACCGGGAAGTGATACACAGCAAGAATCGCTTAATGGCTGAAGTTTAGTGGAACATTTGTTTTTATTACTTGTTGGGGGACGTGTAGGCTTTGAATGCTAGAATTATGATGGTGCTACACAGCCACATTCCCTATGTTAAAAGGCAGGGAAGGTGGCCTTTTGGAGAAGTATGGCTTTTTGAGGCCATGGCCGAGACCTATATTCCATTATTGATTAATCTGCTGAAATTACACGGTGAAGGTAAAGTAACTCCTATCACTATGAGCTTTAGCCCAGTTCTCCTGGAACAATTAAACTCCAAATATATTAAACAGGAGTTTATAAGTTACCTGAAGGAACGGGAGAACATGGCCAGGGCTGATGAAAGATATTACCTAGCTCAGAGTAATCAGGAATTTGCCAGAATTGCGGCCTATTATGCCAGTTTTTATCGAGACATTCGCCGGGACTATGAAATTGAATTGAATCGTGATATTATCCAGGCCTTAAGGTATCTACAAAGCAAGGGGCATCTGGAGATAATTACTACTGCAGCTACCCACGCCTACCTTCCTTTGCTGGATCGTACCAGCCTAGAGTCCCAGATCTATTGGGGGAAAAGACTGTATGAACAAGTTTTCTCTATGGAACCTCAGGGATTCTGGTTACCCGAATGTGGCTATTTCCAAGGAATTGAAGATGTATTAATCGAAAACGGATTTAACTATTTTTTTGTAGATAGCCATGCCATTGAAGGAGGCAAGCCGCTGGGCGCCATGAGTCCAGGCGGCAGTGGAGAAGAAGTAGAAATTGAAACTTTTGCTTCCACCGGTCTTAGTACTTATCGCCCCTACCGCATAGAAAACCGTAACATAACCGTTTTTGGCCGGAATTCCATGGTGAGTCAGCAGGTTTGGTCTGCCGATTATGGCTATCCTGGCGATGAAGACTATCGTGAATTTCATAAAAGCTCAGATAAATCAGGTTTCAAGTATTGGCGCGTTACTAATCGCAACCAGTCTATTGACAAAAAACAGCCTTATGATCCTGATGCCGCCCAGCTCAAAGTCAAGCAGCATGCGGCTCATTTTGTGAGCAATTTGGAAAACACTGGGCGCCACGCTGTGGAAATAGGTTTTAACCATCCATTAATTGTCGGGTGTTATGATACAGAACTGTTTGGCCACTGGTGGTGGGAGGGCATCAACTGGCTCAGTGAAGTCTTTAATTGTATACATAACAGTACTGAACTTGAATTAGTATTGCCTTCACAGGTGGAACCAGCTACCCACCAGGCCAAATTATTCGAATCGTCTTGGGGAATGGGTGGTAAGCACTATGTATGGGAAAATGAAGAAACCTCATGGATGTGGGATATTATTCGCAAGGCCGGTGAGGAATACCAGAGTCTGAAAGGCATGGAACAGGAGACACTGATGGGACAGAGAGCTATGTCCCAGGCTATAAAGGAATTAATGCTAATCCAGAGCAGTGATTGGTTGTTTATGGTCAGCAATAACTCAACACGTGACTATGCCCTGAAGCGCTTTTATGAACATTACACGAAACTATTACGATTGACTCACACTGTTCGCAATCAGCAGTTCGATGACTCTTTCAAAGAGTGGCTACGCCGCATTCAATATGAAGATGATTTTTTCAGTTGCCTGTAAATTATGGAGGTGCGTTTATGAAGGGGCATATTGCCTTCTGTCCTCATTTTCATCAACCCCATTTTCAATTGTACAGAACTCGGGAAGAAGCTTTTCAAAATTCATATAAACCATGGTTGCAAATGCTGGCGCAAGCCGTACAATTGGACAGTTTTTATATTAATCTTCACTTTTCTGGACCTTTTTTATACTGGTTAAGCGATACCAAACCTGAATTTATTGATTATTTTAATACCCTGTTAACCAGCGGCAAAATAGGGCTCTTGGGTGGTTTGGCTGATGAACCCTTTATTCAATTGTCATCACGCAATGATGATGTGCTTTATCAGATGAAGAAATACGATGAACTGCTCAGTAGAGTGACGGGAGTTACCGCTGGGGAGTGGCAGGGTATTCATCTGGTGGAGCGCGAGTGTGGAGAAATGCTTTTATATCAGGCCTCCCAGGCAGCTCGAGCTATTCAGGCCCAGCCTATCTTTTACCTGGATGCGGAGACTTTTTATGCTTCCCATTTTACCTATCCGGGCTCAGAGGAAGATTATTGCCTCAAGCACTTTGGGTTTACTGATCCAGTAGCCAAAACTACCATTAGTCATCTGCCCCAAAACCTGTTATTTTTCGGACTTAGGGATGAAATCAATGGACAAGAGTTCATAAGCGTACCTGTACACAGTCAATTTCGCTACCAACTGCTTAAAAGAAACCAGTTTACCAATGAAGATCGAGTGATAATTAAACCTGAACACTATTACTTTTATGTGAAAGACGCTTTGGAGCAGGCCTATAACCAGGCCCAAAGTCTGGGAAAACCTATGGAACCGCTCCTGGTCATTTTTGAAGATGCTGAAAAGTTTGGACAGTGGAGTAAAGATCCCAAAGGAGACCGGGAATGGTTAATGGAATTTTTTGCTCTGGTTGACAAAGATCCTGATTTGGATTTTATAGGATTGAAAGATTATCTTCATACTCACGGCTATTTTGATACCTATCCAGCTAGTTCAAGTCACAGTTATCCTGAGTGGGAAAACTGGACAGCCCGACGGGGTATACGTGGGGTAACCTTTGGGGATAAAAGGTTACGCAAGGTAATCTGTCGATTGCGTGATGCGGAGCGACTGCAGGACAAGTTTGAAAGAGCGGTATTAAATAAGCTGGATATACAGACTGATCTGCCGGATTTAGGTCCATCTCTGCAGAGATCTATCATGAATTCACCAGAGCGATTTGAGATGGTAGAAAAGGTTCTAGAGCAGTATTATCCTGACTGGGTCGAGTATTATAGGCTGGTGAACCGGGTCAGGCATCTGGTTTATCAGGAGGATCCTAAATGGGCTAGCCGTCATCCCAATTATGGTTCGTCGCCATTTTATGATATGCAGGGCTTAGCTTATCTGGAGATAGCCATAAGGGTCTTGGCTGAAATGCTAAGAAAGATGAATGAATTTAACGAAGATACTGTGCAGTATAGGGATTGGGATATGGATGGCAGGAACGAAATAGTGATAGAGCATGACCAGCACTCATTGGTATTGGACCGAGCAGGGGGTTGTCTGGTATATCACCATGCTATTACCCCACAGATTGCAGATAGCCTTGATAAAGCTGGTCAACTGCTAGGTAAAGATTTTAAGCGTCTGCGTGCTTATAATCAAATACACCGGAGTTCTTATCCTTTGGTAATGACCGAAAGCGATAGTGATCTCAAACAAGAGTTTTATCCGGAAGGAGGCAGACAGGAAGTCCCCCGCAACTCCATGCGTTGTTCTATATGGATAGCTATGCTGGATCAGGAGATGGCCATAGGGAACTTTGACACTCGCGAATATACCATCGAGTCGATACAGTCGCAAGAGAAAATGACAATTGTAACCATGCGGACACAAGCTACCCTGGATTTAGTAAGCTATGATCCGATAACTATCACTCTTAGAAAAACATTCGTTATAGATGAGAATTCACTTCAGGTGGTATTTAATGCACAATTGAATAGAAGAGTAGAGAATATGCGGTTTTTCATGGTGCCAGAATTGGTGTCTTCAGCAGCACCTTCAGATGAAGTACATTTTCGACCCTGTGCCTGGTTAGGAGTTATTCCCTCTAAGCAGCCAGGTGAGATACCAGCTAAGGTATGTGATGTAGTTGCCATAGAGGGAGAAAGCCTCAGCTACATTAACCAGGAACAGGACTTATCGCCCTTTGATGGTCTGGATTACCTTTATCGACTGGAAAGTGCTGATGGTTCAAGTTACTATAATCGAATCAGCTATAGAATTCAAAAGTCAAACCCTATACACCGCTTAGAAATAAAGCCAGCGGTTAGAAATTACTACCATAACTATGTTTTTAACGAACAAAGCAGTCTCAGTTATCATACTTCTGGTCTAATGCTTTGTCCTTGGATACCATTTGATGAAGGAGAGGCGTTATTAAGTATTCTAGTTGACTGGCATTTTGACGTCCAAGGAAATCATGAGGCATATGAGGAAGTATTACCATTAATTAAGGGATGTATTGGTTGAATATTCAGCAGGAGGGGAAGGAATGATTTTAAGGGAGTTTTTTGAATATTATTTTACCGCCGTTGATCCACAGGTACTGAGTATTTATGAGCAACTAATGCCAGGAGCCAGTGATTTAGCCAGCAGCTATGCAGATGTTTTTTCCCGTAATGACGATGCGGCTATTGCTTTTTTATTAAAGTTTCACCAGGTTACCTCAGAATTACGAAGTCAGAACCCTAGCCAGGCGATTCTTTTTAACGTACATAACAATGTCTGTTTTCCCTTCTTTGTAAAATACCTTTGGGATGTAATGAGTCCCGCTAACCGGCAAAAGTTAGTGGAAAAAGCGGACATTGACAATTTGGATGAAATCACCACTAGATTAAACAATGATGTCAATTTACGAAACTGGTTCAGAAAAGAGATTGGATCTACATTGAGCCAGCAGGATTTATTTACCCTTAATGAAATTATTGCTCTACAGAATTTTTCATCTGGTGGTGAATATTCTTTTCTTAAATATGTGTATCCAGACATCCAAAACCTACAGGGCAAAGTACTGGATGCGGGGTGTGGTGCTGGTTTTGCAACACTAGTTATGAGTCAATATGCTTCGGTATATTCCATAGATGCTTGTAAGGCCAGACTAGAAAGGGCTATGGCCCTATCCAACATGATGAAAAAAGGTGAAAAGAAAATATTTCCCAAAGTTATCGACCTTATTGAGGAAGAACTAGGTGGCATCCAGGTAGAATGTGAATTCCCTTCTGCTGGTGAATTGTTGTCGGGAAAATCAAAGGAAGTCACTTTTGTGGAAGGCAGTATCGATGCACTCCCTTATCCGGACAGTTTTTTTGATGCCATTAACTGTCTGGATGTGCTGGAGCACACCTATTCTCCCGAGGCAATAGTGGAGCAATTCTCCCGGGTGCTTAAACCCGAAGGTCGAGTTTTTATTACTGCTCCGACCCGCTATGGTGAAGTGGAACAACACATACACGAAAGTATTGAAGGAACACTATTTCCTGCTATGTTACATATGCACCATTTTGATCCTCAATCCTTAACGGAAATGTTTGCTCGCCATGGTTTCAAGGAAGTGAAAATCACTCCTTTTGATTTTATGAGCTGGGCAGAGTTTATGGAAATCGCCGAACGTTCACCGGCCCGTGAATTAGCAGAGGAATTAAGGGCTCAACCCTTTGATCAAGTGGCTCTGCAACTGTTTGCTGTATATGAAAAGATTTAGTTATCTATGGTTACAGGGCAAAAGGTACTCGTTGACTTAGGACAGAATGATTTTCAATGGATCGTGCTACAATAAAGTGGTGAAAAGATATTTAAGAATGAGGTAGATATCGTGTCAAAGCCATTAACATTCGAGGAAGCCAAGGAAAAGTATTTCCAGACATTAGAACAGTATGTACCGGTTGTGTCGCGAGTTCATGGAGACAAGCATCCGGAATTTCATGAAGTTCATCACTTATTTGATACGATCAATGCGAAAACCAAAGAAGCGGGGTCCAATAAACCCGACTTAAACGAAGAATTTGCCAAACTGCGTGATATCACACAGGATTATACAGTTCCGGGTGATGTATGCGAAAGTTATGAAGCTGTTTATACCATGTTAGCCGAAATTGACAAGGCCTATAATGATTGAGTCAGGTTTAATTAAGCGGATTTCCTTGTATGACGGAGCTTCTAAACCATGCCCAAAGACTGCACTATAGAAGAGAAGGCCGTTCTAACCAAAGGAGTGTGAGTCGTTATGCACGACAATAAGGTAAAAAAAGCACCTCCATCGATGGATGAATGGCTCAAAGAAGCCAAAGCTCATAAAAGGGCAGCCCGAATAGGGATGTTTCTGATTCACAATGGTGTGGTGCGGGAGACCCCTAAGGCGCAAGTGCGCCAAGGGCATGATGATGGTTCAGTGGTAAAGGGAATGGAATTCAGTTACGATGCTGCCAAAGTGGATGAAGTGATTGCCCAGACTTACAATATGGAAGGGATCTTCCATGTCAAAGTGTGGCTCAACGAAGGTCATCTGGAGGTTGGGGACGACATTATGTATGTTTTAATCGGCGGCGACATCAGACCCCATGTGATAGATGCTATGCAATTCCTAGTAGGAAAAATCAAAAACGAATGCGTCACTGAGATCGAACAAAAATCATGATTGACTGGCACGTAACCATCTACTTCCATTTTTCTATCCAGTAATAATCTACATACTGAATTCCAAAATCCTGGGAATTTACTATGCTCCAGTAATCACCAGAACCATGGTAAACGTCAATCCAGTACGGTGAGTCAGAATGAAGACGATAATTTATATCGCCGGTATCGATAACCTGTAGTGTGTAAAATGGTTGACCGTTGATATTCAGAGGTTCTTGGAGGTAAAGAACAGTATTGTATGGGATGATGGGCTTAAGGGGATCGCCGCCTGCGTTCACCGGATACCGGGGATGAACTGCAACTGAGCCGAAAAAATATTTTTTGCCGCTTGAAGAGAGGGCATTGCCTGAGTGATTGGTATAAGCAGTTGCTTTTTGATTATTGACTGAGAAAATTACATACCAGTCCTCTTCAGTAGGAAGAGGCTTTTTTTCTGGTTTCATTTGACTTGACCACCATATTACTATTGCTAACAGAAGCAGTACCACAACTCCTGCTAAAACATATAGACGATATTTACCCAAAGTCATAGTTGCTGTCCTCCTTGGTTGTAGTTCTTTTTCCATTTTGCGAAAAAGGGATAATTAAAATTCTCTAATCGAGGATAATCAATCTGCTCGAACCATATAAAAACTGAAGATTATAATTATACAACCGAGCAGGCATGATATAATAACATAGAATTATGGATGGAGGAGGAAAGAGACATTGGTGAAAAACTTAGGAGTAGAAACGTCTCTTTTTGACTATATATGCCACACAGTTGAGCAAACCCCTTTTTATCAAATGATAGGTATTCGACTTTCTGCTTTGGGAGTAGGAGAAGCAGAATTCGAACTTGAATCTGCATTGCAACATACTAACCCAATTGGCTTAATACATGGTGGAGTATTAATGTCTATGGCCGACGCTGCTATGGGGAACGCCATACGCAGTCTAGGAATCAAAGGAGTTACAACTGACTGTTCAACGTCCTTTATCTCATCAGCACCCTTGCATGGGTTGCTGGTAGCCAGGGGGATGGTAGTCAAAGCAGGGAAAAGATTGGTTTTTGCGCGAGCAGAGGTAGTACATGATGGAAAAATAGTGGCTGATGTTAAAGGAACATTTGCAAATGTTGGTACTATTAACAATTATAAAGTGGGTGAACACCATGAATAAGGAGTTATTAAAAGCTCCTCAATACTGTGTGTTTACCTTTGCCACTACTTCCTATGCCCTTAAAGCTGAGCGGGTACTCAAAGCAGTAGATGCGGATTTTATGGTAATACCAACTCTACGGGAAATTTCGTCCAGCTGTGGTTTATCGGTTAAATTTTTGCCAGATAACCTAGAAGAATATGCGTCAGAACTGAATGATCATCAGGTAGCCATTGAATCCGTATACCGGGTGAAAAAAAACGGTCATCGTAATACCGTAGAGAAACTTGAATTGCAGTAGAGTATAATAGGTTACAATAGAAGCCGTTTTAGTAAGCGGCTTCTTTTATATTGCTTGCTAAGTTTATAATAGACTCAGTCTTAAAATGAACCGGTGAGGAACTGAATCATGAAACATTTCACGCCTGATAAAATAGCTGCTATTTTCAAGCCCAATGGGCCACTGCATAAGGCAATTCCCCAATATCATTATCGTCAGGAGCAGGTTTCTTTGGCTGAAGCTGTAGCCAACGCTCTTGTAAACCATGAGTTTTTAGTAGCCGAAGCTGGTACCGGGGTGGGAAAGACCCTGGCCTATTTAGTACCAACGGTTTTCTGGGCGGTCAAGGAAGACCAACGGGTGGTAGTGGCTACCCGTACCCGTGCTCTGCAGCAGCAAATAATGGATAAAGATATACCTTCTTTGCAAAAAATTATGCCCTTTGGTTTTGAGGTTGCTGAACTGAAAGGTCGCGAGAATTATCTATGTTGGAACAAATACCAGAGCATTCTGGGAGGACGCCGGTCTCTTGAAGCCCAGGAAGAACGCTTTGTTGAAACAATTCTAACCTGGGCTGAAAGAACAGGAAGTGGTGACCGCCAGGAATTGCAGTTGTCAGGCGATATGATGAAACACTGGCCACTGCTGGCTGCCGACCGCTATTCCTGTCGCAAAGACCTGTGCCGCTACCATGACAAATGCTTTCGGCTTAAGGCCTTACGCAGATGTCAAAAGGCCAATCTGGTGGTAACCAATCACTCCCTGCTTTTATCTGACCTGGGTGTAGACAGGCGTCTGCTTCCTGACTATGATTGTTTGGTGATTGATGAAGCTCATAGTTTTGACCGGGAAGCTTTTAGTAAACTATCCTGTGTATTGAATCGTTTTGACATCCAAAGATGGTTTACCGGGTTGTACCATCGCCAGGTAACCCATGAAAGAGGTTATCTTCAGTCTTTGCGGACGCGCTTTGCCCATTTGACTGAACCCATAAACCAGATCAGGCCTTTGGTGGAACAGGGAGGGAAATTGGCTGAAGATTTGTTTATTCAACTGGATAAGCATTTGGGAAAGGTTAGCGAGTATTCACGAATTATTAGTACGGCAGACATAGAAAGCAGATGGTTTAACGGGTTGTTTGATACTTATTTGGAATGGCAAGCTGGGCTTAACCTGCTGCTGCAAGAATTGGAGAACCTGTACCAGCAGTTGCAAGGAGAGGAAGAGGCAGGGGACCTACAAGCTTATATCATGCAGCTGAAGGAATTCTCCCATAAAGCTTTTACCATCTTCGAAGAAGACATACACCGCGATGATCGATTGCTGTGGGTTAACACCAACCATCGCCAAACTAAGGAAATATGTTCATCCTTAATTCAGATAGAAAACGAATTGGATAACGGTATTTACCAGCACCTTTCCAGTTTAATAATGGTTTCAGCTACTATGGCCGTAGAGGATTCATTCGACCACATTATTCGGCGCAGCGGATTAATCCGCTATCAAGAGGAAGGCAGAATCCACACCCTCTTGGAACATTCACCCTTTAGTTACCAGGAGCAAGCATGTCTATTAATGGTGGAAGATATGGTATATCCATCCCATCAAGAATATGTTTATCAAGTAACCGATGCTTTGATAAGCATTGCGGAAGCAGTGAGTGGAAGGGTGATGGCTTTGTTTACATCCCGGAAGGTGCTGACCGAGGTCAGCGGTATGCTGCGCCCTCTGTTGCAAGGAAGAGGGATAAGTTTATTGGTTCAGAATGAGGATGGGGATTTTGGTGCCTTGATGGACGGCTTACTAAATAGTGAAAAAGCTTTACTAATGGGGTTGGATACCTACTGGGAAGGTGTGGACTTAAAAGGAGATTTACTAAAATGTGTGGTGGTAGTCAAACTGCCTTTCCGTTCTCCCTCAGATCCTTACGCCAGTGCTGCGGAGAAATACTGCCGGAATAATCGGCTTAATACCTTCAACTACTTCATGCTTCCTGATGCAGCGGTTAGGTTTAAGCAGGGGATAGGTCGGCTTATCCGCAGTGAGGAAGACCGAGGTGTAGCTGTAATACTGGATAGTCGTATAGCTAAGCAATCCTACGGGAAGGTATTTCAAAACTGCAGCCCTATACCTAACCGGTTGAGTATAAGTCGCAGTCAAATTGCTGAGCACGTTACCCAATGGACTTGAGTTCGCTCAATTTAAAGGCTTCGGTCTTTAAGGGAACCTTTTGTGTTTGATTTTCATATTAATATATAACTCTAGCAAACACACAAGGAGGCCATGAGGGTGAAAGTGTATTATTTCAGAATTCCTTTATTCTTACGTAATTTGCTGCTAAAAATTTGGAGCTAGGTGTGAGTAGGACTGTTTAAGTTTGTGCCCCGACGGGGGAGATAGATGCCAGGGGGCCAGACCGATGCAGGGTTTACGATTCATATTGGGGCTGGGCCTGATAGTGGTGGGGTTGCTGCTCCTTTATTTATCATAAAATTAAAAGGATAAAAAATGCTAGAGCCGGAGGCAGCCGGCTCTATTTGCTTTTTAGAAAAGTGGCCTTACGTCCCCCCCCTGGCAAATCAAGACCTTTTATCCTTCGCTCAGGCCTATACCGAGAATTCCTCCCAGTCCTCCTGCAGTAATGGTAATTGCCAACATACTGAGAAACGATTTAAGACTTATCAGTTCTGGATAAAATCCTAAAGTTCCAATGAGCATAAGTATGAAAAACGCCAGACCTATTGTCATTCCTCGTACAAGCCCTTTGCTTCCATATTGCCGGCTTACTGAACAACCAGCTCCAAAAACAGTGATTATCAAAATTAATTTTCCTAGGGTGGGCAAAAGCGTTTCGCTGATTTCAGTATAATAAACAATTGTGGCAGTAACCAGACAGAGGAGCAGGGACCAGCCCAGAGCCTTGCCAATGGCTTTTAATTCTACGGATGCTTTTTTGTTCAAAGGCAGCACCTCCTTACATTGAAAATATGAATAGCTGCCCACTTATATGACTGCAAAAGGTATCGCAAATGATTAAAGTACTCGTGTCACTTTCCAGCGATAGTTGTCACCATTGCAGAACATTGGTCGAGACCTAATGAAGAAGATGAACATGGCATAGAAATGTAATAAAATCAGGTGGAGGAAATTGATTTTGAATCACTTGCTGTTTTGGAGCATAATGGCTGGGGCCTGTACAGCTTTGGGAGCTATCTTGCTGTTTATAAAACGCCATTGGAGTGCTGCCAGCCTGGCAATTTTCTTGGGATTGGCTTCTGGAGTCATGATAGCGGTGGTACTATTTGATATGCTTCCATCTGCTTTAGCCTTTGCCGGTTTTGGCCCCACTATCAAAGGCGTGGCCGGGGGCTTCCTGCTTTTATATTTATTTGATAGATATGCCCTGGAAAAAATTACTCAAGGTGATACTTTGATTGGTTTGGGCTATCTGATTATGCTTGGTATTGCTATGCATGACTTACCGGAAGGGATGGCCATAGCTCTTGGTCATGAGATGAAGGCACGTACAGGCATGGTAATCGCATTAGGAATTGGCATTCACAACATTCCTGAGGGTATGGCCATAGCTGCTCCCTTAATAATGGGAGGAATGCGACGGCTGCGCATTTTAGGCCAGACCATGGCCATTGGTATTATTACCCCTTTGGGAACTATTATTGGGCAGGCGGTAGCCTCCACACTGCCCTTCCTCCTTCCTCTAATGCTGGGCTTAGCTTCGGGTATAATGCTTTATCTGGTTTGCTTCCAGCTCTGGCCCCAAGCAGGCTTCCAGCACCGTCGCACTCGTTGGTATGGCTTTTTTATAGGTGTTTTAATCATATTTATAGCTACTTATGTTTAGCAGTTACAGTCCCATAGAAGTTTATAAAAGGTTTGCCATAAAACCTTGAAACTAATGACCTAGTGAGAAAAACCATATGCTGCATAAAAAACGAAGTATAAAAGGAGGGCCTCTTTCTTAAACTAACCGAAAATGTTTTAAGGAGACCTTCTATTGAATTGGTTATATCTTGGCATTGCTGCCTTGTCCGGTGCGGCTATGGCATTACAGGGAACCTTTAATGCTGCTTTAGGCAAAGCACTGGGCTTATGGGAATCAACCTTAGTAGTACACCTGATTGGCACACTTGTGGCTCTGGTCATTCTGGTGGGAGTTGGGTTTGGGAACTTCGGTAAGTTAAATCAAGTACCTTGGTGGGCTTATTTGGGAGGAGTATTAAGTGTAGTAATAATTTACGCAGTAGCGCGCTCCATACCCCAAATTGGGGTAAGTAATGCAACTACAGCAATTATTGTTGCTCAGGTTTCTACGGCAGTTCTAATCGACTGTTTAGGTGTTTTTGGTGTTAAGAAAATGGACTTTCAATTAATTGACTTATTGGGAATAGCTTTATTGGCTATTGGAGCACGTATCCTGCTCATTGATTGAAATAAATTCATTAAAATACCGCAGGGATGTTAATCAACACAACAATGAGGGCAATTACTATAGCAACCATGCCAATAACCCCGCTCCAGAAAGGAACCGGGTATAGGAATTGGGCCAGGTCAAGGTAATAGCTGACCAGGTCCTCTTTTTTGAGTTGACTAAGTTTATTACTTGCCCATAAATAATTGATGTACGTATAGGCTACTAATACTAAACCCACTAAGAATATAATCAGTCCAGCTTTCACCTCAAAACCCTCCCATCATAATATCTTAGATTATAAACATAAATTCATGCCACGACAAAGGCCATATACTTAAGTTAATAAGAAAAATGGTCAATAAAATGCTGTTATAATTAATAAGTACCTGGCAGGCTTATCGAGGAGGTTTTTTGGATATGAAAGTCGTTCATATTACGGGCAGGGCTGGCAGTGGGAAAAGCCGTTTAATTTTTCAGCAGATTAAAGCCCACTTAGATGAGGGAGATGAGTGCAAGCTAATACTAATAGTCCCGGAACAATTCACCCTCCAGTCAGAACGAGACCTGATTCAATACCTGCAGTGTCCAGGTATCATGCAGGTAGAAGTGCTGAGCTTTGACCGCTTAGCGGAGCGTATACTCGATGAAGCAGGTGGAAAAACCCGAATAATGATTGACGACCAGGGCCGCCATATGGTGCTGCGCAAGATAATTGATGATTTGGTTCCTCAACTGAATGTATACCAAAAGGTTAGCCGCCAGGATGGTTTTGTGCGTCATCTAGGTACTCTTTTGTCTGAGTTCAAACACTACCATATAACTCCAGAAATGCTTGAGTCGGCATCTAAAATCCATACGGGTACGCTGAAAGATAAACTTAACGATATATCTCTTATATTCAAGCATTTTAATGATTACTTAGGGGTTCGTTATTTGGATATAGATGACCGATTCAATCTGGTTTTAGAGAGAATTCATGACTCAACTCT
>LSQX01129315.1_pt1 | contig 23181 bp, 21 predicted proteins | sample 654561 | NCBI WGS metagenome assembly LSQX01 (sample SAMN04489861, study PRJNA283612) | anaerobic digester metagenome | isolation source: 4 biogas reactors fed with cattle manure at either 37C or 55C with and... | place: Denmark: Kongens Lyngby | collected 2014
CTCAGCGAACCCGGACCGCACCTTCTATCAAATCGGCGGACTGGGCATCAACAATGCCCAGGACCTCAGCCTCGAAGGCCACTACTACTTCGTGCAGGAAGGACTGCTCAATCGGGTGGCGCCCTATGCCGAGAACATCACGGTCCCCCAGGTCGAAGCCAATCTCGAACGCCTGTACGCGGAATACTCCGTCCCCAGCCCGGAGGAGATCCGGTCCGATCGCACCTCGTTCGAGCCGAGAATTCTGGCCAACTACGCTGCGCCCTTCGGATATCTCGGGCATCTTTATGCCGAGGGAGGGCGGCCCCAGGAGGCTCGCGCGCACTTTGAACGGGCGCTGCAGATCGACCCGCACAATGACTACGCACAGGAGCAACTGGCTGGCCTTCCCTGAGCGATTGCCAGTTTGCCCTTCAAAAAGTTTCCCCTTGAACCTGAGAGGTCACCGTGTCCCAAGACAGTCAGCCCGAAGTCAACATCACCGTCCCCCCGGAGGTCCTGGCCGGCGTCCCCGTCGACTTCGCCGGCGTGTGGCGTACGCAGGAAACACTCGTCGTCGACTTCAGCGTGCAGTCCGAACCGACAAGCCCCGGCCCCACCGGCGCCCCCACCCTGACCGCGGTCACCGTGGCGCGGGTACGCGTACCGATCGCGCAGGGGTTCGAACTGATGAAGGCCCTCAATACTCAGCTCACCGCCTGGGAGAAGGAACATCCGGAACGGCGCCATTAGGCCGGGAATATAGTTGATGCATCAACTGTTGTCCTGAGTGACCGCTTGACCCGGGCAACTGAAAGGACCCAACCATGCCTGCTGTGACCGCCGACCCCCTGACCCTGCCGCGGATCACCGCGGCGCGCCCGGACGAGACCGAGCGCAAGGTCGTCTCCTGGACGATGGCCCCCGAGGGCTACGAGGGCGAGGGTTTTCCCGTGCGCCGGGCGTTCGCCGGCGTACCCACCGAGATGCTCGACCCCTTCATCCACATGGATCAGATGGGTGAGGTCGAGTACGCCCCCGGCGAGCCCCGCGGGACCGACTGGCACCCGCACCGCGGCTTCGAGACCGTGACCTACATCATCGACGGCCGCTTCCAGCACCAGGACTCCCACGGTGGCGGCGGGATGATCGAGAACGGCGCGACGCAGTGGATGACCGCCGGGGCCGGCGTACTCCACATCGAAACCCCGCCCGCCGAGCTCGTCGACTCCGGCGGCCTCTTCCACGGCATCCAGCTGTGGGTGAACCTGCCGAAGAAGGACAAGTTCCTGCCGCCCGCCTATCAGAACCTGACCGGCGACACGGTCAACCTCATTGCCTCACCCGACGGCGGCGCGCTCGTGCGCATCATCGCGGGCGAGATCGACGGGCACACCGGTCCGGGGTCCACGCACACGCCGATCGTGATGGCGCATGCGACCGTCCAGCCCGGCGCCCAGTTGTCGCTGCCGTGGCGCAAGGACTTCAACGCGCTCGCGTACGTCCTCTCCGGCCGCGGCACCGTCGGCGCCGAACAGCGTCGGATCATGCCGGGCAACCTCATCGTGCTCGACGACGGCGATCGACTGACGTTCCGGGCCGCGGAGACCCAGGACAGCAATGCGCCGGCGCTCGAGCTGCTGCTCCTCGGCGGCCAGCCGATCCGGGAGCGCGTCTTCCACTACGGCCCGTTCGTGATGAACACACGCGCCGAGGTCATCCAGGCGATCGAGGACTTCCAGCGCGGCAGCTTCGGACAGGTCCCTGCCGATGCGCTGCGTCCCTATCACGGCAAGAAGGCCTGAGGATGGTACGCGGGGACTCCGCCCCTCGGCCCGGGCGTGCTGGCTAGACTCGCCACCATGCCCAAGGCCGAGGCCAACTTCTGTCGCAACTGTGGCCACGCCATGGAACGGCATGTCCCCCCGATGGAGGATCGCGACCGTGCAGTGTGCCCGAGGTGTGGGTTCATCGACTATGTGAACCCGATCAACGTGGTGGGCACGATCCCGGTGTGGAACGACGAGCAGGTCCTGTTGTGCCGGCGCAACATCGAGCCGCGCAAGCATTTCTGGACGCTGCCCGCGGGCTTCCTGGAGGTGGGCGAGCTCAGTGCGGATGGTGCGATCCGGGAGACCATGGAGGAGGCCGGTGCCCGCATCGAGCTGGGCCGGCTCTTCTCCGTCCTCGACGTCCCCTATGCCGAGCAGGTGCACCTCTATTGGACTGCGCGTCTGCTGGATACGGACTTCGATCCCGGTGTCGAAACGATCGAATGCCAGCTGTTTCGCTTCGACGAGATTCCCTGGCCGGACCTGGCCTTCCTGACCGTCCGCCGCACGCTGGAGCTCTATATCGCGCATGGCCACGAGCCCCGGACGCATTACGGCTACATCGACTGGCGCGATCGGAAGCCGATGAAGATGACGTTTCCCAGCTCTTAACCCGTATTCCGCAATCCGGCCGCCACACCGTTCACCGTGATCAGCAGCGCCCGCTGCAGCGAGCCCTGATCCTCGACATCACCGGCCCGGAGCCGCCGCAACAGCTCGACCTGGAGATAGGAGATCGGGTCGAGATATTGATCCCGCACCGCGAACGTCCGCTTGAGCGCAGGCTGATCGTCCAGGAGGTCGTCCTCCCCGGTCAGGTGGCGCAGCTCCTCGACCGTCAGCGCGAACTCCTCGCAGATGTCCTCGAAGATGTGCTGCAGCTCCGCGGGCACGAGCGTGTCCACATAGTGCGCAGCGATCGCCAGATCCGTCTTGGCCACGGTCATCTCGACGTTGGAGATCACCGAGGCGAACAGCCCCCATCCCTTGAGCATCGCGCGCATGTCGTCCTCGTGTCCGGCCTCGCGGGCGGCCTTGAGACCGGAACCGACGCCATACCAACCCGGCACGATCTGCCGCGTCTGCGTCCAGCCGAACACCCACGGGATTGCGCGCAGCCCCTCGAGCCCGGCGTCCGAGTCGGGGCGCTTCGCCGGCCGGGACCCGATGTTCAACGCGCCGAGCTGGTCGACCGGGGTCGCTGCGACGAAATAGGCGGGCAGGTCCGGATCGTTGACGAGATCGCGATACCGCGCGTACGCCGCATCGCTCGCCACGTCGAGCACCTCACCCCAGCGCTTCAAGTTCTCGGAGGGCACCAACTGGTCGCGGTGCAGCGTGCTGGCCCGCAAGACCGCCGCGAGCGAGAGCGCAAGGTTCTCCTTGGCCAGCGCCGGGAGCGAGTATTTGTCCGAGATGACCTCGCCCTGTTCGGTGAACTTGATCTCACCGGCGAGCACGCCGAACGGCTGGGCCATGATCGCGTCATAGGTCGGTCCACCGCCGCGGCCGACCGAACCGCCGCGGCCGTGGAACAGCCGGAGCCGCACCCCGTGCTTGGCCGCCACGTCGCGCAGCGCCCGCTGTGCCTTGTGGATCGCCCACTGGCTGGTGAGCACACCGGCCTGCTTGTTGGAGTCCGAATAGCCGAGCATGACCTCCTGCACATTCCCGCGCAGGCTCACGATCTCCCGGTACGCCGGCGTCGTCAGCAATTCATCGAGCAGCTCCGCCGCCTCGCGCAGCTCCTCCAGCGTTTCCAGCAGGGGCACGAATCCGATGTCCGCGAACGGTTCGCCGTCCGGGTTGAGGTCGAGCAGCCCGGCCTCGCGCGCCAACACGGCCGCGGCCAGCACGTCGTCGGCGCCCTGGGTCATCGAGATGATGTAGGTCTGCACGACCTCTTTTCCGTACGCCCGGTGGGCGCGGCGGATCTCGTCGAACACCTGCAGCACCCGGCCGCGCTCCGCGGTCCACGTGAGCAGCGGTCGGCGTGACTCGAGTTCCGCGGCCAGGGCACGCAGGCGGCCGCCGCGGGAGAGCTCGGCGTACGCCCGCGGCAACCCGCCCACCGCATCCAGCAGGGGCGCGAGGGCGGAGTGATGCTTCTCGGCGTGCTCACGCACATCGAGCGTGGCGAGGTGGAGCCCGGAGGTCGCGATCGTGTGCGCGGCTGCGGCGACCCGGCCGTCGGCGGTGAGGGAGTCCCCGTGCGTACGCAGCGAGTCCGCGATCACCCGGAGATCCTCGACGATCTCGCCTGCACGAGAATAGTCCACCCCCGGCTGGTGCGGGGTTCCGTGCTCGACCCGGGCCCGGGTGTTGAGCAGCTTCTCGCGCATGCAGGTGAGCTTGAGCCGATAGGGCTCGGGCTCATAGAACGACCGGAGCCGCGGCTCGATGTCGAGGTTGGCGAGGTCGGCGACCAAGGACTGTTCGAGGGCGTCGGAGACGGGCACGACCGCGGTCGAGGCCGACAGCTCGGTGATCAACACGTTGACGATGCCGATCGCCAGGTCCATCGCCTGCTGGTGTTGCAGCCGAAGGACTTCCTCGGTCACCTCGGGCGTCACGTTGGGGTTGCCGTCGCGGTCGCCACCGATCCAGGAGCCGAACCGGAGGACGGGATGGTCGGCGTCGAGGCGTACGCCATGGTCCGCCAGCAGCTCACTGAAGTCACCCAGGAGACCCGGCAGGGTCTGGGTGAACACCTCGACCAGGTAGTAGAGCGCGTTCTTCGCCTCGTCCAGGGGCGTCGGCTGGGTGAGGCGCAGCTCATCGGTCTGCCAGATGAGGTCGATCAGCTCCGCGAGCTCCCGGTCCTGACGGCGCCGGGCGAACGTGTCGGGCTCGGTCGGGACAGCCAACTCGTCGGACAGGTTGCGCAGCTTGGTGAGGATGCTGCGACGGCTGGCCTCCGTCGGATGGGCGGTGAACACCGGGCGCACGTCCAGCGCCGCGACGCCCTCGGCCAGCAGCTCGGGGCCGCCGACCTCGACGACCTCGGCGACAACGGAGGTCAGCCAGTCCTCGGCCTCCGGCCGGGTCCCGAACGAACGGACGCGGTGGACCTGTTCGGCGGCGTTGGCGAGATGGAAGTACGCCGTGAACGCCCGCACCAGATCCGTCGCCACCGGCAACGGCAGATCGGCCAGCAGCGCCCGCACGCGTTCGGCCGCAGCCGCGTCCCCACTCTTGTGATCCTTGGTGGTGAGGCGGACCTGTTCGACCAGATCGAGCAGGTCCTGACCATGGTGACGCACGAGCGCGTGGCCGAGCATCGTGGAGACCCGGCGTACGTCAGCCCGGAGCTCCGGGCTGATCGGATCGGCAACGGTCGCGTCGGTCGGCTCGAGGGAATTGTCGAGAGGCGCCATGGCCTCGACATTAGCCCCGGGGATTCGGCCATGTCACCCGGCCGTTCCCCGGGGAACAAGGGGAGACACTTCGTAGTTGTCAACGACATGACGAGTTCTGCCCTGACCGTGTCCGTCCTCGACCTCATCCCCGTTCGCACAGGCCAGACGACCAGCCAGGCCATCCGGGCCGCCCGCCGACTGGTGCGGGCCGCGGAGGAGGCAGGAGTGCATCGCTATTGGGTCGCCGAGCACCACAACACTTCCTCGGTGGCCTCGACGTCGCCGCCGGTGCTGATCGCGTTGCTCGCGGAAGGGACGGAGCGGATCCGGCTCGGCTCGGGCGGCGTGATGTTGCCCAACCACTCGCCGTTGGCCGTGGCGGAACAGTTCGCGGCGCTCGAGGCGGCGTACCCCAATCGCATCGATCTCGGCATCGGACGTGCCCCGGGCACCGACCCGGTCACCTCCTGGGCCCTGCGCAACGGTGCGAATGACGAGGACATCGTGCGGAACTTCCCGACGTACGTCCAGCAGGTCATCGCGTTCATGGACCCCGGCGGTGCGCGCGTGCTGGTCGGCGACAGGCCGTTCGACATCACCGCCACCCCGCGCGCGGCCAGTGCGGCGCCCGTCTGGCTGCTCGGCTCGTCCGACTATTCGGCACGGCTCGCGGCGCAGCTCGGGCTGCCGTACGTCTTCGCGCACCACTTCGCCGGCCAGGGCACGGCCGAGGCGCTGCGGCTCTATCGGGACGGCTGGGCCGGCGAGGGTGAGCCACAGACTTTCCTGACCGTGAACGTGGTCACCGCGGACACCGATGAGGAAGCCTGGGCGCTGGCTCGGCCCTATCAGCACCAGATGGCGCGGCTGCGTACCGGTCAACCGCTCGCCGAACTGCTCACGGTCGAACAGGCCCGGGAGCAGGAGCCACCGCTGAGCGAAGAGGGGGTGGCGATGCTGAGTCGCTCGTGGTTGGTGGGTACGCCGGACCGGGTCGCCGAGCAGATTCGCGGCCTGGCGCACCAATTCGAGGTGGGCGAGGTCATGCTGCACCCGATCGCGGGATCGTACGCCGACGAGCCACTCGATCGGTCGGAGCACCGCGAACGATCGGTCGTGGACCTCACGCAACGGTTGAGCTGACCGGATACAGGGAAACTCCGGGGCGGTTGGGTGGAGCACCCGATGGTCCGGAACCTGGGGGAGGGAGAGGCTAGGAGCATGCGCACCCTTCTGCAGATCGTGGCCACCGCCCTGGCGGTCGCCGTCGCCGCCTGGTTGATCCCGGGGATCGTCGTCGAGGGCACTACGTTTGCCAGTCAGGCGATCACGCTTCTCATCGTTGCCGTGATCATCGGCGTGCTCAACGCCGTCGTCCGGCCGGTCCTCAAGTTTCTGACCGGCTGCCTGATCGCCCTGACGCTCGGGCTGTTCGTGCTCGTGGTCAACGCCTGGATCCTGATGCTCGCATCGTGGGTGTCCGGGCTCGCCGGACTCGGTTTCCACGTGAACGGCTTCTGGAATGCCCTGTTCGGGTCGATCATCATCAGCCTCGTGACCATGCTGCTCTCGGGGATCACCGACAAGCGCAGGGCAAGTGCCTGACCCCGGGGGACCCGGGTGTCCCTAGGCTGGATTCATGACTGAGCCGAGGTGGAACCATGACTGATCCGCGCGACCTCAGGGCCGGCAATGCGGACCGCGACCACGTGGTCAGCTCCCTGCGCCGGGCTGCAGACGACGGCAGACTTGCCGAGGACGAGTTGGACTCCCGCATCGCCGCCGCCCATGCGGCGCGCACGTTCGGTGATCTGGACGAGGTGGTGGCGGATCTGCCGATCCCGGCCCCGTCCAGGGAACTCGCACCCGCGCCCTTCGAGGCACCGGGTGCACAGTTTCCTGCCGTGACAGGAGGGTCACCGGTGCCGACGTGGCAGACCGGAGTCGACCGCGGCCCGATCGGTAGCTCTCCCGAGAACCCACTCGTGATCGACCCGGGGTGGTCCTCCGACAAGCGGGAGGGTGACTGGGTGATCCCCCAGTTCCTGCGTTTGCGGGGCGGCGTGGGCAGCGTTCACCTCGACTGCACCGAGGCCATCACCCACCACAACGTCATTCACGTATGGGTCGACGGCGACCTCGGTTCGATCACCGTCGTCGTCCCCGAGGGCTGGGCGGCCGATGCGGACGGCGTCCGCAAATCCCTCGGCTCCGTGACCATCAAGGTGCCCCGGGAGCCCCGGATGGGTCGCCCGATCCTCGTGGTCAACGGGACGATGGGGATGGGCTCCTTCACCGTCCGGCCCCCGAACTGGTTCGAGCGGCGCAAGCTGGAGAAGAAGCTGCGCTGAGCACCGCGGTCACTCCATCCGCTCGACGCCGAGTGACTCCAACAGGTCCAGCACGCGCTGCTTGATCTCGTCGCGGATCGGCCGCACGGCGTCCACACCCTTGCCCGCGGGGTCCGCCAGCTCCCAGTCCTCATACCGCTTGCCGGGGAACACGGGGCACGTGTCGCCGCATCCCATGGTGATCACGACGTCGGAGGCCTTGACGGCCTCGGTGGTCAGGATCTTCGGCCGCGCGGCCGACATGTCGATGCCCTCCTCGAGCATCGCCTCGACCGCAGCCGGATTCACCCGATCACCGGGTGCCGAGCCCGCAGAACGGACCTCGACCGCCCCGCCGGACAGGGTCAGGGTGTACGCCGCCGCCATCTGGGACCGGCCAGCATTGTGAACGCAGACATAGAGGACGCTGGGCTTGTCGGTGTCGGCCATTGATCACTCCTTGTCGAGGATGTCGCGCAGCAATGCGGTGATGCGCGTCTCGATATCGTCCACGATCGCCCGGACCTGCTCGGCGCCGGCCCCGGCCGGATCGGCCACGGCCCAGTCCAGATAGCGCTTGCCGGGATAGTAGGGGCATTCATCACCGCACCCCATCGTGACGATGACGTCCGCCGCCCGCACCACCGAGTCCGTGAGCGGTTTGGGATAGGCCTCGATGAGCGGGACGTTCCGTTCCCCGAGCGCCTCCTCCACCATCGGGTTCACCTCGTCGGTCGGGTTGGACCCGGCGGAGCGCACGTTCACCCGGTCGTTCGACAGGTGACGGGCGAGGGCCGCGGCGATCTGCGAACGGCCCGCGTTGTGCACACAGACGAACAGCAGTTCCGGCTTCTGCTTCGCCACACGGCCCTCGGCGATCGCCTTGGCCTCCAAGGTCTCGCGGGCGAAGCTTGCGGTCAGGACCGGCAGGAACTTCTCGATCTTGCTGGTCGCCGCCATCGCCGAGCGGGACTGCTCGACGACCTCGGCGATCTCGGCGTGCGCGAAGGCATCGCCATAGCGATAGGCCAGCTCATCGACCAGGCGTTCATAGGTGGCGTGTTGCTGCTTGGACATCAGGTGGGACAGGGCATCGTTCGACATGGGAGACTCCTTCGTCCACGGGGGTCGAGAGATGATCAGGTGGTGGGGAGGGTCGGGTCGCCGGCCCAGAACCGCCGGCCCGCCCACTTGGCGACATAGACGAGGGCCACGAGGACGGGGACCTCGATCAGGGGGCCGACGACGCCGGCGAGGGCTTGCCCCGACGTGATGCCGAATGTGCCGATGGCGACCGCGATGGCGAGTTCGAAGTTGTTGCCGGCGGCCGTGAACGACGCCGCCGTGGACTTCGCATAGTTCAGGCCGACCAGCTTCGACAGAAGCATGGAACCGCCGAACATGACGACGAAGTACGCCAACAGCGGCAGCGCGATCCGTGCCACGGCCAGCGGCTGCGAGGTGATGGCGTCACCCTGCAGCGCGAACAGGAGCACGATCGTGAACAGCAGGCCGTAGAGCGCCCACGGACCGATCCTCGGCAGGAACGTCGACTCATACCACTCCCGGCCCTTGGCACGCTCGCCGAGCGTGCGCGTCAGGTAACCCGCGACCAGCGGGATGCCGAGGAAGACCAGCACGCTGACCACGATGGCGACGAACGAGAACTCGGCGGACGTGGTGGGCAGGCCCAGCCACCCGGGCAGGACCTGGAGATAGAACCAGCCGAGCACGCCGAACATCAGCACCTGGAAGACCGAGTTGATCGCCACCAGCACCGCGGTGGCCTCCCGGTCGCCGCAGGCGAGGTCGTTCCAGATGAGCACCATCGCGATGCAGCGGGCGAGGCCGACGATGATCAGGCCGGTGCGATATTCAGGCTGGTCCGGCAGGAAGAGCCAGGCGAGCGCGAACATCAGCGCCGGCCCGATGACCCAGTTGAGCACCAGCGACAGGACCATCAGCCTCCGATCGCCGGTCACACGGTCCAGCTCGGTGTAGCGCACCTTCGCCAGCACCGGATACATCATCACCAGCAGACCGATCGCGATCGGCAGGGAGATGTTCCCGACCTTGATCGAGTCGAGGGCGGCGTTGAGACCGGGGAACGTACGCCCCAACAGCAGCCCCGCAGCCATCGCCGCGATGATCCACACGGCCAGGAATCGGTCCAGGACCGACATCTTCGAGATCACCGATTCGCGATGCTCGGTATGGGTGGTGGAGGCGCTCATGACGACCCTTCGACACGCGGCATGACCGCCGCGACCTATTGACAACTTTCAATATGAGCTTAGGAGGACTCATTGAAGGATGTCAATGTGAAGCGTACGGTTGTGCCATGACCGAGACCTGCGCCGCCACCACCGCCGAAGCCCTGCTGGACGCTGACGAAGCGCAGCGCTGGGCGAACCTGTTCAAGGCGCTGGGCGATCCGACGCGGGTGCGGATCGTGGAATACATCGCCTCCGACGATTGCGCGCAAGTGTGTGCGTGTCATCTGCCCGAGGCGCTCGGGATCTCCCAGCCCACGCTGTCCCATCACATGAAGAAGCTCGTCGAGGCCGGGATCCTCACCCGCACCCAACGCGGGCGCTGGGCCGACTATGCCGTCGACACCGAGGTCCTCGGCCAGCTGCGTCAGTGGCCGTTGATGTGCCGCTGCTGATGCGCCCAGGCGGCCGCCTCGGTGCGCGATCCCACCCCGAGCTTGGCCAGGATGTTGCTCACGTGCACGCTGACCGTCTTCGTGGTCACCACCAGCTCGGCGGCGATCTCTCCGTTGGTCCGGCCCTGCGTGACGAACTCCAGCACCTGGAGTTCGCGCGCCGTCAGGCCGCCCGGTCGCCCGGCCGATGAGCGTTCCGCCGGCCGCGCCACCGACTCCGCCGGCCGTCCCGGCAGCTCCGCGGACAACGCCTCGAACCGCGAGACGAAATCGGCGGCCCCGAGATCGGCCGCCAACCGGTGTCCCGCCTCGATCTGGGCCTCCGCCGCGACCGGGTCCTGCGCGGCCAGGGCCGCGGCTGCCGCCCGCACACCGGACCAGAGCGTGAGCCACACCGGTCGGCGTTCGGGCGTGACGGCCTGCATCGCCTCCCAGTCCGCGAGCTTTCCCGACGACTCCGCCACGCTCCACGCCCGGAGGAGGGGAACGAGCCAGGTTTCCGGCAGTTCGGCGGCGTTGCGTTCGAGCAGCGTGATTCGGTCCTCAGTGGTCCGGGCGCCGTCGGCGAGGGCCGCGTACCCCACTCCGATCAATTGCCACCCCGACGCCGGATGACTGATGGGACCATGCGCGAGCAGCGGTTCGATCGCCGCCCACGCGGCTTCGGGATCACCGCGCAGCAGCCCGAGGCGGCCCGCGACCCAGGCGGCAACGATCTCGGCCTGCGGTTCGTGCCAGCCCGGGTTGACCAGCACCCGGGCCTGATCGAGGCACTCGACTGCCCGGTCGAGGTCCCCCCGGTGGAGCGCGAGATCGGCAGCGGCCTTGAGGAGCTGCTCGGAGAATCCGGCCGACGGCCGCAGGCTGAGGGCGCGCGTGATCAGCCGTTCGGCCTCGGCCCACTCGCCGAGCTGGATCAGCGGATCGGCGGTGTTGCCGGCCAGCATGGCCCCGACATACCGCTCCATGCCGAGCGCCTTCGCGTCCGCCATGCCCGCCAGGCCCACGTCCGCGGCCCGGCGATAGTGCCCGGCGAGGTTGAGGTGGTGCGACAGGTTCGTGTGGTGCCGCAACTGCCCGTGATGGCGCGACGAGCAGCGTTGGCCGAACTGACCGGTCGGGCCCCACTGGCGCGCGAGCTCGGTCAGTTCCGCGAGCCCGAGGTCTTCCTCGCCCAGCACGCAGCGGCAGCACGCACGGGTGTTGCGGAGGCGGACGGCCGTGGTCTCGGCCGCAGGACCGAGCCCCTCGACGATCGGCAACGCCGTGTCACACAGCGCGGCACTGCGACGATAGGTCACCGCTCAGCATCGCCATGTTGGCCTGCAGGTCGAGCACGGTGGCGAGCACCGGGGAGGGCGGGTCGTGGCGGATCAGGGCGTACGCCTCCGCCAGCGCCTCCTCGGCCCCGGAGAACCCGGCGAACTTCAGCGCCCGGGCACGCTGCGCCAGCCGTTCGGCGCGTTCGGTCGTCGTCGCTGCGCCCGGCATGCCCGCCAGGCTTGCATCGATGAGCTTCAGGGCCGCCGCGTGATCACCGAGCCAGTAGGTGGCACGGGCGGCTCGAGCGAGGACGACGTCCTTGCGACCGATGACCGTCTCCGGCTCCGGCACGCGGTCCCAGAGGTCGAGGGCGATCTCGTACAGCTCCGCACAGTCGGGATGGGCGTCGGCGAGTTGGTCGGCACGACGCAGGGCCAGCTCGAACGCCTCGGGTTCGCGGTCGGCGGCGACGGAGATGGTGGATGCGTTCCAGGGTCGCGACGTCGTCGCCGAGACTCTGCAGCAGGTCGGCATAGCGGCTGTGCAGCCGGCGGTGCTCACCGGGCAGGAGTTCATCGTGGACGACCTCGCGCAGCAGAGCGTGCCGGAACGCGAAATGGTCGCCGGCGACAGTTCGGCGAGCACCGGCCGCATGGGGTGCCGTCCGCTGACCTCGTCGCCACGCACGGTGCCGATGATCAGCAGGGGATGCGCGTCCGCACCGCCGGGGGCGTACCCCAGAGCCGCGTCCAGGAACCGCAACAGGGTGACCGGTCGACACATCGGCCCAGTGGAGGTCCTCGATCACGACGACGAGCGGGCGCCCGGCAGCCGCCGACAGCAGGACGTCGGCCACCGCCTCGAACAGTTGGATCCTCTCGGACTCCGCGACCCGGCCGTCGCCGCCGAGCACGGGCACGAGGGCACCGAGCGCGTCATGTCCCGCTCCGGCCCAGGTGCGCACGGTGGCCGGGCCGTGACGCACGACGAGTGATTTGAGGATCTGACTGATCGCCGCGTGGGGCACGGCCTCGGCACCGAAGGCAAGGCACTGGCCGACCAGCGCATCGGCTTCGGTGCCGAGACCGTGGACGAACGCGTGGACGAGGCTCGATTTGCCGATGCCGGCCTCACCCGAGACGAGAACGAGTCCGGGGCGATCGGTGCGGACGCTCGCCCACGCCCGGCGCAGGCTCCCGAGTTCGGCCTCACGTCCGACCAATCGCGGGTCTGCAGTCGTCATGCCGCCATCGTGGCACGACGCACTGCCACAACGCGGCGATTGCGGGGGCGAACGAGATCCAGGATCAGGCCGGGCAGCCGTCGCCACGGCTTGGGCAGTTCGTCGACATGTCGGTGTTCGGAGCGCTGGAGCGCTTCGTGGACGTGGTGGTTGTGGAGGGTCAGATGCAGGTATTCGTTGTTCATACCTCTACGGTGCCGCTAAGGCCCGGATCCGCGCATTGGGTTTTTTCCCGATCTCCCGGGCGGGCGGAGGCGCCTGAGGTACCTCAGGCGCCTATCGTGACGGGAATGGGCAGTTTTGAGGTACGCCTGACCGCGCCGCTCGCCGCCGCGGAGGCGTACGACCGCATCCTCGATCTCGACGGCGCCCGCCTCGCCACCGAGCGATGCTCTTGGCCCACGAACAACCCGCAGCAGAACTGCACGACGCCGACGACCAGAAGCAACACCGACGCCAACATCCAGCCGTCGCTGAGGTCATAGAGCAGCCCGAACGTCACTGGGCCGATGGCGGCCAGCAGGTAGCCGATCGATTGCACCATTCCCGACAGCATGCCGGCCATGGCGACGTCTGCGGCGTGCTGCAGCGGGAGTGTGAGGCTCACGCCCAACGACAGGCCCGCGAGGAGGCCAGCGGCCGCCGCGGCGAATGGAAGCACATCGCCGCCGATGAAAATAATGCCCACTGCTGCGATGAGCATGAAGACCGGGAGCGCGGCGGGAAGCCAACGTTGCAGCCGGCCTCGGTACAGGGTCGACAGCAAGAACGAACCGAGAATGCTCGACACTTGAAAGATCATGACGTCGAACCCCGCGACGACGGCCGAGCGCCCGTGCGACATGCTGATCACCGAGATCCACGTCGACAGAATGTAGAAACTCGCCGACTGCACGCCCATGTAGACGCCCATCGCCCAGGCCAGTTTGCTTCCCCACGCGTCGCGAAGCAGCCCCCGCGACGACGCTGCATAGGGGCCGGGATGTGTTGCGCCGGCCGGTGACGCCTGCTTCGCGCCCCGAGACGGCCAGTAGGCGATCAGCCACGCCACGACCGCAGGAATGATCGGCAACCCCGTGACGAGCAGGGCGAACCTCCACCCCAAGGGCTCCTCGTTGAATGTCAGCCCGGCGATGGGCACCATGAGGCCCGCGCTGATCGCCCCGACACCCGCCAAGATGCCCGGATACAGACTCATGACGAGCGGGATGCGCGTGCTGAAATCGCGCCGGATCACAGCAGGAATGAGCACGTTGCCGACGGCGAGCGCGGCACCGATGACGATCGTGCCGAACCAGATGGTTGCGACACCGAGCGGCAACGAGCGCAGAACGGTGCCGATGGCGAGCGCCACGAGCGACCACAGCACCGTGGAGAACACGCCGAAGCGCGCGCTGAGCGGCTGAACGAACGCCGAGACAAAACCCCACGCCAGCAGCGGCACCGAGACAAGGCCGCCGAGCGACGCCGCCGAGATCGAGTCGTCGCGAGCGATGAGGTCGAGCAGCGGCCCGATGCTGTAGACCGAGATGCGCATGTTTGCGCCGACCAGGCAGATGGCGATGAGTAGCAGCGGCACGGACTGCCGCCGCGGCGTGACTGGGCCTTGCTGTGTCATATTCACCACCTCGAAGACTGGCACGTTTTCACGTGCGGGTGGGGTGGCGGGGCCGGCTGGAATGGTCGGGCAGCGGGGCATGGGGCGTGGACGTGTCAGGGAGCGCTGCGCGTTCCGCGCGGACTCCAGCCCTTCAGCGAGAGTGCGGGTCGCTCGACCAGCACCCACGACGCCCACGCGATCGGCAAGGTGATGGCGGTGGCGACGAGGAACGAGCCGAGCACGCCGAGCGCCGCGGCCACGCCGAACACGACGAGCAGTTGCTGCACGGGGAACGCCCAAATGTAGATGCCATAAGAAAGGTCATTGCGCATCCCGAGCCTGATCGGCAGGCGCGACCCGAGCCACAGCACGACATACGCGAACAGCGGCTGACCGACGAGGCCCGTGAGATCGACGGCGTAGAGCACGCCGAGCCCGGCCACGCTCAGCGCGGCCAGCCATCAGCGCAACGGGACGTGCTTGCGGAGGGCGAACAACAGCATCCCGGCCACGAAGAACCCGCCGAGCCGGATGCCGTGCAATGCGACGAACGGGATGGGGAGGCTTTCGCCGAGCGGGGTGAAGCCCACCACGTTGGCGACCATGAACCCGGCCATCGCGACGCTCAGCCACAGGACCTGCCGGCGCCGCACGAAGCCGAGCGAGAGTGCGAGCCCGGCGATGACGTAGGCGGTGGCTTCGTGGGCGAGGGTCCAGAGGGGAGCGTTCCACTGGATGAGCGCAGGCACCGACCTGAGCGTGTCGTCGACGCCGTGCTGCGTGACCACCAAGCCCGCGTTGCTGACGACATAGCTGATGGCGCTCAGTGGCTGCCACTGGGCGCCGTCGGCGAGCGTCGAAAGCGGCGCCGCGATGAAGGCCACGGCGATGAGCACGACCCAGAACGCCGGCATCAGGCGCAGGCCCCGGTGCCAGAGGTAGCGGCCGAGTGGGAGACGCAGCTTCGAACCCGCGATGAGGTAGCCCGACAGCGCGAAGAAGCCGTTGACGGCCCACGCGCCCGCCAGCTGCGTGAGCTCGGTCTCGAGGCGCAGCACGAAGAAGGAGTGCGAGGCCACGACGGTGAGCGCGAGGACGAGCCGAATCGTGCCGAGGGCGTTGCGGCGGTCGGTGAAGGCGTCGGCGAGGCGGTTGGGCGTCGGGGTGCGCGTCGCGGTCGGGGCTGTCGCGGCGGCGCTTTGCGCTGGTGGGGCTGGGCGCTCGCTCGGGTGGCGCGCCGTGCTCTCGCTGCCGGTGGAAGTCACGGCAGCCATTCAAGCAGGGGCAGGCGGCCTGACTGGTTGCGGGGCTGCTGGCGCGGGCAGCGTTGGGCGCTGTCCATTCAGAGTGCCGCGGCGGTAGCGGGCGCCGAATAGGGGCCCGTACTACCGCTGGGGCACTCTGAACGGACAGTGAGCGGCGGCGGACGGCGCCCAGGCCGGTAGGGTTGCTGCCCATGGGAAGCGCGATTCGCATCAACGCGCTGGGCGCCGCACTCAATGTTGTGTGCGACGACTCGGTGCCGCCGCAGGCGGTGCAGGATCTGCGCGAAGCCTGGTTCGACCTCATCGGCCAGCCTCGCACTCGAATCGACGACCTCCCCATCGCCATCGCGCCCGGCCCGCGCCGAGGCGCCCAGGTCACCGGTGTCGACGCCGCCGACCTTCTGTCGAAGACCACGACCGTCATCACCCAGCGAGGGATCTCGCGCCGGCGAGGCACGCACCTGCTGTTTCACGCATCCGGCATCGCGCTGCCAGACGGCAGAGTCATCGCGTTCGTGGGGCCCTCGGGGCAGGGCAAGACGACGCTCGCCCGCACGCTCGGGGCGCACTTCGGCTACGTGACCGACGAAACCGTGGCCGTCGACGCGACCGACGAGGGGTTCGGCACGGTCGAGCCCTATCGAAAGCCGCTCTCGATCGGCACGACCGATGCGCCGAAGGTGCAGCGTTCGCCGAGCTCGCTCGGGCTGCGCGAACTGCCGGCGGTTCCACTGCGGCTCGGGATGCTCGTGCTCATCGAGCGCGACGCTGACGGGCCCGAACGCCCAGGCATCGAGCCGTTGGACACTATCGGCGCCCTCGCAGCGCTCGCGCCGCACCTCAGCTACCTCACGCACCTGCCCGCACCGCTGGCTGCGCTGACACGACTCGTGCGCGAAGCGGGTGTCGTGCGCATGCACTACCGTGAGGCCGCGTCGGTGGCGGATTCCGTGCCACAGCTGGCGGCGCTCATGAAGGCACCGGATGCGCCTGCCCAGTGGGCGGGCGGGCGCACTGATCGCGGTCCGGCTGCAGCTGCAGCTGCATCGGAATCGGCTTTGGCGTCGGCGGTCGAGCTGCGAGCCACCGCCCGCCGCTGGGCGGCCGCGGGCGACGTCGAATGGGTTGCCGCGGACGAGGGTGTCGTCACGCTGCGCGACAAGGATGTGTGCGTGCTCGACGGCGTGGGGCCCGCTATTTGGCAGCGGCTCGTTGAGACCCGGGCAGCCGATGGTGTGGCGCTCGGCGACCTCGTCGATGCGGCGACCGAGCGCTTCGGTGACCCCGGGGACGACCTTGCCCGATCGCTTGTTGAATCAGCCCTTCGCGATCTTGCCGAAAGCGGACTCGTCGTGGAGTTCGCGACGACCAACGACTCGCGGTGAGCCCAGGGGGTCGCGTGGGGCGTGGGCTCGTCCAGGTTTCCTGCTGAAACACGATCGGCCCCCGAACCCCGCGAAAGCCGCGGAGTCGGGGGCCGGTGGTGCGCCGGTGGTGTTAGCGAACGGTGTTGGCACCGCCGCTGCCGCGGGCGAGGTAGAGGTTGAGCAGGTTGAGGTAGTTGACCGCACCGATGTGCAGCGCCGCCACGTCGTACTGCTTCATGGGCAGGTGGAACTGCGGCGGAATTGCGCCATCGGCGTCGTTCTGTGCGTTCACAGTCAGGACGATCACTTCGGTGAGCACGGTGAAGAGGTTGCCGAGCACCGCGTTGAGGGCAGTGGTCAGGGGTCCCAAGACGTTGTTCGTGAGGAGCGCGTTCTTGATGACTTCGCCGATCGCCTTGAGGAGCGCCGACGTGAGGCCGGCGAGTCCGGGCTGCACGGTGGCCGTGCCGGAGAGGAGGTCGGCAAGGCTGCCGGTGATCTGGATGCGCTGGAGGACCGCGCGTGCACGAATGTCGATCTGAACTGCCTCGAGCACGGCATTGATGAGCGTCGTCACGGCGGCGGTTGCCTGCTCGGTCGGCAACGGAGTGTCGACGAACAGCCGCGTGTTGGCGGGCAGGTTATTGAGCCACGGCGATTCCGTGCCCGTGTAGGCGCCTCCGAGCAGCGCGCCCAGGTCGACCGTGACGGTTGCGGGGTCGCCGAGAGTGATCTGCAGGGGGTGGCCATCGCCCGCCGGCGTCGGCGTGGTGCCGAGTTGCAGCGAGAGCGAATCCACGTCCAGCACTAAGCCGAGGAGCGGGATCGCATTGATCAGGTCGACGAGCCCGCCCGTGAGTCCGGAAATCGCGGTGTTGATGTCGTCGACGAGACCACCGATGGTGTTCGACGTGAGAATCGTCTTGAGATAAGCGATGAGGTAGTCGCGGTTGAGATCCTCAGGCGGGGTGCACAGCGAGTTGAAAGCGGTGCGGCCGGCCACGGCGCCGATCGAGAGATCGAGCCCCGCGACCTGGTCGACGAGATCGGCGACCCCACTGCCGGTGAGGTGGGTGAGCACGCGGTGCAGGTCGAGGCTCGCGAGCTCGGGCCATCCGTCGCCAGGCGCAGTGTCGAGCGTGCCGTCATCGCCGACCGCCCCGCTGGCGCCGCGCACGTCGCCGTTCTCGTGGGCGTACGCGTACTGGTTCACGAGGCCGGCGTCGGCGTCGATGAGGCCCGACAGGATTTCGGTGAGCAGCACAGCGGTGCCACCGAGGTCGACGGTGATGCCGCTCAGCGCGGTGACGGCGAGGGGATCTGACTGCTCATCGAACGCAGCGCCGAACGCCTCCGCGGTCACATCGTGCAGGTCGGCGATGGTCGCCAGATCTTTTCCAGCGAGCGTGCCGCTCAGCATGGTTCCCCGCGCCTTCGAGTTGAACAGCGTGTCATCCGGCAGACACTCACCGGCCGACGCCGCCATCGCGGGCGTCGCGGTCGCAAGCGCCACGACGGGCACCGACCACGCGGCACCCGCCACGAGGGTGCGGCGGCTCACTGCGCGCTTGAACGATGAGCCAGGCTCAGACAGTGGAGCGTCAGACTCGGTCAGCGATGACGACATTGGCAAAACTCCTCAGCAGACACTGCGCGCCACAGTTGGTGCGAGCCACAGTTGGTCACACGGGCCGAAAGTAGCACGCCGCACGGTTGTCGGAGACGTGTCTGAGCGAATCCGTCGCTTTCTGAACACCCACTGGCGCCCCGTGAACTTTTATCGAGGGTGTCGAGCAAAAATGACTAGGTGTCAGGTTCGAGGTGTCGAGGTGCGCTTCCGAAGCGCGCTCGGCGTCGTGCCGTGCAGCTCGCGCAGTGCGCGGCGCAGGCTCAGTGTGCTGCCGAAGCCGCACTGGCTCGAGATCTCGGCCACGCTCAACACCGAATATCGCGACGACGACAACAGGTCGATCGCGAGCTGGGTGCGCTGCCGCCGCAGCTCACCCGACACCGTCATCGACGCCTCGGCGAAGGCGGCCTGCAACCTGCGCGGCGACACCGAGACATCGGCGGCGATGTCATCGATCGACAGATTCGGGTCGGTGCGTCGCTGCGCGATCACCGCGATCGCCCGGTCGCGCAGATTGCCGGCGGCAGACGCATCCGGGGTGCCAAGCCCGAATCGATCGAGCAGCAGCCCCGCCGCCATCTCGAGCAGCAGCTGCCCGGTCGCATATGACTCGATCGCGCTGAACGCCCGATTCGCGCTCAGCGCCTCGGTGATGAATGCCATCGTGGCCGTCATGAGACCGGGCCGTTCGCGCATGACGAGTGGCGCATCCGGCATCGAAGGCACGATCTGTTCGAGCGCGCTCCGCTCGAACCGCGCCCGCACGAATGTCACATTGCTCTGCACGGCCACGCTGTGCTTCGACCACGCCGGCAGCACCGCGATCTGACCCCGCTCGACCACGTGCGCCCGGCCCGCGTGTAAGATCGCCTGCCCCGTCTCGATGGCGACGAAATCGAGCACCGACGTGCTCACCGGATGCACGTATTCGAACGCACGACCCGCGACTCGCTCGATGCGAACGTTCTCGAACACCCGCGCGTGCACCGAGAGCGCGAACGCGTTCGGCGCCGGCGAGGTCACTCCCGTGCCGGCGAGTTCACGCAGCCCCACGACGCCGGTTCGCGAGGTGCGCTGCGGTGCGCTCGGGGTCACGTGATCGCCCTTCTCAAGTGGTCAGACAGCGATCGGCGCAACCGACCGCAACGGTGCGGAACCCCAGAAGCGCTGATGTGCATCCTGCATATGTATGATGAAGACTCAGTTTGTCTGGGTTTGAGTGCTGATCGTACCGGCGATTCGTGCACGCTTTGCGCCGCGTGCTGCTACCGATGCGCTTGCTACCCTGTGCCTGTTGCTCGCCGCAGCGGGTGAACGTTCATCGCACGCACGCCCCGCCAAACTGAGAGAAGCTCATGCCGTGACGATCCTCGATTTCTTCAAGCTCCTTCGCCGTAACTGGTGGCTGTTGGCGGCCGGGCTCGTCGTCGGCGTGATCGTCGCGGGTATCTACACGTTCACGCAGCCCAAGGTGTATGTCGCCGAATCTGCGGGCTACGTCGTCGAAGGCGGCGCGGCCGGCCTGTCGGGCGCGATGACGGGCTCGGCGGCCACCGTCGAGGCGGCCGAGTCGTATCTGCCGCTCATCACGAGCCGGCCCGTGTTCGACAAGATCGCCGAGAACCCCGGCGTCGACCTCGGCGGTCAGCCGCTCGACGGGCGGCTCACTGCGTCGATCGCCCCCGGCTCGACCCTCATGCTCGTGCGCGCGTCGGCCTCATCGCCCGAAGCTGCGGTCGCGCTCGCCAACGGCGCGCTCGAGGCGATGGCCGAGGTGGTCACCGACATCCAGGTCGCCGCGGGCGCCGCACCCGGCAGCACCTCGACGCTCACGATCGTGCCGCTCGAGAACGCCGTGCTGCCCACCGAGCCCGCGTCGCCGAACCTGCGCAACAACCTGCTCGCGGGCGGCCTCATCGGCCTCGCGCTCACGTTCATCGTGGCCGTGCTGCGCCGATTCGTCGACACGCGAGTGCGCGACGCCGAGGGCGCCGCCGAAGTGACGGGCGGGGCCGGCGTGTTGGCGCGCATCCCGAAAACCGAGAAGCTCGCGGGCGCCGAACGCAGCGCGCCCGACGCCGACCCAATCGCGGCCGAATCGTTTCGCCGCATGCGCACCAACCTGCGCTTCCTCAGCGTCGACAGCGCCGTGCGCAGCGTCATCGTCACGAGCGCCAACCAGGGTGAGGGCAAGTCGACCGTGGCATCGAACTTCGCCCGCGTCGTCGCGCAGTCGGGGCAAGCGACGATCTTGATCGACGCCGACCTGCGCCGCCCCACGATCGCCGGGCTGCTCGAGGTCGACGGCGACGTGGGCCTCAGCGAGGTGCTGAGCGGCCAGGTCGACCTCGCCGACGCGCTGCGCGCCACCGCCGTGCCCGGCCTGTTCGTGCTGCCCGCCGGCGCGCTGACGCCCAACCCGTCGGAGATGCTCGGCTCGAGCGCCATGAAGACGCTCATCGACGAGCTCTCGGCCGACTACTTCGTCGTCATCGACGTGCCGCCGCTGCTGCCCGTCACCGACGCGTCGGTCGTCGGCGCGATGGTCGATGGCGCCGCACTCGTCATCCGCATGAACCACACGCGCAAAGACGATGTTGCGCACGCCCGCGAGAGCCTCGACCAGGTAGGCGCGCGTCTCGGCGTCGTGCTCAACCAGATGTCATTCAAAGAGGGCGGCATGGGCTACTACTACCGCCGCAACAAGGCCTACTACCTGCAGGGCGCGGCCGCCCGCGACGGTGCCGGCAGTGCAGGCGCCACAGACGCTGCGCGTGGTGCTGCTGGCGCCGGTCGCGCGGTGTCGGGGGCGCTCGCCGGCGCGCGGGCTGCCAGTGCATCGGCGATCGCGGGCGTGGGCGCGCGGCGCGTCGGTGCTCGGCCGGATGCACGTGGTGCGTCGAGTGCCCGAGTGCCGTCTGGCCACGGGGTGCCGGATGCGCGTGGTCACGACCGGTCGGGGGCCCCTGCGAATGCCGGGGCATCGTCGAGCGGGCACGCAGGCCTGGCCGCTCGCGTCGACGCGGGCCGCCCGCACGCGGCGGCAGGAGTAGCGGGCGCGAGCGCGGGCGCGGGCGTGGGCGCGCAGAGCGCCCCGGCAGCGACGCACGCACCGGTTGCTCCCGTGACGCACTCGCGCCCCGTCGGAACGGGGTTGACCGGGCTCAACGAACTTCCGGGCGGCGACTCGGAGCAGCCGATCCGCATACCCGAAGCGCTCACGGTGGGTGGCGGGAGGCGAGCCGCGGGCGAAACGGAACCAGCCGCATCCGGTCGCCCGTCGGCCGCACCAGGAACCGCACCCGCCCCCGGCAGCCGCAGGTCTGCCCGGCGCGGCGCGTAATGCGCCGCCTGCTGTTCGTGTGCAGCGCCAACATCGTGCGGTCGCCCTCGGCCGAACTGCTCGCGCTCGCGCGCGTGCGGGGCGCCGCTCGCGCGGTGCCGCCGGGCGGCCGTGGCGGGCACGCGGGTCGCGGGCAGTGGGAAATCGCGAGCGCAGGGGTTCGCGCGCTCGCCGGAGATGGGGTCGACCCCGACGTCGCGGCGGCGCTGCACCGACGGGGCATCGACACCCGCATGCACCGCGCCCACCAGGTCGATGCCGCGATGCTCGAGGCGGCCGACCTCGTGCTGACCTTCGAGGCGATGCACCGGTCGTGGATCATCGACGAAGTGCCGTCGCGGCGCGGCACGACCCTCACGGTGCGGCGGGCGACGCAGCTGCTGTCGCAGATCCCGCGTCGCGCCGACCCGCTCGGCTACCTCGCCGGTGACAATCAGGCGTATGGGCCGGCCGACGAGTTCGCCGACCCCTACGGGCTCGGCCCGGATACAGCCGAGGCGGCGGTCGCCGAGATCGAACAACTGCTCGCCGTCATCCTGCCCGCGCTCGACGCCGTGCCGCGGGGCGCGACCGCACCCCGAATGTCGTAGGCGCACGGCAGGATGTGCGCATGACTCGAAGGGTCCCTTGGCTTCATCAACCGATTGCAAGTTCAAACGGCCTCCCGACTTATACGTGCCTACATGGGGGGCTCCTACCTTCAACGACGAGGAGGAACACTTGCCGATCTAAGTCGACTCGTCGGGAGCGCAGTCGGCGACGCGCATTCGAAAGTACTGGGCGGCTTGCTCGCAATTGCCGCGTCAACCATGTCGATGGCAGTAGTGGTGATCTTTCTTCTCACAGTGCAGCCGATACCGACTCTTCTTGCACTCGCCTACTTCGGTATTGCAGTGTTTCTCATGCAACGCCTCCTCGGAAACCGGAATCGACTCGCAGGCCGCGCGGCGGTCGAGGCCGCCTGGGAAAGCTCACATGCCCTCATCGACATCGTCGAAGGCTTCCGCGAGATTCGCATGCACAACGCGGAAATCCCATTTGCCCGACGCTACGATCGCGCGAACCGACGGGCCGTTGGCATCGCTCGTCAAGCGAATTTTTATGGCGCAGTTCCAAAGTACTCCCTCGAACTCATCACAATAGTGGGCATCGCACTGATGCTCGTCTTGGCAATGTATATGCTCGATCCAGTGGAGCTCGTCGCAGTGATGGGACTTTTCGTCGCGGTGGCAATCCGGCTACTGCCCACTGTGTCAGCACTAACTTCACAACTCGGTCTAGTTCGCAATGGACAAGCCGGCT
>LSQX01004422.1_pt1 | contig 23180 bp, 17 predicted proteins | sample 654561 | NCBI WGS metagenome assembly LSQX01 (sample SAMN04489861, study PRJNA283612) | anaerobic digester metagenome | isolation source: 4 biogas reactors fed with cattle manure at either 37C or 55C with and... | place: Denmark: Kongens Lyngby | collected 2014
TTCTTAACATGAGGTCCTGAGCAAAGCTCTTTAGAGAAATCTCCAATGGAATAAACCCTAACTTTCTCTCCATATTTAGAATCAAAAATTCCCTGAGCTCCAGAATTTTTTGCTTCATCTAAAGACATCTCCTCACAATTAATTTCAATTCCTTCTTTAATTTTTTCATTAACCAAGTCTTCAATTTTTTTAATCTCTTCTGAAGTTAACTTCCTATCAAAATTAAAATCAAATCTTAATCTTTCTGGAGTAATATTACTACCCTTTTGCACAGTAGAGTCACCAAACATTTCTTTTAGGGAAGCAAGGAGAATATGCGCAAGTGTATGATATTTAGTTGTTTCATAACTATCATCTGCAAGGCCACCTTTAAATGCTCCAGCATCTAGGGTTTTTGATTTTTCTTGATGTTCACAAAATGCTTCATGATAACCTTCAACATCAACTTCAATGTTGTTTTCTTTAGCAAGTTCAATTGTCATTTCTAAAGGAAAACCGAAGGTATCAAATAATTTAAAAGCATCACGACCAGATAATTTATTATTATCTAAATTTCTAATTGATTTATAAAATAATCTTTCTCCTGATTTTAAAGTTTTATTAAACTTAGTTTCTTCTTTATCAAGTTCATTTAAAATAAATTCTTTATTTCTTTCTAACTCTTTATAAATATCTTTATAATCATCAATAATAACTGTTGCTAGTTCTGGTAAAACATGTTCTGCAACTTCTAATTTTTTTAAATGTCTAATTGTTCTTCTTATTAATCTTCTTAAAACATAACCTTGACCAATATTGGCTGGAGTTAAACCTAAATCATCACCTAAAATAAATGTCGCGGCTCTTAAATGATCTAAAATAATCCTGAAACTTTCTAAGTTATCTTCATATTTTTTATTTGAAACACTTTCTAATTTTTCTTTTAAATTAGTAAATAGATCTGTATCATATACTGACTCTAAACCATTTAAAACTTGAACAGTTCTCTCTAAGCCCATTCCTGTATCGACATTTGGTTTTGGAAGTGGTGTATAATTACCCATACCATCTGAATTATACTGCATGAAGACATCATTCCAAATTTCTAAGTATTTACCACATGAACAAGCTGGATTACAATCATCACTACATTTATCTTTACCTGTATCATAAAACATTTCAGTATCTGGTCCACAAGGTCCTACTCCTGAACCTAAAATCCAAAAGTTTTCTTTTTTACCTAAATAAAATAAATGATCAGGACTTACTCCTAAACTTAACCAGATATTATATGACTCTTCATCTTTAGGAATATTATCTTCGCCACCAAATACTGTAAAATATAATTTTTCTTTTGGTATATTTAAATAATCGGGACTAGTTAAAAATTCATAACTCATCTTTATTGCTTCTTCTTTAAAATAATCACCTAAACTCCAATTACCTAACATTTCAAAAAATGTTAAATGAGAAGCATCCCCTACATCATCAATATCACCTGTTCTAATGCATTTTTGAGCATTGACCAACCTTTTACCTTCTGAATGCTCTTCACCTAGTAAATAAGGCACTAAGGGGTGCATACCAGCCATTGTAAAAAGAACAGTTGGATCATTATCAGGAATTAATGAAGCACTAGAAATTAAAGCATGATTATGCTTCTTAAAAAAATCAAAATATAAATTTCTTAATTCCCTACTTGTTAATTTTTTCATTTTTATCAATTCTTTCTATTAATTTAATTGTTTCTTTTTCAAATTCTTCTAATGTTGTATTGATGATTACTTCATCATAATCTCCTTCATCATTTAAAGACATTTCAGTTTCATGGGCTAGTTGTTTTTTATTTAACTCACTTTCAAAATCTGGTCTAATTACTCTAATTGAGTAAACATCATCAAATCTTTCTTTTAAATAATCAATTTCAATTGGAAAACGAACATCGGCAATAATAACCGCTTCAACATAGTTTTCATAAACAAAAATATCTTCAACCATTCTTTTGACAAAGAAATCTGGACGATTCATCTTTTGTCTAATTACTTGAGTACCAAGATCTTGTAAAAAAGAACGATATTCACTTTTAGTTTCTTCAGAACCATCCCAATCAGTTAATTCTGTCGCGAACATTTTAATATATTTAGCATAGCCAGTTTTTACTGTTTTTTTATTATTTTTAGCATAATAATCCACAATAAAATTAGCCATTGTATCTTTACCATTTCTTGCTTTACCACTAATTAAAAATACTTTCATGATAATCACTCATTTCCTCTTAATTATCATACCAAGTTTAAGTTATGGTTGCAATTAGATTTTAAATTTTATATAATTAAACAAACAAGTGTTCGAGGTATGTTATGGAAGGTTTAAAAATTAAAAGAAATATTCTTTGCTTTGATTTAAAAAGTTTTTTTGCTGCTTGTGAATGCTTAGAACGTGGTTTAGATCTTTATAATTGTCCTTTAGTTGTCGCAGATCCAAGACGTGGAGGCGGTGGAATTACCCTCGCTATTACTCCTTATTTAAAAAACTTAGGTGTTAAATCAAGAGGAAGAATCTATGAAATACCTAAAAATATCGATTATATAATTGCTAAACCAAGGATGAATTTATATATAAAGAAAAGTAAAGAAGTAGTTGATGTCTATTTGAATTATGTTAGTTCTGATGATTTACATATATATTCGATTGATGAAGTATTTATTGATGTTACTAATTACTTAAATTTATATAATTTAACAGATTATGAACTTTCCTTAAAAATACTAAAAGATATTAAAGATAAAACTGGTTTAACCGCGACCTGTGGTATTGGTCCCAATATCTTCTTAGCAAAAGTCGCGATGGACATAGAGGCTAAACACAATAAAGATAATATTGCTAAATGGGATTATGAGGATATAGAAACTAAATTATGGACGATTAGTCCATTATCTAAGGTTTGGGGTATAGGAAAACAAACAGAAAAAAAATTAAATCTCTTAGGGATTAAAACTATCGGGGATCTTGCTAATTATAATAAATTTAGTTTAAAGAAAAAGTTTGGGGTTTTAGGAGAAGAATTATGGTACCGGGCTAATGGTATTGATATAACCAAAATAAGTGATTTAAAACTTGATCCTCAAGACAAATCATTTAGTCATTCTCAAGTCTTATTTAAAGATTATTATGAACATAATATCGATTTAATAATCGATGAAATGTGTGATGTAATTGCCTCAAGACTCAGAAAAGAAAAGATGTTAACTTCTCTACTTAGTTTTGGGATTGAATATTCTAAATCTTTAGGAGGAGGTTTTCATCATAGTCAAAAATTAGGACATCCTACTGATAAATCAGCTTATCTAAAAGAAATATGCTCTTTAATGTTTAACAAATATTATAATGGGGATCCGATTAGAAAAGTCTCATTAGGAGTAGGCAGATTATCTGAAAAAGACAGTTATCAATTAAATATCTTTGAAGAAAATTCTGAGTTAGAAAAAATTGAAAGTACTCATCAAGCAGTTGATGAAATAAGAGCTAAATATGGAAAAAATAGTTTAATTAAAGCTTCACACTTACTTGATGACTCGACAATTAAAGAAAGAAATGAAAAAGTTGGTGGCCATAATGCATAAAAGATGGAGACCATTTAATCCATTAACTAATTCTGCTGAGTTTATAGGCGAGCTTAATAAAAAAAGAAACAAATATATAGAACCAACTTTTAGTGAAGAACAAATACTTAAATTAAACAATACTTTAATCTATAGTTATAAAAATAAAATCATAGTTACTATCTATTACTATCATGACGAGGTTAAAACAATTAAGGGGTTAATTAAGAATTTAGATCCCTACCTTGAAATAATAAAAATTGAAGACATAAAAATTCCTTTTAAGAAAATAATTAAGGTTTGCAAAGAAAAAGATTGCTTTTAAATAAGCAATCTTTTAAATTTAATCTTAATTATGGTGTTGGTCCTTCACTTGTTAATTGAACGTTGAATACTGCATAACCACCAGATGCACTATTTTCGCAGTCAACATCTTGACCTTCAATCCACATATACCATCTCATCTTAGTTACACCTTCTTGAACAGTAAATACTTGTTGAGGTGTAGATCCACCAGTAAATGCTAATGGAGTTGAATAAGTAGGTGAAATTGCATTGAAGAATGATGGATAAGCTGTTGCATGAGTTGTAGTTCCTAGAACAGCGGCATTTACATTATCTGTAGATAGAATAGCAGCTTTAACACCAGAGTATGGAACTACTGCTCCACCAGTTGCTGGAATTGTTAATCCATAAACACTATCTGCATGAGCAATAGCAGTCGCTGTATGAACATCATAATTTGGTTCCCATAAATAAACAGTTGAACCAGTACCATGATTTAATGCTTGATATGCTGTATGAGCAAGACCTAAATTTGCAGAAAATCCTGTTTCGACAAAGGCTACTCTTGTTGCATTTTTTATTCCAGTATCATTTGGTTGATCTGCAGGAACACTTACTCCAGAGTTAGTAGTCAAATATAGTTGAGATGTTGAATCAGCTTTAATGAAAACATCAAAGGCAACAAATCTTCCAGTTGTACCACGAACTTCTATATCTCTAGTAGCGGTTAATATGTGATCTGTCCCTGTTGTATCAACTACTCCATAAAACATTTCTAATCTACCAGAAGTATCAACTGCTAAACCACTTGAAACAGCTTCTAGAGTTGCTGGTATTTGGTTTGTATGATCTGTATAATAAGCAGATGCATTATTTAAATCAGTCGGTCCAATTTGGGATTTCCATGTACGAGCATCAACTGAGATTTGGATACCTCCTTGAGTTTCAACATTAACTTGAATTGGATTTACTGTAATTGTTTTATTCGCTGTAAACCATGCATATGTTGATGTTGCACCAAGTCCCATAAGGAACAGTGTCATAACTAACAATAACAATATTCTTCTATTACTTCTTTTATTACTTCTTCTTTTTTTCATATAATCTTCCCTTTCTTAGTTTAAGACTAACATATATTTTTTTTGCTTGCAATTAAAATGTAAACTTTTTTCATCATCTTTACACATTATTGTATAGTTTGTTTTGACTCAATAATAATGAAGATACTTTCTACTTGATTTTGGTATTTATAATTCTTGTGAGTAATGGGAAAATACACTAACAAAGTATAATTATTTATTTCATTATATTCATATGTAAAATAACTTTTAGGTGTTGCCATTTCTTTAAAATAAGTACCATCATCATCTTGAATTATATTCGTACTTGTTAACTTATTAATCGCACTACTACTTTGATAATCTTCATTGATATATAATTCATAATCTAACTGAAGGTTTGTTGTAGTCACCACTTTTAAATCATATTCCATTAACGTTTCAGTTCTTTGTCCATCTTTATTATTCGCAATTGTAAAGTTATAAACATAAGGAGTAACTCTTGGTACTAAGTTTGGAATACTAACATCGATATATTGATACCCCGCTTCTAATATATAACGTGCCACCGGAATATTAGCATCAGATGTCGCTTTAGATTCATATCTTGAATAAGTCAAAGGAAAAAGCGTAATAATAAGAACTAATAAAACAAAAAGAAAGATTGTTGTAGGTAAACTAGCTTTTCTTTTTCTCATCATCTTCACCTATACCTTCAATTATCGAATCATTAGTAATTCGGAAATCTTTTAAATTATTATATTTAGCCTTTGTCCAATCTTTAAATGTACTACTAAGTAAGAGCATTGTTATAAAGAAAACAATTAAAATTTTCGGAGTCATAATTACATCTTTCCATACTCCAAAATTAGGCAAAATCTTGATTACTTTACCAATTACTGTCTCTTTAAAAATTGGTTTATCTCCAATATTATTATAATCACCCTTAGTTATATAAGAAGCATCTTGAATATCAATTACCCTGTGAGTTATAAAATCTTTACCTACTTTATATGTAATAATATCTTGTTTTTTTATTGTTTGATCATTAATTTTAACAACAATGACATCATTTTTTCTAATTGTCGGAGCCATACTATCACTTATAACTTTAAATACTGTATAACCAAAAAAGTTTGGATAATCTTTTTTCATAATTCTAATTTGGATAAAATTAAAAATTACAATTATAGTAACGATGACGATAATTGCTTTTAAAATATATTCAATTGTCTTTAATAATGAATTTAAAAACTTTTTCATTTTATCCCCTAATCATTCTATATATTGTAATAATCTAATCGTAATTGGAAATTGTAACTCAGGAGCAATTTGATTTACATAATTTGAATCAGCACTGTTGTTATCATCATTATTGTCCCATATAAAGTCTACTCTAATCCTTTCTAAGTCTCCAGCTAATACTCTATCAAGTGGAATAACCCCGGAATATTTATTTAATTCAATTTCAGTTAAATTTTCATTTGTATCAAGATTTTTAATATTAGTTAAATAAATTTCAGAATTTTCTAGTGCTAAAAAATCTAGTTCGATTTCATATTCAATTGCTACTTCACTGCCTGTTGGATCGATTAAGATTTCAAAATAAGCACTTAAACCTGGAGCAGCTTTACCAGGCACTACACCAGAATTAGGAACCCAATTAACATTATTAATTGTAAAATTTGTTGAACTGCCTGTAACATTACTACCATTGACTAGTAGTTGCCATTTAGCTAAACTACTTTCAACATTACTGCCAATATTACTTTCAAATATTCCATAACTATCGATAAAAACAAAAATTAAGATAATAAGAAAAAGAAAAGCAATTAGTTGAAAGTTTCTTTTCATTTTTTCGCTTTCTTTAACTCAGTAATCAATAAATATAATTCATAAATAAATAAAATTAAGATTGGAATTATTACGATGAATAAAAATACCCATTTAGATGCAATAAATCCCAAAATAGCACCGACACCTGCATAAACTTTTACATCTTCTGTTTTACCAATAACATTTTCATCACTTAAGAGAAAATCATTACTCATAATAAATGAATTTGTTGCCTTAGGATTTTCATTTACCTTATTAATTTTTCCATAATTTACTACTGACTCTTTTGATGATGTATCATAAAAGAATATTTGATCACCAACTTTAAATTCTGAATTTGGTACTTTAGTAATAAGCAGTAAGTCCCCTTTATCATAATCACTTAATTTTGTTGTCATAACAAGTAATGTCTTGTCACCAAATGTTGAGACATTATATTGATTATAGCTTAATAAATATACTGTTAAAACAACATCAAGCATTAATACTATTGCAATAAATGTCCAAAATAATGTTTTTTTCATTTTTTTCATTCTCCACCTCTATTTAGTCTAAATACATTATACACTATATTATTCTTTTTGTGAACTTTTTCTTTGAATTTCGTTAAGTAATTCTTGTCTTAAATAATAGTCTTTAATTTTCGGAAAATCTAGTTTCTCTAAGTTTTCAATTTTTAACTTATTTACAAGAATTGCTACTGTTTCAATTAAATTATCGATTGCTTTTTCCTCTAAATCTTCTTCATTAATGTTAATATTATTTAATTGATATTTAGAAGCGACTATTTCAGCAATATTTTCTTCTGTATTCATGTTTAAATTATTAATTAAATTACTTCTTGGATTAATATAAAAACTATATAAAACATGATAATCACTTTTTAAATCTTCTTGACTATACTCAGGATTCATCTTCTTGTTTAATTGATAATAAAATTTATAAAATGATACTAATATATAAATAACATCACTAATTCTTGATTGAGGATTTAAATTATTACTTAAAACTTCTAAATAATATAATTCATCATATTCTTGATATAAAGTTTTTAATTTCTCTAAATTTTCTAATTTATTTTTATCATTTTTACTTAATCTTCGGTCTAGTTTTAAAATTTCTTTTAACTTTTTAGCTCTTAACCCTTTAACTTTACCCAGATTTTGATAATCATTCGCGACTTGTTTGATAATTTTAGCGAATTTTTCATACATTTTATACTCGATTAAAACATTATATAAACCATTAAGTGTCGGTAGCCTAACACTTTGACCACCCAAGAATAATTTACTTTCTAAAGTTTTAATATTATTATCTTCATAATCATTTATACTTAAATTTTTAGTTAAAAACTTTTGTAAATATTGTTTAGAACTTGTATCAAGAGTAAGTTCATTTTCAATTATAGTTTTTCGATATGTTTTTAATAAGTCATAAAAACTAATGTTTTGTTTACTTTTATATTCTTCATTACATTTAATAAAAGTTTTTTCATTTTTATAGTATAATGACTTAAAATTTAATTGAATATTACTGATTATATTTGGGCTACTCCAATAGTTTTTAGCAAATACTTCTTGAGCTTTATCTTCATCATAATTTTCATAATCGAGTAAAACACTTAGAAAGTTTTTTTCTGATTCTCCATAAGTAAAATCATTTGTAGTTAACTTAATTCCACATTTTTCAAAGATTTTAATTATTTCGATAATATATTGATTAATTTCAATTAATTCACATTCATATTCTGGATTTAAATAATACAAAAACTTATCTATTTTTGTTTTTTCATAAGGCGTAGTAATTGGATTAATCATCTTTAATTGATAGGGATAAGCAGAAGTATCTTTGATATTTATTGTTTCATCTTTAATCGAGTCAGCAATTATTTTATTTCTTTGTCTGGCTTCTGCCTCTATTTGTAGTAATACTTTATTATAAGTTGCATAGATCTTATTAGCTTCTTTAATATAGTTATTAATATTTATTTGATTATTTTTAGGTAAAACAGATAAAATTTCTTCAGAAACTGAAATTCTTTCGATAACTTTATTTTTCATCTTTTTTTACCTCTAAAGATTTAATTTCTTTATCAATATTATTAATAAATGCTTCAATAAGTTTATAGATTTCCACTAATTCTTCAGTTGAAATATTTACTAAATCTAATTCTTCCATTAACATCACCCTATCTAATTATGATGTAGTTATATACTTCACCAATATAACTATCTTCGTCATATAATGAAAATGTCACTCTATATGTACCTGTTTTTAAGTTATTCTTTAAATATAAGTAGGTATTGAAACTTGCTGTTGGGTTATTTGCAATTAGGTATTCAAACTTTTCTTCATCACCAATTGCAGTATAAGAGTTATCGATATAATCACTTAAATCAACCGCTTCATAATCTAAAGAATAAACTTCATCATATACTCTTCTTTTTAAAGAGATACGTAAATTAGGATTAGCAAGCCCTGAAGCATATTCTAATCTAAATAATAAGACATTGTTATTATTCATTGTTAAGCCAGTAGTTTTATCAATTGTTTTATAATTATCACCAAATGTTGATCTTAAACCATATATATTATTTAAAACATTTAACTCTAATATTTTTGTATCTGAAGAAACAGTCCCAAAATAAATTCCATCTGCTGAACCAAAACTCTCTATTTTTATTTTATAAGTTCCAGAATTAAGATTAGCATTTTTTGTATCGATGACAATTCTTGATGAAACATTCGCAACTTTAGGCGCAATGTTAAATCTAACTACTCCATCCATCCTTGGATAGTAAATGATATTACCTAATTTAAATGTTACCCCTAGTAAACTTGATGAATTCAATTGATTATCATTTTCATCAAACATGGTAATTTTTAAACCTAATTTTTTATAATAGTACGGAGTATCATGAATTTGAACACCATTTACTACTTGTTGAATAAAGTTAGTATTAACATTTAAGTTTGTTGTTTCACCAACATAAATGTTTTGTTTACTTAAATTGGCACTTAAAGCTATTTGTGCATCTTTATTATGATAAATATTATATGTTAAATTACCATAACTAATCCCTAAAACACCAATCATTGTTTGAGAATTAATATCTCTTAGTTCAATAATTAAAGTGTTATTTAATTGATCTGATTCAAATTCAGTATCGATGTGATCAACAATGAAGACAAACTCTTCACTAGCAATTCCATTAGTTGCATCATAATATAAATCATTTTGCACTGCATCATCAAAATGGTTTGCAGAAGAAGTTGATCCCATCTTAATAAATTTAGATAATCGATATGAGGCCTCATTATGAATACCAAACTCAGCAGTTGCCTCAGCGACATCTGCCGCGGTTATGATGTAGTAATAATATGTTGGTGTTGGAGTTGAAAAATCGATCATCGTAATTTTTGTGTTTTCTTTTAAGACATATGATGAAACTAAAGCTCTGTGATATCCTGGTTTATAAATACTGATATTATTTTCAATATATAATGAATAATAAGCACTTAATTTTGATTTATCAGTAATATTTGTTTGAGTTGATACAAACATATTATGTTCTTCACCAGATGTCATTGCTCCTTCATACTCATTTGCACTATAAAGTTCTCTAGTAATATTAACATTGATATTAACTCTTTTTACTTCATTGTTTAAATCATCAATTGGTCTAATTGCCACTAAAGAGATAACGACTGTTCCAACATTACCAGCAGCAGTTAAGTTTTTAGAGTGATATAAGTTAAATAAGAATGTTGGTACTACTGGTGAGTTTTCACCAATATACTCTTCAGTGCCTAAAACAGGTTCAGGACCAGATGTTAAGAATGTTGTTTCTCCAACAGTGATCCACCCTGTATTACTACTTCTTAAAATTAAACTCATCTTTGTATTTGCTGTTCCATCAGTTGAAACACGAGGTATTTCACTTTTATCCACGAATTCAATATCAGGTTCTAAACCATTAAAATTAGCCCCTAAAATTGTAAATGTTGTATTTGGATCTGGTGAATTAATTAAAGGTAATTCATATGCCCCTAAAGTTGAGAACTTCGATGCGATTAAATCAACATCATAAGATTGAACTGCTTCACCAATAACCCACATATAGTAGTTAGAGTTTTCTGGTGTTGGAATAATGTATTTAACTTCAATTAAACCAGTATTTTCTTCTTGTTCATAATTTGAATAAAAACCATCAACTTCAATATTATGATTGACTGCATGCATTCCTAAAACATATGAACCACTTGAAAATGTATAAAATTCTCCAGGTGCAACTGCATCTCCATGATTATAATTTCTTTTATAAAATGCTTCATCGACATTACCAAATCGATCACGCATATACATGCCAAAGAAAGACATTCCTGTAACTTCACCGTAGATGGTAACGGCTTCGTTTTTCGCAATATTAATATTTTTGCCTTCTATAGCATAAACACGGTTATCAACATTTTTAGTTGTTACCCCATCAACGATCGCGACTGCAGCCTTGGTTTCGACTCCACCAATATCAACTAAACTACTAAATTTTTCTAAGAGGTTTGTCCCGGTTTCTAAATAGATAGTTGAATTATTTTTTAATTTTAACTCTTTAACACGACTAAATGAGAACAAGACATTTGAATATTCATTTGTTCTATCTGTTGCCCCAAATAATTCAATAACTGAGTTATCCATAACAACTCTATCTGCTCTTTGAATTGAAATATTTCTTTTATGATTAGTATTAGTTCCATAATTATGAATATTTATATAACTATATCCAGTAGTTGAAGAGGCATTCCCACTACCAAATATTGAGCCATCAATTTTTATGTTATTAGTTGTTGTATCTTTAATGTTGATTAATATTCCTTTAGTAACACTGATAAATGAGAAGTCATATTCTTCATCACCAGCAGCGTTTGCCTCCCCACCACCAAAAACAGTTCCAGAAATTGTTATAGGGCTATTAACTAAGGTAGGAATATCTCCAATATTAACTTCAACTGTTCCATAAACAACTGAGGTATTAGCACCTCCATAAACATTTTTACCGATTGAGGCTCCCGCAATGTTGACAACACTTGTTGAATTATTGACACTTTCCAGTCCAGTTGCGGCGGCATTACCACCACCAAAGACATGCTCACCAATATTGGTTTGGTTTTCAATGTTTAAAATTGTATTACCTTCAACTACAGCTGTTGCACCTTTACCACCAGCATAGACACTTTTAGAAATATTGGAGTTAGAAATAAAAACATTTGAATTACCACTTACTGAACCATCTTTGCCACCACCATAAATTTCATTTGCAACTGTAGTATTTGTTATCGATAAAACAGTATTTCCAGTATTATTAGCTTGATTGCCACCACCATATATATCTTGGTTAATTGTTCCACCATTAGTGGTTATAGTTGAATTTACTGTATTACCACCAGCATTATTACCACCATATATATAATCGATTATTGGATTATTTGAAGTAGTTATATTACTTGTATTAACAATACCACTAGCATTTGAGCCACCATAAACATTCCCCAAAGTACCACCATTTAAGGCAATAGTTGTTGAATTAACACTAGCAAAATTGCCACCACCATAAACAGAAGTTATTTTAGAACTTGCATTATTGATTGTTATTAAACTACTTTGCGAATCGGCTTGATTTCCTCCGCCATATAGACTTGTAGCAGAACCTGAATTTACAGTTATGTTTGTACTTACTGTTGTTCCACCTTCATTATTCCCCCCATAAATTGTCGTAGTGTTACTTCCTGCTAGGGTTATATTCGAAACTGGAACATCACCACTGTGATTTGAACCACCGAAAACTGTGGCAATTGTTCCACCATTTAAATTTAGATTTGTACTTGTATCAATCGAAGCATCTTCACCACCACCATAAAGGTTGGTAATTTCTGTTGGATTATTAACAACTACATTACTTTGACCAGAATTTGCTAATTTTCCACCACCATATAAATAAGTAATTACACCACCATTAGTTAAAATGTCAGTTGTCGTTGTTTTACCCCCAGCATTATTACCACCATACATATTTGTAATATTTCCTGAATTGACTATTAGGTGAGAAATCGGGACATCTCCACTTTGATTTGAACCACCAAAAAGATTGGTAACTGTACTACCATTTACATAAATATTTGTATTGGTTAAAACACTTGCACTTTCCCCACCACCATAAACATTTGGCACAGTACCAGATACTAATTTGATCGTTGTTTTACCAGTATCTGCAAGTTTCCCTCCACCATAAACATTAGTTAATGTTCCTCCATTAACGGTAATATCGGTATTAGTAGTTTGACCACCAACATTATTGCCACCATAAACATTTTCTACAGTTCCACTATTTAAGGTAATTGTGGAATTATTAACATTTCCACTTTGATTTGAACCACCAAAAATATTTGTGGTAATTGAACCTGATAAATTAATATAGGTGTTGTTTCCTGATACTTGGTTACCACCACCATAAACATTCGCGACTGTACCCCCATTTAAATGAATAGTTGAGTTTCCTCTCATTGTTCCAGCAATATCATTTCCTCCAAAAAGATTAGGAATTGAACCATCATTAACAGTAATTTCAATATGACCAGCAACAAAAGGATTATAGCCAACCGCACCTTTACTTCCACCAAACACTGAGCCGCCAACTTGAACGTTATTTATTAGCATCGTAATTCCATTACTTGAAAGACCTGGGTTTCGAGTACTAGCATTTACAGTTCCATAAGCACTTCCCCCATATATATTATTAGTTATTGTAGGAATTTTAGTTTCAGTACCGATCGTAATATCGATTTTATCTCTTATATAAGTTCCAACATTAGATGTATTTACGTAACCACCACGGCCACCACCATAAATTGAATCTAAGAAATTACCAGATATTACATTGATATTTACATCACCAAAAACAGTACCAAGCGCATTACTACCCCCATATAGTGAGCCTCTTATTTCACCACCATCAGTAGTAATATTAACAGTTGCTTTTACTGAGTTATTCCCAGAACCATTATTATTTCCTGCTCCATATAATGAGCCTTTAATTACCCCTCCATATACATAAATATTTGTATTAGCAGTTGAAGACCCTGATGAAATACCTACAGTACTAAAGTTTCCACCACCATAAACATTATTATTAATATTAGTATGATCAGCAATAATAATATTAGAATTACTAGATGAACCAATTGATGGTTGACCACTTCTTCCATTACCAATTCCAAAAACAGATCCCGCTTCAGCACCAAAAAGACTTGTATTATTATCCACAAGTGTTTGATTACCAATTGTCGATGCTCCACCAATATATAAAAGAGAACTACCGATTACTGTTCCATCAGAAGAGGTTCCATCATAACCATTCGAACCACCAAAAACACTATAATTGATTTGGCCACCTGTTACTTGAATAATTCGATTTCCATAAGTTGGTGAAGTACCAGCACCTCCTGTAATCATATCAATACTACCACCAGTTATTTTCATATGAGTATCATTAATATCTTGCATACTTGATGTACTTAGAGGACCACCAATTAAATTATAAATGTATCCTCCTTCAACTTTGATAGTTCTTAAACCGGTATGTGATCCACCATATCTTCCCCCAACATAAATACCTGTTGTATGATCTAGTTTACCTGTCCCAAAACTACCACTTTTGACAGTTAAATCAAAAATTTTATCGGTAATTGTTGAACCTCTAACGACTCCACCCCAAGAACCAGAAGCACAATAATAAATATCTAAATTATTATCATTTTTAATTGCCCTGTCATAATCATTACCATAAATTGTTATTGGTTCAACATAATTTGAAGTACCTGTACCAACAATACCATTAACTATTGATAAACTATTCATTAAACCTGATTCAATAATTAACCTATATTTAGTTCTATTACTTGATGATCCGGTTGAGCCATTTGAACCACCTATAACCACAGTAAAGTTGGTTGTAGTTGTTGTATACCGAGTAATTCCCCGACCAATTCTTACGTTTTGCCAAGCACCATAAAAAACACCACTAGATGTAGTCGAACTTGTCGGGTTTGTATTTCCTCTTGATGACACACCTCTTATTGTTAAATTTTCGATATTAGTGTCATTATAAGCATACACATAAGTACCAGGATACCAAGTTTGATTGTAATTAACTCCATTATGAATTCCTGTTAAAGTAAATGGTTTATTTTGAGCACTCCTCCAAGCTGATGTTGTATAGCCTGCAACAACAATTATATTCGTATCTCTTGTTACTAAATAATAAAAATCATCAGTCATATTTGCATAAACTGATTCATTATAATTAATTAACCGATAATAATTGCATCCTCCCCAAGAGTTACAATTCCCTGTTTGTAAAACACCATATAAATCATAATGATTTTCAACTGAATCTCCATAAGGAATATTGACTAATTGATAATAATTAGCCATATTATAATTATCATTAAAACCATTTACATATTGAGTAACATAAGTTGGTCCTGGAATTGAATTATTATTAACATTATGCATATAACCATATAAAAGTTCATAATAAGTTGCTGAAGGATTAAACGGTTCACTAACTATATAATCATAATAAGTACAATTACCACTGTTACATCGACAATTAGTTTGATATACACCATAATAATCATATAAACCATTACAGCTTTGATTTCTTCTTAAATTAACTCTTTTGTAATAACCAGCCATATCAAAGGGGACTTCAATAGTTTCAAAAACATTTACTTGTGTCATCTGTTTATTATTTAAATTGTTAAAAGCTGCAGCCCATGCAGTACCACTTACCGTTCCAATAGAAGCTGGAGTCCAAGAAGCATTAAAAGTTATTTCCATTGCTGTTGGATAACCATCAGTATAAGTGATCGGTATTTTGGCATATCGAATATAGTATGCATTATCATAAATGATTGTTACCCCACTTAAAGTTGTATACCAACCATTAAATCCTCGATCATTAGGTCTATCTGTAAAAGGATTTTCAATTAATTCTAATAAAACATAATCATCAGTTAAATCACTAGGAGTATTATTATCTAAAACCGGTAAATATTTACGATATACATAAGTATTTTGTCTTTCAGATAAAGAAACATAGGCACTTAAATTATTAGCTAAATCATTGGCTAAATAAATTACATTAATATCTAATAGACGATTATCTGGATATAAATTTTGATTTACTCCCGTTGGTAAAGTACTACTTTGTGGTTCGGTATAATTAAGACCTTTATAATAGTAATAATCTCTTACCTTATCATCGACTGTAACTATATTACCACTTATCCCTGATAAGTCTTGGTCAATATCAATTATTATTGGATTATTTAAATCACCTTTAGTTAAGACCATGACAATGAAAAAAATTAAAGTTATTAACATTAAAAAAGAGACAATAAAAATATTTATATAAATTGCATTTATTTCCTTCTTTTTCATGTTTACTCCTTTATATTATTCAGCAAATAATTGGATATTAATTTCTAATTTTCCATTAGTTGAACCATCTTCACAGTCTATATCTTGACCTTCAATCCAAATATAAACTCTAATTTTTGTAATTCCTGGCACAATATCAAATAAATATTGAGGTGTAGTATTATGTTTGGTTGTTGTAATATCTGGATTTACAAGTTTAAAATATTCTGGATGATGATTACTATTTGCCTCATTTACTTTAACATTTGCAGTTTTGGGAATTTCCGTACTTATTCCGTGATAAGTTATTCTTTGCGCACCAATTTCTTGAGTATTAATATTATAAATGTTTTGTGCATGCTCTACTGCACTTGGCATATGCGCATCACTATTTGGTTCCCATATATATGTTTTACTTGCATCTTTTAAATTTTGAATTTGTCTTAAATTTGTTTCTTCACTTAAAGTTCCTTGATGTAAAAAACCTAATCTAAAAGCATTTTCTATTCCTGAGGTTGTTCCTTCAATATATTTAACTCCAGAAATAGGATCAATATTTATTTTTCTGTTATAGTATGATTTTAAAAATATATCAAAAGTTACAAAATGACCTGGGTTATTTATCGTGTCATATTTCTCTTCTTTACTTCTAACAGCATATAAATATTGATTACCCTGTTCTTTAATATCAACATCCCCATAATAAAGTTTTAATAAACCATCTTCAACCGAACCATCTGTGGAAACAGGTTTTACTGAAGTAGTAATTTGATTTAAATTTGTCGGATATGTTTGATCAGCATCAAAGAAATCCAACATTCCTAAAACACCTTTCCAATTTACTCCATCGGTAGATATTTCAATTCCACCTCTTGAAACTACTTGAATATCAAACGATTCAATTTCAAAAATTATATTAGTTGAAAACCAAGCATAAGTAGTCATCGTTAATAAAAGTGCAGTTAAAAACAACCAAATAAACATTACATCAGTTTTTTTCATGGTTCACTACTCCTTTCATCTGCTTCATTAGATGATGAACTTGGAACATCTTGAGTTGATGAACTACTTGATTGCTTATCTTCTCTTTTAACATGACTTTCAGTTATTCTAATATTAACCTTTAATTCTCCACCAATTAGGTTATCTAAACAATCAGGGTCATCTCCCTCGATCCACATTACAACTGTATATTTATCCATTTCACCAGGTTTAATATCTTTTCTTTGTTCTAAAATAGCAGTTTTTTTATCATAAAAAGCAATTGTTCCTGGTTCTTCTTTTTTAGTAATATCATTGATTTTGGCATAGATTTTTTTATCACCATTTTGAATTACCATAATCCTAACTGCATCATCAACATTACGAATAACATCTAAAATGTTTATTTCATACCAATAGTCTAAATTTTTATCACCAGTATTATCAATAAAAAATGTATAAGCAATATAATTTTCCCCATTATGAGAACCACCTTCAGATTTATCTAAATCATCTGGTAACCAATTAATTGATATATTATCCATAAAATCTATACCTTTAGCGTATAATTTTATTTTTCCATCTTTTAATTCAGCATTGTCATACATCTTAATTCCACTTTTTAAAAAAAGGTTCGGGTCTAAAGTAATAACAAAGTCTCCACCACGATAAACTAAAGAAAGAATAGCAAAGAATAATAATAATAACAAAATTAAAATAATCAAGATAATTGAAGTTTTCTTAATTGCTTTTTCTCTTCTTCGAACACCAGTCGCGGTTCTTTTGACTGTATTTCTCCCCATAACTTATCTCCTATTCTTACTATATATAAGGATACCATAGCCCATGTAATTATTCAAGAAAAATGCCTTTTTAAATGGGTTATATTTAGGTTTACACCAAAAATATTATTGTTAACTTTATGTATACACATCAACTTAACATTGTAATTTACATTTCTCTTTGTTATTCTTTAATTAATAGAAAGGGGAATGTTTTATGAAAAAGTTTAAGAGAATAAAACCTTTTTTAGCTGTTATTTCCCTTTTCTTACTTATTAACTTATTTCAAGAAACATATGCCAAATATACAACAGGTGCGAGTGGTCATGCCAGATTAGGAATTGCCCGCTGGTTAATTAAAATAAACAATCAAGATATTATTGAAAGTAATTATATTACTAATGTAATTAATCCCACAATTATTACTAGTCCTCATGTTAAAGATAATGTCCTTGCCCCTCGTTCAACTGGTTATTTTGATTTAGTTATCGATTATAATGATGTTGATGTTTCATTTGATTATATCGTCAATGTTGATGTTTCCAATCAAAGTTCTGTTTCTGATTTAAAAGTTACAGGCTACTCTGAAGATGGTGGCAGTGTTATTTCAACACCAGGAACAATTTCTAATTTAACAGAAACCGTCTTATTAGGGGACACTCCAAGAACAAAAACATTAAGAGTTTACTTAATGTGGGAAGACTCAGAAACTGAGCACATGAATAATGAAGCAGATACAAATGCTGCTTTAAGTCAAGAACCAGCAATCTTAAATGTAACATTAAGATTTACTCAAAAAACTATTTAAGGATTTATTTGTTTAGCAATTAACTTTATACTAATTACTATTTGTTTAGCTGCCCCATTGGCTAATTTAAATGAGTAAGAATCATGCCCCCACTGAGTATCAGCCTCATCATCGCCACTTTCATATGGCCAATTAACATTAATTTGAAAATCTGCTGAACCATTATTTGGGGGAATTGTTGTCCCAGCTAAAGAAAATGAAATTTTAAATGGATAATTATTTAAAAGCATTGCCTCTAGTTGTTCTGTTGTATAATCTTCATCACTATATGTTGTATTTAATACTCTTAAAGAAATAATTTTATAAGACAGCTCTGCAGCTGTTTCACCATAATTGACAACATTAATAAAATTATTATAATCTGGGACTCCAGGATATAAATCATCAAGATCAAAATCGATATATTCTGCAATTTCATCTTCATTTTCAAACTCAATTTTCCAAGCTCTAACTGAAGTATGAATACTATTTGAAACAGTACTTGAATAAATAAACCAAGCTAAAGTATTAAAAGTTAACATTATTCCTAAAAGAATAATTACTTTTATTCTTAAGCTTTTTTTAACTGATTTAATTACATCATTATTCTTCATTATCCGTTTCTAATTCTTTCTTTTCTTTATCATTATGATAATCAATTATTTCTAACACTACTAATACTACTATTGGAATTATAATAAGTAAATAAAAACCAACTGGATTATTTATTACTTTATTAATTAAACTTAAGAAGAAACTTCTATGAATTACTTTACCAATTATTTGTTCATCAGTAATCATCGGATCATCTAAAGTATTTGCAACCCCCTTAGTTGTAAAAGCATAACCATTATCAGATTCTTCTAATCTAATAACTCTATGGGTTATTATCTTACCTTCAAAGTCTGAGCCCTTACCCATATAGACAAGGTCATCACCAACTTTAATTGTACTTGGATCTACTTCTTTAGCAAGAAGCATATCAAAGACCTTATATTCTGGTTCCATACTTCCTGTGACAACTGTAAATATTCGATATCCAAAAAAGGATATTTTATTATCAAATATTCTTTGAGTAAATATAATTGTTACAACTAAAATTAACACAAAATAAGTAATTATTTTAGTTAGATTCCAAATTATTTTTAAAAACTTATTGTTTCTTTTTCTTTGCATTTTTTCTTCCTCTTCTCAATTTCAAGGTATTGATAGTTTTACCATAATCATTTATCGCTAAAAGAAGTAGTTTCCTAATTTCTTTTTCACCTGCTAAGGTTTGATCTTTAACTAATTGAAACTTCTCATTTATTATATCATTAAGTTCTTTTTTCGTTAACTTTTCATTAGTGACAATTAACTTTTGAATTAAATTATTAATAATAACTTCTTGTTTAAGATCTTTTACTTCCTGCGCTTCTTTATCCTCTATAGTATTTAAAATAAAATAATTTAAGGCAAAAGTCTCATCCATTAATTCTTTTAGAGTTTCAGCATCACTTAATGTTTCTTCACCCTTACTAATTGAAGATTTATCTTCCATTTCAGCTTGTAAAAAATTCCATAACTTAACTGCATGTTGAAAATTATTATTTTTTAAAATAACATTGGTTTTTTTAATTGGTGAGGTTACAAGACTTACTCTTAGTTTATCGATTGTTTTATAAACATCTGTGTTCATTAAATCCATTATTCGCATCTCTAAACGTTCTAATCTGCCCTCTAATGAACCTTCACCCATATCATCAGCTAAACTTGATTTTAACATCATATTAACTGTTATATTTTCTTTACCAACTCTTGTTTGACCTTCATAATGAACGAGTTTATCATTACGATCTTTAAATGCTAGGTCTATTTTTCTTTTACGCATATCAATATAGGTACGCATATTTCTAATCAAACTATAAATAAACCTATTTTCATATGTATTTAAACTTTCTTCTTTATTAATATTTAAGATCTTTGAGGGCTTAACATCACCGGTATCTTCTTCTATTTCTTGAATAAAGTTAGTGTTTTTAGATAAATGTTTAATACTATCAACTGTTATTCTTCTTGCAAGTTCAATCTTAACTACTTCTTCATCATTAACGATAAAACGATTAGGATTTCTTAAAATATTGTCAATATAACGAACATTTTCTTCCATTAAATTAATCCAATGATCATCAACATTATTTTTTTCATAACTATGTTTTATTTCTAACTTAGTATCAACATTTTTCCAGTAATCTTTTTTCTTTTTTTCATTCGAATTGTTATATATATCTATTACTTTTAAATCATCCATATTAATCACCTATGTATTTTTCTTCAAGATTAATAAGTATTCGATACACTCTTTCATTTTACCTTTACCGAATGTTTTATCTAAAAATTCTATATAACCATCTACTTCATCACGAATATAAGAAATATTTAATTGTTCAAATTTTCTTAAAATCTTACGAGCTATAAAATAGTCTACTCCATCTATTTCATCGCCTCCACAAGCCATATAAACAGGAACAAACTTTTTCATATGCGCGACAATTCTGTTACCAAAAGCAATTCTAAAATGACTAATTACATAATCATCCATCTCTTCAATTTTATCTAGTGTTTCATCAGAAATACTATAAGTATCCATTGCTTCTTTAAATAAACCATCTAAATATGAATAGTTAATATGTTGCGCAGGAATATCTTTTGGTTCAAAGACTTGACCTTTTTCATTAATATCGATTGGCATCGCACGGTCATATACTTTATCTGTTACCATGAATGTTGAGTCGTCGTTATTGATTGTTCCAATATACCAAACATTTGGAACAATTTTTAATTTACCACTTTTAATTCTTTTTGGATCACTATCCCAAGCACTTGAAACAAGTTCAACAATCCACTCATCTTGGTTAGGCATCTCTAGAATCGATAACATCTCGGCAAAGTAATACTCAACACGTGAGATGTTCATCTCATCTAGAATAACTGTATAAATATCATCTGTATACCCTGCTAGGTAAATTTCTCTTAAAACATCAGTTTCATTAAATTTCTTCGTAAATTCGTTGAAATAACCAAATAATTCAGTTCGATCACGCCATGATGGTTGAACTGAAGCAACACATGAGTCATTAGATAAAAATTTTCCCCAAGCATATGCTAAAGATGTTTTACCAGTACCAGAAATACCTTGTAGGATTATTAACTTGGTTGAAGACAGTGCTGCAATAAATAATCTAATCATATCTTCACGGTAATATAGTTTTAACTGACCAGCCGCAAAATTTCTAAACATATCGACTAGTTCTGGTAAAGTGAATGTATTGTTATAGTTTTCAATTTGATGATTAGCATATTGCAGATCAATTTCATGTAACTTAGAAAATCTAATATTATCATCAGATACTTCTTCTTCACTCTCTTCACCAGGCTCTTCAGTTGGTGATTCTCCTGGTTTAAGACCAAGTTGTGAAACTTTCATCGCTAAAATACTTTCTCTTTCTTTTGCCATAGTGACAACCTTTTTATTAAGTTCCGCAATTTCTTCTAATAAACTTTCTTGATCAACTAAAGTTTTTCTAAATCTCATATATTTACGGATCAAGAAAATAATTAAAAGAACTGCCCCAACAATAATTGCAATCATAATTAAAATAACAAGACCTACTAAAACCCATTCAGGTCCTGAAAGGTCAGCCTTGTAATGATTAACTAAAGAAATATACCCTTTAAAATCAAAGGTCATACCAAAAGAAGCCCCGATGGCTTTAACAACATGGATAAGACCACTAAAGAATATCGCTAACATTTCATATAAAAATCTAAAGAAGACTGCCATAACTACCTATCTCCTTGATAAATTATATTTCGATTATTACTAACATATCTAAAATTATTCTTCTTATTTAAAACTATATATTTAAATATTGCAAGTAAGGCTAAATTTTCTTCTGTTTCTTGAAAATCATTACTTAAAATAATAGCAAATTTATAACCATTTCTAATTAAATCATAAATACTTTCTCTTTCACTTATAAAGTCTTCATACTTAATTTTAATAGCTATTCTTTCTTTTAACATATCATTATCAATAATACTCATTAATTTATTAAATAAAGTCTTTTTAGTACTGATCGCACTTGGATAATTAACTAAATATTCAAAGTTAAATTCTCCCTTAATAATGTCTTTTAAAACACTTAAAGCACTAAAAGAAAAATCGATTGTAGCTCTTCTTTGGGCTAGATCTGCACTGTTAAATACTTTATCAATAATAACTGAATTGTATACAACTGGAAACTTTAAATTTTGATTAATTCTTAACTCAAAAACATTATCTAAATTAGTCTTATCAAAATCAAAATTAAATTTATCACTATTAACTTTATCTAAATATTCTTTTTTCTT
>LSQX01258856.1_pt2 | contig 23178 bp, 17 predicted proteins | sample 654561 | NCBI WGS metagenome assembly LSQX01 (sample SAMN04489861, study PRJNA283612) | anaerobic digester metagenome | isolation source: 4 biogas reactors fed with cattle manure at either 37C or 55C with and... | place: Denmark: Kongens Lyngby | collected 2014
AGCCCCAGCAGCTCGCTGATGTTACGCCACGCGATCTTCTCCCACGCCTGGTCGGAGATGACGCCGCGCAGGGAGCGGAAGTAGTCGGGCATCGGCGGCTGATACTCGGCAGAGGAGATGTCGGTGCCGAAGAGCAGGCGGTCCGCGAACTGCTCGAGGAACTGGTTGCCGAAGTCGGGGTCGCGACTGATGGCGTTATGCCCGGAGCCGGCGGAGAGGTCGCCCCAGAGGTTGTCATAGCGCTCGAACAACTCAACGAGCCGCCCCGGTGTCACGGGGCCCTTTGGATAGCCGCCGCGCGTCTCCCCGGTCACTTCGCCGATCTCGGACCAGAACGCCTGCGAGTGGCCGAGGATGCTCAGGTCCGGGAACTCGCGCAGGGTCTTCTCCAGCCGCGGCAGGCCGATGTCGTCGTAAATGCCGTAGCCGGCGTCGGGGTTGGTGGCGATGTGGATGGTCATCGGCAGCCGGTGATCGGCGATGTGGCGGAAGAGGTTCCAGTATTTCGGGTGGTCGAAGGGCAGGTTACCGGTGACCTCACCGACGCCCCTGCAGCCCATCTCGACGTAGACGCTCAGGAAGCGGCCGAAGTCGGTCTCAGGGCTGTTGGAGCCTGCGCGGGGGTCGAGGTTGCAGAACGGGATGAGGCGGTCGGGCCACTGAGCGACGATCTCGACGATGTCCTCGGGCGGAGAGTAGCGGTTGCGGCACTCGGGGCTGACCATCGGGAGCACCACGGCCATATCAATGCCGAGATCATCGAGGCGGCCGACGAGCTGCTCGCCGGTGGGGCAGGTAGAGCCTCCGGCGCGGGTGACGGTGGGGCTGCGCAGCGCGTGCGTGTGGCAGTCAATGAGCATCTCCGGGCACCTCATTTGTGGGCTGGCGATTGTAACGCGCGAGTCTTCGACGCGGGGGCGGGCATCACTTCCACACCGCGCAGCAATTCATCAGCCGCGGTGCGGCCACAGGCCGGTCTGGATCGCGCGGCGATACTCAGCCCACCCGCTGGGGGAGGCGCTGGTGCAGTTTGTGCAATGGACGCTGATGTCGGGGATATGCTCCCTGATCCGCGCCTCAAGCTCCAGCGCCTGGATCTCGTCGCCCTCCTGCAGGTGCAGCGCCCTGAGAATCGTGCGATCCCAGCCACGCAGCTTATCGTTCTGCCCGCGCGCGTCCTCACAGCGCCCGCAGCCGTCCGGCCGCCGGAGGGGGCACACCTCGCAAACATCATCGAGGTTCGTGACCACCTTTACCATCATGTTCGGGTCCTGCTGCAGCATCTCCAGCAGGCGCGGGATGGCGTTGTCTACGCCGAAGAACTCGGCGGCTGTCGCTTTCCCCGACCCGTAGAAGCAGTAGGTGCAGACGAGGTGGTGTCCTCTGATCTCCATCAGGCGTGCCCTCTTTCTTGCTGCATTCAGTGCGCACGGGCATTTCCTCGTGGGTGGGATAATGACTTCCCTTGCTGATCCAACTCCTTGCTGCAGACGCTCCGCTCTTGCGCAGGAGGTGGCGGGCGATGCGGAAGGAAGTTCACAGTTGCGCGCATTATCTGCCGCGCTTGGGAGCTGAAGCGCCAGAGGGTGGGGAAGACCAATGAAGCACCGGGCGAAGACGCTGTGCGGCGTAACGATCGTGCTGGTACTGGCAGCCTGCTGCGACGCTGCCGTCGCTCAGGGGGCGTTGCGCCCCCCGCGTGTCCCCCCGACTCACGCCGAGGTGGTCGCCCTGATGCGCGAAGTGGCGCACCGCGATGGCTCGACCGAGGCGCTGCTGGCCGCGGGCAGATACGCGCTTGAAACCGATCCGGAGGGGGCGCTGGAGGACCTGCGCGCCGCCGCGGCAGCAAGGCGATCGCGGTCACCGGTGAGCCACTGGAGCACCACACGTTACATCGCCACTGCGCTGGTCGAGGCGGGCGCCGAGGACGAGGCGCGCGCGATCGTGGAGCGCGATCTGCTGGCAACGCTGGACGGTTCCGCGGAGGCGGCGCAATCTGTGCGCGAAACGACCCAGGCGGAGTATCTCGCCGAGATGGCGGAGTTCCTCTGGCCCGGCAACACTCCCCTGGTGCGGCGCGTCGCCGATGAGTTGAGCGCGGCGCTGGAGGCAACAGGCAGACCCGAGGGCGTCTCCGCTGCCAGACATGCGAAGATCCAGGCTCAATGGCTGCGGGTGCTCGCTCTGCTGGAGCCCGAGCGGGCGTGGAAGCTTGCGGTTGACGGCGCGCCGGAGAACTGGCAGGCACCGGGCCCACTGCTGCGCAACATCGGCCGCGGCGGGCCCTCGAACCCGGCAGAGATCCTCGACGAAGTCGCCAGGCGAGGCGTGGAGCCCGCCGGCTCCGTGGGGGCTCGTGAGGGCATCTCTCTGCTTGCGGCCGCGCTCATGCGCAGCGCCCCCGAGCAGGCCGTCGCGAGGATGGCGGCACGGCGGTGGGACGACATTCGAGTGCCGCCGTTCGACCCGCAGCCCATCGCCGCCGCGGCGGTTGAGGTGGGCATCGACCGGCTGCCCGCGCAGGCGGGGTATGACGCCCTCTACGCCGGGTTCACAGACGCGGTCGCCGGGATAGACCCCGACGCCGCTCTCGCGCTGAAGGACAGGATCTCCGCGCCTGACCAGCGGGCGCGCGCTCTCGCGGCGGTGGTTTCGGCGATCGCGGATGCGGACACGTTCCAGGCGTGGGAGCTGGCGCTTGAGATCGTTCAGATGTGGGAGCCGACGCCCGAGGCGTACAGCCAGGCGCTGGTGCGAGCGGGGGATTCGCTGGCGAAGCATGGCGGCGACATCATGGGAGTGATCATCGGCCGGATACTCGGCCACCGGGCCGCTGCGCCGATCTGGTGGCGCTGGCGGCAGTCCCACCCCGAACAGGCTGAGGAGTGGGTGGCGCGCCGGGCTGAGGACGAGCGGTCTCGGCTGCTGGCGCATGCCCTCGCCCGCGCCACCCGTGACGGCGAGGTCGCGACTGCGCTGGAGTTCGCGGATCGCGCACTGGCTTCGGCTACGCCGGCGCCGGATGTCGTCACGCTGGTGATGAAGGCGCTCGCGCCCCTGGCGCCTCCTCGTGCGCGGGAGGCCTGGAAACGCCGGGAGGGGCCGCCTCTGTCCGGCTGGGATCTGAACCAGTACCTCGACGCTCTGACGGACCTCGCCTACACATTCGAGCTTCGCTGGCGGGGGAGCGCTGGCCCGGAAATTGCTGAGATCGAGCGCCTCGTTGCAGACGCGGACATGGACGACAGGCGCATGACGCTTGTGCGCGGGAGGCTCGCCCTGCTCTACGCCCTCGCGGATCCCTCGCGCGTGGAGTCGACGGCGACACCGCTGCTGGGGTTGCTTGACCTGGATCGGCGCGAGCGTGTCCGGGGGACGAATGTCACTCCTGCCGCCGCACACGCAGTAGCGGCGCTGATGGCGGTAGACCGGGAGGCCGCGCAGGCGGCGCTCGAGGCCCACGAGGCGATCATGGCTGAGGATGACTTCCAACGCGAACTGATCGCCGAACTGGCGCTCCTGGACCCTGAAGCCGCAGTGGCTCTGCTCCCGGTACACCTCGGCAGCGGGCGCATTGACTTCGCGATAGTGCGCGCGGAGAGTGTGAGGCGCCGGGCGCATCCGGAGATGATGCGCCGCCTTGCGGAGCAGATGCTGGCCGATGATGGCAGGGCAGCCCTGCGGGAGGCGCTGACACCTGCGGTCCGGATCTCCCCCGAAGCCCTTGAAGAGGCATACCGCGCTGACGGCTTCCGCGGGCTGCTCAACACTCTTCAGGTGGCGGCTGCCGAGACAGAGAGGATGCGCCGAAACGCCGAGAGACAACATGGCGGGGCAATCGCCGGCATAGTCGAGTACCTGCTTTACAGCAAGCGGGAGGACCTGGTGCCGGTCGCACGCGGGTTCGTCGATTGTATCACTCGCCCCACGGAAGCCGAAGCGTTGCTTACGAGGCTTCCCGACAAATCCCTGTCGTCTCTTCCGGACACGGCTATCGAGCGCCTCCTGGTCAGGCTGTTCAACTACGGAGTGAGCGACCTCGATCCGCGCGCTGTGAGGGCACTGACTGCCGAGCTGGCCTCGCGCGACTGGAAGAGGGGCATGGACGTGCTCTCCGAGCTTCCGCCTCTGCAGCAGATTAACGCGCTGGCTGCGGTGCGCACCGTGCCTGCCGCGGAGGCGGAGGGTGACGCTACCGGCCCGGCGGCCGGACCGCGCTACCGAAGGTGACCCGCCAATGGCGTCCAGGGAAGCCGATGAGCCACCGGGTGGGGGAGGAGTCCCTCCCCGCCGGGCGAAGAGGCAGTCGCGCATCAGCCAGAGGAACAAGCAACTCCTTGCGCCGTGCGCCCGGGGAGGGGAACCACGATGCTCCGCCACGCTGTGCCCGTATGCTTCATGCTGCTGGTCTGCTGCATCGCTGTTACGTTCGCCGAGGAGCCGACCACCGAGCAGGTGATAGCGGCCGCACGAGTGGCCGCCATGGAAGCTCAAGACCGAAACGCTATGCTCAGGCTCGCCGAGATCGCACTTGCCACCGACCCGGCTCAAGCCCTGAGCGACCTGCAGGAAGCCGCACAGATGCCGGGCCCGTCGCGTAACGCGCAGGTTGACGGCTCCAGCACCATCCAACTCGCCCGAGGACTCACGGCCCTTGGCGACGAGGAGACCGCAGTGAGGGTGCTGCGTGCTGAGTTGCGGTCGCTGATCGCGGGCGACGTCCCCGGGCAGGTCCATGAGATCGCGACACTCGCAACACGCATCTCACGGCTTGCCGGGGCGATCAGCGCCACGGACGTGGAGTTGGCCGGCAGCGCCCTGCATAAGGTCGAGGCAGACATGCTCCCGCGGGTCAACGATGACTACTTCCGGCAGAGCATAGTCACGGAGCTTGCGGCGGCGAGAGCGCGCAGCGCGCCCGATGAGGCGAGCCTTCTGTTCGCGCGGGAGTGCCCCGGTCGGCCCATCGCAGCTTCTTTGCTGCTGAGCATCATCGAGACGGATCCCGATGCGGTGATGATCCACCTGCCGGCGATCGCGTCCCATCAGGTCGCCATCGGCGACGGGCACGACGCGCGCGAGGTGCAGTTCGCGCTGGTCGGCGCCCTCATGCGCCAGGATATGAACCGCGCCATGCTCCTTGCCCGCCAGTTCGGCATCGCCAACTTCGTGGAGTTCGATTTCCGGCTGACGCGGCACATCGCCCGCGCGCTGGGGGAAGTTGGCATTGAGAGCCTGCCTGCTGACGCCGGGACGTCTCCGCTGCTTCGAGGCGCTGCAACAGGGCTCGCGCGCGTGAATCCGGCGATGGCGCTGGAGTTGGCGAGGCGAATCGAGCCAGAGGGCCTGCAGGCGCCCGTCTACGCGCAGATCGCGGCCTGTGCGGCGGATGATGCGCCCGAGATAGCCCGTGAGGCGGCCTGCCGGGCACTGGCAACGTCTGAGATGCGCGACCCGAGCGCCTCCTTCGGGCCGGCTGCAGCGGCGCTGGCTCCGGTGGATGTCGCGCTCGCCGCCGAGTTGATGCGCAAGATCGAGCGCTTCTCGCACTTCGCGCCCGCCTTCGATGCCCTCTTCAGGCACGACCCGGCAGCCGCCGAGGCCCTGATCGCCGACCTCTCGCCGGAGCACCAGCTGATGGCTTTCGCCTCGATGGTGGCGCTCGCGGAGAACCTCGGCGAGGACAGGAGGCGGGAGATCATCGAGCAGGCGCTTGATATGCCTGCCGCATCCGCCGGTGGCGCGGCGGCGTGCAGGATCATTGCTGAAGTAGCCAGGTTCGATCCGGATCGCGCAAGGCAGGAGTGGCAGTCGCTGAACTACCTCGACGTTACCACCGCTGAGGCGCAGGTGGTTGCAGACCGGCTCGGTGTACTGGTCGCGGTGGCAGAGGCCTTCGAGGAGCGTGAGCGCGGCAGTTCGGAGCTTGAGGTGGATGTTATCCGTGACACGGTGCTCGCTGCTCCGCCGGGGGCGGAGTGGGCACCGCTCTTCATTGCGAGACTGGCCGGGATTTACGCCAACTATGACGGCCCGGCCGCGAAGGCTGCCGCCGAACAGGTGCTGGCCGATCTCGCCAACTCGGCTAGCTGGCGCAAGTCCGAGGCGGAGGCAGCGGCAGCGGCGCTCGCGGCGCTCTCGCGTGTGGATATGCGCGGCACCAGGGCAGTGATCGAGGGTAGCAATGACCTCAATAGGCCGGAGCAACTGGGGGCGATCGTCACGGAGATCGCGCGCAGGCGCCCGGAGTTCGCGTGTCAGATGGTCTCCGATCTCGTGCCGCCGGGTGGGATCGACGTAATGCTCCGCCACACACTCAGTGTGGTGGGGGCGGAGGAAGATGAGGCTGTGGGTGCGGAGTTGATAAGCTCGTGGATGGCTGCCCCGACCTTCAGGGAGCCCAACAGCCACGGCTTCCTCATGACCGGCGCCCTGAACAGCGCTCGCGACCCGATCATCGACCTCCTGCCGCAACGCCTGGACACGATCGATGACCCGAGGATGATCGCGAACATTCTTGAGCACACCGCCGCTTCCTCGATGGTCTTCGCGACCGACAGGCTGCTGGGCTACCTGCTGCAGCGGCTGGAGGGGGCGGAGCCGAGGCATACGCGGCGGGCGCTTGTACCGCTCTCCGCGGCGGTGGCGGAGCGGCGCTGGGAGGATGGGGCGGCGATGATCGAGGCACTGCCCGTGAGTGACCGCCCGACCGCCCTGCTGCTGGTCCTGAGGATGCGCGAGCATCGGCGCGATGTGCTTCAGGCACGCAGGGTGATCGCTGCAGCGCAGGAGGGATAGTGGAGCGAATCTCCCGGTGGAGGGACATCAGCTGGCCAGCGGCCGGAGTACTTATCTGAGGGTGTTCTGTGCGTCGGCAAGCGTCGCTGGCAGCACGATGTCCGCCGCCGCGCGCGGCTTCGACGCGGGGGCACGGAGGACTCCCGCGGATAGCACGGAAAAGTCCGTCAGATGATCTCCACGCCGCCGCCGGGTCCGACTCGCGCGGCGGTATGAGAGTGGCCGTTAGCAGGGGGCTCGATCATGACACGGAGCATCATCGCACTGGCCGCACTCCTCGCTGTGTACCCCGGTTTCGCCGAACCGCCGTCCATGTCGCAGATCCTCAACGCCGCCCGCGAAGCGGCCGCTCAGTCGCAGTCGCAGCAGATCTGGCTGGAACTGGCGCAGATGGCCGAGAAGCATGAGCCGGAGACGGCGCTCTCCGATTACCGCGCTGCCGCGGACGCCCCGCCCACTGCCGGTCGGGACGCTCGGATAGTGTGGTCACACGAGAGACGGATTGTGGAGGCCCTGCTCCGCCTCGGCGACCAGGAACGGGCACGAACGATCCTCCGCGGCACGCTGACCACCACCCTGGCCGATCCGCCGCCTCAGTACGGCTCTGACGACTGGTATTCGGCGCGGATGAAGATCATCTCGGAGGCGTCGGGCATGCTCTACCCCGATGATGAAACGCTTTTGCGGGCGGCGTTGGAGAAGAGCGCGGAGTGGTTGGAACAGATCAAGAGCGACAGCTACCGCATCAAAGCGCTCGACAGCCACCTCGCGCTCATGGCGCTCTTCGAGCCTGAGGCGGCCTTCAACCGGGCAACGCAAAGCGACGGCATGCCCCCCGGCGCGCTCTTCGCACTGCATCTGCTTCGGAGCGATCCCGAGCTGTTCGTGGAACACCTCGACGAGCTCACAGACCGCGCCAGGGTCCGATCTGACGGTGGTCTGGATGGTGATACGCTGAAGGTGCATCTCGTGGCGGTGATGCTGCTTCGCGATCCTGAGCGCGCGATGGACCTTGCGGTGAGGCTGGACCTCGCACACCTGCCGCATCGTCTCCCGACGCCGACTCTGCAGCCGCTGGTGGAGGCAGTATCAGCCGTCGGAGTTGGTGCGCTGCCGATGGCGCCGGAGTATGACGTTGTCTACCGGCGCCTGTGCAGCGATCTTGCGCCTGTAGACGGGCCCGGGGCGCTCGAGTTGGCGAGGTCGCTGGTAGACCCGGAACTGGCCGCGCTGGCACTCGCGAGTGTGACGTGGTCGCTCGCAGAATCCAGTCCCGAGACGGCAACGGCGGCGGCGCAGGAGATCGTGGCGCTGTTCGATCGCGTCGGAAAGCTCGAGCCGAACGCGTTGGAGAGCGCGGCACACGCACTCAGCAAACTGAACCCGGACGTAATGCCCGAGTTGTTCGCGCGGATGAACCCCTACTGGATAGCCAGTTCCTTCGGCGGCTGGTGGCGCTGGCACCCGGATGCGGCGGATGCCGCGTTGGCGACGTACACAGGTGTGCGTCGCAACTATGCCCTCACAGGCGCCGTGGACACAAATCACGAGAGCCTCGGGGTTGAGCGAAGCCGGGCGATGCTTGAGGAGGTCATTGTCACCGGGCGGCATCTGTCGGACATCTACCTCGCCCGCTCACTGATGCTGGCCGCGGCGGAGTTCGACCCAGGCCTCGGGCGCCAGGTCTGGGAGGGACTGCCGGAGGTCTCCGACTTCGCCAGCAAGAACGTGCGCGACCGTCTCGACGGGATTCTCGCGGTGGGGCTTGCTCTGGAGCGGCGCGAGCCGGGAGCCGGAGGGGCTGAGGCGGCCGAGATCGAACGCATTCTGTCGGCAGCCCCCGTGGATGCGCCATGGATCCCGGCCTACCGTGGCGGTGCAGCGCTGATCTACGCATCCTCTGACCCCATCCGTGCCGCGGAGGTGGCCGAGCAGGCCCTCACGGAGGCGGGAAGCTCGTCGAGCAGCTACGCCCGGAGCGCGCGCAGCAGAGCGATTGAGGCCCTGGCGCGGGTGGATCTCGAGCGCGCGCGGCAGTTCCTGCGGGAGCGCAAGGAGCTGCGGGATGACGACATGGCGATGCGGACGATCCTCGCGAACGTCGCGCTACGCGACCCGCGCACGGGCTGGGAGATGCTCCACGAACTTTATGAGGAGCATGAGCAGGGCTTCAGCGCGCAAGAGGTTCTCACGTGGGTCGCGGCGGAGGGGGACCCGGACTCTGCGCGGGAGTTCATCAACTGCTGGCTGGAGGCGACGGAGCACCCTGCGGAGGCCATGCGTTGGGTGGTGTCTGGCGTATTGCACTCGGGGCGAGTGGAGGTCATCGAGGCCCTGCCGGACCACTTCGACCAGGTGCCCGACAACGCAGAACTGGCTCGCGTACTCGGCAGCTACTGCGTCACGTTGATCGTGCACGCCCCCGATGCTCTGCTGGTCGATCTGCAGGAGCGCTTCTCCGAGCTTCCGCCTGAGGTCCCCGCGACCGTCACGATGGCGATTGCGGCGGCGACGTGGGAGCGAAGGCCGGATGAGGGGCGTAGTCTGCTGGAGGCGCTGTCACCCGAAGATCGGGCGAGGGCGTTGCTGCTGATCCTTCGCGCGCGCGAGGGGGAGAGGTGGCAAGAGGCGGACGCGAGACATCGCCAGAGCAGGACGTGGCAGTGAAGGCAGCCGACGGGGCAGCAGCGGGCCCTTCGGTGCGGGCACGCGACAGGCCCTCGTCGAACTTGCGTTCAGCAGCCCGTTATGATAACATTAATCGTGGCGAGGGCAGCCCTGCGAGATGCGTGAAACCCTCAGAGTTTGAGCCAACACAAACTAAGAGGGAGCCCGGCTCTGCCGGTTGCGTGACACTTCGCCCTGAGGAGCTCGCCTCCTCCACGCGAGGCACACAATGCCGGTGGGAGGGCACCCACTTTCCTGATGGGTTCATAACCCACAGGGTCAACGGTCATCGCGGGGTCCTCGCCTCTGAACTGCTTCCTCAGCCCGTTCGTGCCTCACCTCAGACGCCGCCCGACAGCGAATCGCCTATGACTGAGAGTCTCTTCGACAGCGGCCGAACCAGCGATCGCAGCGTTCCACTGGCTGCGCGCATGCGACCTCGTGCGCTCGAAGAGATGGTGGGGCAGACCGAGGTCCTGCGCGAGGGCTCCATGCTGCGCCGCGCACTGGCCGCCGACCGCCTGCCGTCGCTGCTGCTGGTCGGCCCCGCGGGCACCGGAAAGACCACCCTCGCGCGCATCATCGCCTCGCTATCAAGCTCGCACTTCGTGCAGCTTTCAGCCGTGGAGGCGGGCGTCAAGGACATCCGCGAGGCGGCCGCCGCGGCTCGTGACCGCCGGGGCCTGCATGATGTCGGCACGGTGGTCTTCCTCGACGAGATCCAGCGCCTGAACAAGGCCCAGCAGGATTACCTGCTGCCGCATGTGGAGGACGGCACCTTCACGCTCATCGGCGCGACCACGGAGAACCCGTTCTTTTCGATCATCAGGCCGCTTCTGTCCCGCTGCCGGCTGGTGACGCTCAAGCCCCTCACGCCCGACGACCTGCAGGTGCTGCTGCGGCGGGCGCTGGCCGATGAGAAGCGCGGTCTGGCGTATCTGAAGCCGCAGGTGCCCGATGAGGTGATCGCATACATCGCCGAGTCAGCGGGCGGAGATGCCCGACTGTCGCTGGGAGCGCTGGAGGTGGCGGTGCAGAGCGCCTCACCGGAGGATGATGGTTCGCGTGCGGTGACGCTCGAACTTGCGAAGATGGCGCTCGACCGCCCGGTGCAGAAGTACGATCGTGCCGGTGATGAGCACTATGATACGATCTCAGCGTTCATCAAGAGCATTCGCGGCTCGGACCCGGACGCGGCGATCTACTGGCTGGCGAAGATGCTTGAGGGCGGCGAGGACGCCCGCTTCATCGCGCGGAGGCTGGTGATTGCCGCCGCGGAGGACATCGGGATGGCCGACCCTACCGCGCTGAGGCTTGCGGTTGCCGCGGCCGATGCGGTAGAATACGTCGGATTGCCCGAAGCGCAGATTCCGCTGGCGCAGGCCACGATCCACCTTGCGGCCGCGCCTAAGAGCAACTCGGCGTATCAGGCGATCAACGCAGCGCGGGAGGATGTCCGGCGCGAGGGCGGGAAGAAGGCTCCGGGGCACCTCGCTGGTGGCCCGCGCGCGGGGGAGGAGAAGGCGAAGTACCTCTACCCGCACGATTTCCCGGGGGGATGGGTGCGACAGAGTTACTGGCCGGCGGGGGAGCCGGCCCGTCAATACTACGAACCGGGTGACAACCTGCGCGAGCGGCGGATCGCCCAGAGGCTTGCGGAGTTGCGCGGGGAGATAGCGCCGGGCGAGACGCCTGATGGAGAGCCTGACGCCGATGCCACCGATGATTCGGGAGGGCGAGATACGTGAGGATCAGGACAGATGCAGTTGACGAATGCACAACCGTCTGCCGGGTCGGCGGGGAACTGGATGCCTACACGGCTCCCGATCTGCGCGACTCGCTCGATGGGTTGCTTGAGAAGGGCGCCCGATGGATCGTGGTGGACCTCAAGGACCTGACCTACCTCGACAGCACCGGGCTGGGGATCCTGGTCGGCACCGCCAAGAAGTGCCGCCAGGCGGGGGGAGACCTATCCGTCGCCTGCCAGCGCCGCAACCTCGTCCGGATCTTCGAGATCTCCGGCACGCAGGAGATACTCAACCTGGTTGCCACTGCTGAGGAGGCCGCCACGCGGTTGCAGGAGCTACACGAGGGCTGCCCGGAGGATGCCAGCGGCGAGGAGGCGACCTGAGATGGCGGGCAAGGGTGAGCATGTCATCGAGGTCACGCTTCCTTCGCGCCCGGAGTATCTGCTGGTGGCCCGGCTCGCCACCAGCGGCGTGGGGCTGCGCGCGGGGCTGACGGTGGATGACATCGAGGACCTGAAGGTCGCAGTGGCCGAGGCCTGCACCAACGTCATCAACCACGCATTCAAGAAGGACGGCGGCTCCGGCGGCCAGCGCATTCAGCTTCGCCTGACCGCGGGCAAAGGTGAGTTGACGGTGGAGGTCGAGGACGAGGGACAGGGTTTCGACCCCGAAGACCTCAAGAAGTCGCAGCGGAGCGGGCTCGAAGGCGAGGGGGGCCTCGGCTTCGGCCTGATGAAGGAGTTGACGGACACCTTCCGCGTGGAGAGCGCGCCGGGCAGTGGCACGCGCGTCATCATGGTAAAGCGTGCGACCAGGTGACGCCATGAGCGATCGCTGGAAGGATCTCTCCACCACGGAGTTGTTCAACATCCTGCGGGAGACGAACGATCCGTCAGTGCGCGAGCACCTCATCGAGCGGCACGAGGGGCTTGTGCGGCACGTGGCGAATAGCTACCGCGATTCGGGGGTGCCCTACGGCGACCTCATTGGCGTCGGGCACATCGGCCTCGTAAACGCCGTGGACCGCTTTGACCCCGAGCGTGGGACCAAGTTCGCCACCTTCGCGGTCCCCACCATCCGCGGCGAACTGCGGCGGTACTTTCGCGACTCAACATGGGGGCTGCGGGTGCCAAGGCGTGTGCAGGAACTGAGCCTCCAGGTGCGCGAGGCGCGCGAGGACCTGCTGCGCAAGCTCGGACGCTCGCCGACCTACTCCGAACTGGCCGCTTCGCTCAACGTCACCGAAGAGGCGGTTATCGAGGCCATCGAAGTATCGAACCAGTACGACCTCGCGAGCCTGCAGGAGGCCACCTCGGAGGATGAGGGGCCGTCCATCGCCGACCGCGCGGGCGAGATTGATCCGAATCTGGAACTGCTCGATGACCGTGAAGAGCTGTCGTGGGCGCTGGCGCAACTGACGCCCCGACAGCGCGTAATCATCGTAATGCGCTACTTCCACGAGCTTTCGCAGCAGCAGGTCGCGGATCGTCTCGGCATATCGCAGATGCACGTCTCGCGGCTGCAGCGGCGGGCGATCGACCAGCTACGAGAGATAATGAAGTCCGCGGAGGGCAATAGCTAGCCTCCGCGTGAGATTCGGCGTGTCGAAAGAGCGACCCGCGCCCGGACCCTCGGGCGCGGTCTCGCATACATTCAGGGAGACTTATCTGTGATGAACTGCCAGGAGATTCGCGACAGCTTTCTCGGCTACTTCGAAGAGCGCGGGCATCTGATCCTGCCCAGCGCCCCGCTTGTCACCGACGACCCGACTACCCTCTTCACCGTGGCAGGAATGCAGCCGTTCGTCGGGGCTTTCCGTGGCGAGGAGCGGCCGCCTGCGCCGCGAGTGGCGACGAATCAGAAGTGCGCGCGCATGGGCGACCTCGAGCGCGTCGGGCGCTCCGCCACCCATCACACTTTCTTTGAGATGCTGGGCAACTTCTCCTTCGGCGACTACTTCAAAGAGGGCGCTATCGAGTATGCCTGGGAGTACGTGGTGGACGTGCTCGGCATTCCTCGCGATGACCTCTGGATCACTGTCTTCGAGGATGACGATCAGGCCGAGGAGATCTGGCACAAGCGCATCGGGGTGCCGATGAACCGCATCGTGCGCCTCGGGCGCTGCGAGAACTGGTGGCCCGAGGAGCGCTGGGCGGGCCCCTGCGGCCCCTGCACCGAGATACACATGGACAACGGCCCCGGCGTGGGCTGTGGCAGGCCCGATTGCGGTCCGGCCTGCGACTGCAACCGCTTCGTGGAGCTGTGGAACCTCGTCTTTCAGATGTACACCGAGGCCGTTGATGGCACGCTGACTGAACTGCCGAAGCCAGGTGTTGACACCGGCATGGGCTTCGAGCGCCTTGCGATGATCATGCAGAAGAAAGCCTTCAGCGCCGAAACCGACGAGATGTGGCGGATCATCGAGCGCACCATCGAGATCGCGCGTGAGGACTGGGGCCGCGAGATACGCTACGGCGTGGACCCCGACACCGATGTCGCCCTGCGCGTCATCTGCGACCATGCCCGCGGCGCGGCGATGCTCACCGCCGATGGCGTGGCGCCCACCAACGAGGGCGCGGGCTACGTGCTGCGCCGCTTCCTGCGCCGGGCATACCGCTTCGGGCTGGAGATCGGCGCGGACGGGCCGTTCATGCACAAGGTGCTGCCGACGGTGGCCGACGTGATGGGAACCGCCTATCCGGAGCTTCACACGCGTCAGGAGTTCTCCGTGGGCGTTGTGAAGGCCGAGGAGGAGCAGTTCGCCACCACCCTCGCGCAGGGGATGGAGCGCATCGCGGGCCTGATCGACATGCTCAAGCAGAAGGGTTCGACGGAGATCCCCGGTGACGAGGCCTTCCGCCTCTACGACACCTTCGGCCTGCCACGAGAGATGACCGTCGAGATCGCCGGCGACCATGGCATGACCGTTGACATGGATGGCTTCGAGGCCGCGATGGAGCAGCAGCGCCAGCGGTCGCGCGCGGCGGTGACGGGGCTTCGCATCCATGACAGAGGAGTTGGCACCGATAGCATTCTCGTGACTCTCGGCGCGAGGCCTACCGACTTTGTCGGGTATGACGTCCCCACCGACCGATCAGACGTATACGCAATCCTCCGCCTCACTGAAAGCATGGATTTCGAAGGAGACCGGGTCGAGGAACTGACTGAAGGATCAGAAGGGATCCTACTCCTTGACCGCACACCCTTCTATGCCGAACGCGGCGGGCAGATCGGGGACGCGGGCGTCATCACCGGCGATGGCTTTCACTTCGAAGTCACGGATACGCAGCCGCTGGGCGAGGCGGTGGCGCACATCGGCCGCGTGACGCAGGGATCGGTGGCTGTCGGCGCCACGGTCACCGCCACGGTTGATGAGGACCGCCGCGATGCCATCCGCCGCCATCATACCGCCACGCACCTGCTGCATGCGGCGCTGCGGCAGGAGATCGGCGGGCATGTGAAGCAGGCAGGCTCGCTGGTGGGGCCGGAGCGGCTTCGCTTCGACTTCAGCCACCACCAGGCGGTGGACCACGACACGCTCGTGCGTATCGAGGAGCGGGTGAATCGCTGGATCCTCGAGGACCTGCCGGTTGACGTCGAGGTCATGGACCTCGACGAGGCGCAGGGATCGGGCGCCATCGCGCTCTTTGGGGAGAAGTATGGCGAGACGGTGCGTACGGTGCGCGTGGGGGAGAGCAGCTTCGAGCTTTGCGGCGGCATCCACGCCTGCCGCACCGGTGAGATCGGCAGCCTGCGCGTGCTGAGCGAGGGTTCAGTCGCGGCAGGCACTCGGCGCATTGAGGCCGTGGCCGGGATGGCGGCGGTGCGGCATTCGCGGGAGGCCGACGAGCGGCTTGCGGCGCTATCGCGTGAGCTGAACTGCCCGGTGGACGAGATGGCCGAGCGCATCGAGGCCCAGCGTGGGCGCATCAGGGAGCTTGAGCGCGAGGTGGAGCAGGCGCGGCAGATGTCGGCGAGTGTGAATGTGCCGGAGCTTGCCGCCGACGCGATAGATGTTGCGGGTGTGAAGCTGGTGGCCTCCGTAGTCGCCGATGCCGACCGAGAGATGCTCAAGAGCCTCGCGGATGAGGTCGTGGAGAAACTCGGCTCGGGTGTGGCGGTATTCGGCGGCGCCGCTGAGGGTAAGGTGGCGCTGGTGGCGAAGGTTTCAGATGACCTGCTCGGCCGCGGTGCGCATGCCGGGAACCTGGTGAAAGGCATGGCGGAGGCGGCGGGCGGCGGTGGGGGTGGCGGACCGAAGTTCGCACAGGCCGGAGGTGGCGATCCGTCGAAGCTTGATGAGGCGATCGCTGTCGCCGCAGGGATTCTTGGTGAGCAACTGGAGGGCTGAGGTTGCGCGTACTCGGGGTGGATCTGGGCGAGCGACGGATCGGGCTGGCGGTGAGTGACCCCCTCGGGCTGATCGCATCACCGCTGGAGGTGCTCTCGATTGAGCCGGATGAGGATGCTGCAGCGCTCATTGCCGAGCGCGCGCGGGAGCTTGAGGCCGAGTGCATCGTAGTGGGCATGCCGATCACGCTGCGGGGAGAGATTGGCCCCGCAGCGGAGCGGATGCAGGCGGTCGTGGAGGCGCTGCGGGAGGCCGCCGAGGTGCCGGTAGAGACATGGGACGAGCGGCTGACCTCAGCGGTGGCGGCGCGCAGCATGGCCGAGGCGGGCTACACTGAACGAGATCGGCGAGGGCATCTGGACAAAGTCGCGGCGGCATTGATCCTGCAGAACTGGCTGGACCGACAGCGAGCCGATGGTGGTGGGGCGGGTGAGTAGGAAAGTCATCTTGTGGGTGCTTGCCGGGCTGCTTGCGGCAGGTACGGTCGTCGCTCTTGTGGGACTGCGGTGGTACCGCGACGGCCTGCGCCCGCCCGACCCCTCGGGCGAGCCGAAGATCGTGCACATCCGTGAGGGCAGCTCAGTGGACGCAATCGCAACGCTCCTCCGGGCTGAGACGCTCATCCTCGACGACCGCGCCTTCAAGCTGATGCTCAAGATCGAGAAGCTCGGCGACAAGCTGCAGGCGGGGGTCTTCGAGATCTCCCCGGCGATGAGTGGCGAGGAGGTCGCACGGCACATCGCCTCCGGAGAGATAGTCGTGCGGCGGCTGACCATCCCCGAGGGGCTCACACTCGAGCAGATCTCCCAGCGTGTGGCAGATGCGTACCTCGTCGAGGATGCCGCAGCCTTCGAGCAGGCGGCGGTCGCGGCGACAGTGGCGTCCGAAGTCTCGATGCCCCTTCCCGACGGCGATCTCGAAGGCTACCTCTTCCCCGACACCTATGACTTCTGCTGCGACCTCCGCCCTGAGCCGATCATCACCCGCATGGTAAAGGAGCTTGAGGCGCGCTTCTATCAGCCCAATCGCGAGGAGATAGAGCGGCGGGGGCTGAGCCTGCATGAGATCATCACGCTCGCGTCGCTGGTCGAGCGGGAAGCGAAGTTCCCCGATGAGCGGCCCCTGATCGCCGGTGTGATACAGAATCGCCTCGACCGCGGGATGAAGCTGCAGATTGACGCGACCGTGCAGTATGCGCTGCCCGAGCATAAGGAACGCCTGCTTTTCCGCGACCTGGAGATCGAATCGCCCTACAACACCTACCGCCACGCGGGCCTGCCCCCTGGGCCTATCGCGGCGCCGGGGCTTTCGTCGCTGATGGCGGCGCTGCGGCCCGCGCAGACCGACGCGCTCTTCTACGTCGCACGCGCGGATGGCACGCATATCTTCAGCGGAAGTTATCAGGAGCATTTGAGGGCCATCGAACGCATCAGGGGAGGGTGAAGCCGATGGCGCTACTGAGCGGACTCCGGCCGGACGAGATGGTCCCCAGCATCGTGGACGTAGACCTCGACGCCCTGCAGGGGCGCGGCATCAAGGGCCTGCTGATCGACGTGGACAACACGCTGATCCCCCACGGCGTGCCCGAGATGGATGCAGAGCGGCTCGCGTGGGCGCAGCGTGCGGTCGAGCGCTTCAGCGTCTGCCTGCTCTCGAACGCGATCCGCGGTACGCGGGTCAAGGTGCTCTCCGAACTGCTCGATGTCCCGGGCGTCTACGGGTGGCTCTGGGACCGCAAGCCCTTCGCCCTGAGCATCCGCAGGGGTCTCGCCCACACGCGGACGAAACCCTCGGAGACCGCGATGATCGGCGATCAGCTATTCACCGACATCCTCGCCGGCAACCGCAGTGGCCTCTACACCATCTGGGTTGAGGCGATCAGCGCCACCGACTTCTTCCTGACGCGCCTCATCAACCGCCGCGTCGAGCGCATGCTCGTGCGGTCCATGCTTGACGGCGAGCCGCTCGCTGTCGAGACGCCCGCTCCGGAGCGTGAAGCCGATGATGCCTGATACGCAGACCCGACTGGTCGGAGTGATAGGGTGGCCGATCGAGCACAGCCTCTCACCGGCGATGCAGAACGCGGCGCTGCGCGAGATGGGGCTCAACTGGACCTACCTCGCCTTCGCGGTGGAGCCCGAGCGCGTCGGAGACGCTGTTGCCGGCGCACGCGGGCTGGGGCTGGTGGGCCTGAACGTGACCATCCCGCACAAGGCGGCGGTCATCGAGCACCTCGATGAGATTGACGAGAGCGTAGAGGCGCTTGGTGTGGCGAACACGATTGTGCGCACCCCGGAGGGGCGTCTGCTGGGGCACAACACCGATGGCGCGGGCTTTTTGCGCTCGCTGGCCGAGCACGGTCACAGCGTCGGCGGCCGGGCTGTCGCGGTCATAGGCGCGGGTGGCTCCGCGCGATCGATCGCATGGGCCTGTGCGCGTGATGGCGCGTCGTCAGTCGCGATCATCAACCGCACCGTGGAGAAGGCCGAGGCGGTGGCGGATCTGGTGCGCGCGACTACGCCGCTGGCGGCCGTCTCAGTCGCGCCGCTTGAAGGGCGCGAGGCGCAGGAGGCGGTCTCCGGCGCGGACGTGGTGATCGACTGCACATCCGTGGGGATGTACCCGCGGCATGAGGTGGCGCCGGTGGTGCCGGGTGAGTGGCTGCGAGAGGGACAGGTCGTGGCCGATCTGACCTATAACCCGATCGAGACCGTGCTGCTGCAGGCGGCGCGCCGAGCCGGTGCGCAAAGCGTTGACGGCGCGGGTATGTTGGTGCATCAGGGCGCGATTTCGCTGCAACACTGGAGCGGGCAGGAGCCGCCGGTAGAGACGATGCGCGCTGCGCTCCTGGGGGCGCTGGGCGCGAGGAAGTAGTCGGGCGCGATCCCGGAGATGCGAAAGAGGCGGCCGCTTGTGCGGTCGCCTCTTCATGTTGAGGTCAGCTTTGTCGCGGCGCGTCAGTCCTTATGCCGCCTGCGCAGTCGCGAGCCAATCAGGGACGCCACGCCGAGACCGAACAGCGCCGTAGTGGCGGGTTCAGGAACGTAGGCCCCATCAGGGCGCAGGATGTGGCCCTGAAGCGCGCCATCCTGCGGCAAAAGCATCGGATCGTAGTCATTGACCGTGAACCCGGCATTCCAGAACACTGCAGGATTGGGAGTCCCGCCGGCTTTCACGTAGAAGTCGCCCCACACGGGATTCCTTGTGCTCTCAAAGCGGTAGTACAGCCCGTAGACTCCGCTGGGAGGCTCCTGATCCTGGATGGAGTCCCACTTGACTGCGTACATATCCTCCGGCATGTAGGGGTTCGGCTGGCTGTTGGTCCCGTCTCCCGGCTGCATCTGCACGTACTCGCTCATGACCCCCGGGTCTGTGTAGACGTTGGTGAAGTCGGGGGCCTGTACCGCAAACGGGTCGTCTCCGGCAGATACCTCAAGCAGCCAGTGGCTGGGGGAGGGAGAGCCGGACTGGATCCAGTACTCATAGCGCCAGCCCGTCTCTATCCGCGTTACCGTCCACTCGATCCTGGGAAGGATTGAGCCGGCATAGCCGCCGCCGGTGACGATGCCGAAGTAAGGGTCGTCAGGATCGGCGGTCAGATAACCGGAATACACGTCGGCGTGCCCGAGTAATGGCAGAAGGGCAACGAATATCAGGCAGATGATGGTGGTCCGCAAGTGCATCTGGTTCAGCCCCTGGCCCCGCGTGTCCCAACTGGTTGCTCCAACCAGTAGCAATAGCCCCCTGATGGCATCCCTACTGATAACACCGCCATTATATGCTTCCATGGCTCCAATGGCAAGCAAAGAACGCGGACGACGCAGACATTCATCCGAATCGTCTGGCATTGTGGAGCTCAAGTCATGCATGCACTGCAGGATCAACCTCCTCCGAAGGCGAACCCCCCCGTTGCTCTATCACAGTCGCCCCGGAGGGCATCCCATGAGATTCTCACTGATGACCTACACCGTCCACGCCGGTCAGCCCGGCGGTCTGCCGACTCTCGAAGCGATGGCCGACTTCGCGCGCGAACTTGAGTTTGCCGCACTGGAGCTTTCTGCGCGCGATCTGGCGGATACCACCCCCGCCCGCATCGCCCAGATCTGCAGCGAGAGAGGGTTGTCCATCTCCTGCATCAACGGCGGGGCCGACCTCGCCGCCGAGGACAGCGCGGGCTTCGAGGCCGGAGTGGCACAGGCCCATGCGCTGGTAGACGCCGCGGCGGCGATGGACTGCCCAAACGTGATGCTGATCCCCGGCCGCGCCACGGAGCCTGAGGACTTGCCACGCGCGGCGGCGCGTATCGCCGAGGGCCTGCGCGAGGCGGTCGCCTACGGTCAGGGTGCCGGCGTCACCATCTCCATCGAGGACTTTCCGAATGCGCTCGCGCCGTATGCGTCCATCCAGCAGGTGCGCTATCTGCTCGACGAGGTGCCCGGCCTCGGCCTCACCTTCGACTCGGGCAACTGGCTCGTCGGTGGCGATGATCCGTCGGAGGCTCTGCGGGCGTTCGCCGACCGGATCGTGAACGCGCACATGAAGGACTGGGAGCCTGACCCGAACCAGTCGCGCATAAAGCTGCCCAACGGAGACTACATCCGCGGCGGACTGCATGGCGAGGGCATCCTCGACCACCAGGCAATCCTCACCGGACTCGTCGAGATCGGCTACGATGGCTTCATCGCCTTCGAGTATGAGGGCGTGCAGGACCACCAGCAGGCCACGCGCACAGGCATCGCCTACCTGCGCGGCCTGCTCGCGGAAATCGAGATGGAGTACGATGCGCAGGAGAATCGAGCGCCGGCATCGAAGGCGAGAGATAGGCGTTAACTAACTGAAGACAGGGAAGAGGAGAGGGATATGCGGTCGCGTCTATTTCTCGCTGTCGTGATTGCCGTGCTGACGACACTCACCGCTGCTGCATTCGCCCAGGAGGGCGTAGCGGCGGTTGACATCGCGAACGAGGGTCAGGCGATGGCTCAGGCCGCCGAGGAGGGCAATGCCGAGCAAGCGGTATTCCATGCCCGGCGCATCCTCGGGGCGGCGGGCGCGGACTTCGCCACCTGCTCGGCCGAGGAGCTCTACTGGATCGGTTCGGCGCACATGTACCTGATGGCCAACGCCTACGACATGGCGCTCGAGGCGGGTCTGCAGGGCGAGATGGCGGATACAGCCCGGAAGCGGAGCCAGAACGTGCTCAGCCCGAGTGAAGACCTCCGCGTAGTCAGTCAGGGCGAAAGAGTGGAGTTGACCGACTACCTGGTGCCCGGTCAGACGATGATCGTGGACTTCTACAGTGAGTACTGTCCACCATGCGTCCAGATCGGCCCCTACATCGAGCGGCTTGCCGAGCAGCGAGATGACATCATTCTGCTGAAGGTTGATATCAACCGCCCCGACGTGCAGGGTATCGACTGGGAGTCGCCGGTGGCGCGCCAGTACAGTCTTAGCGGCATTCCGTTCTTTATGGTCTACGGCCCGGACGGTGAGCTACAGGCGCAGGGTACACAGGCGCGTGAGATGATCTTCGGCTGGCTGGACGAGATGGAGGGTTAAGTGAGAGCTTTGCGGAAAGGCCGCCTGCGCGGCCATTCGTAAGGTCCCAACGCCGCATCGGCCGCCGAGCCGGTGCGGCGTTTCTCGTGCAGGAGGTCTTCGGATGCTTTCAAGAACGATCGTCGCCGTCTTCGCCATCCTTGCCGCATGCAGCGCCCTCGTCACTGCGCAGGGTGAGGTGCTGCGCTATGAGGCCGAGGATGTCTCCGGCCCGGCAGAGGCATGGCAGGTCAATCGCGGGAGCGATCACCTCTGGAACCTGTGGTCCACGGATGTTGACGCCGACAAGAAGTGGTCCGGCGGCACGGTGCTGCGCTCGCCGGAGGTGCATGAGGACCGCGCTTCGGCCGAGGCGGGTGCGCCTCCACTGCATACGCTCATCACCGACATCCCCGCCGGCACGTGGAGCGTGGAGATCCGCAGCACCGGCAGACCGCTTGGCGTCTCCTTTGATGGCGAGACGTGGCAGAAGCAGTCCACCGCGCTGCTGGGCGAGTTCACTATCGAAGATGGCCGCTTTGAGCTGTGGGTGGATGACCGCTATGCCGCGGCGCAGAACACGGGGGCGGCGTATTACGACTGCCTGATCTTCACTCCGGCGATGGCGACCCGCAACGGTGTGAAGAACGGTGACTTCGAGTTCACCTCCGATGAGGGCATACCGGCATGGACGTGGTGGACGCGCGAAGAAGGCGCCGGCACAGCGACGATCACCGGCGAGGCGCACTCGGGCGAGAATGCGATCCTGATCGCTCACACCGGCGAGCGCGACTTCGCCCTCAGCAACGCCGGCCGCCGATCCGTGACAGGCGCGGAGAAGCTGACCGCGACTGCATGGGTTCGTGCCGAGGGTGCGGGAACGGTCAACGTGGCGCTGGTGGGGCTGGCGGAGGGCAAGGTGGTAACGTGGAGCATCGGCGGGCACAGCGTCAGTGGCGGCACGGACGGCTGGGTGCAGCTTCAGGGCTATTGCCGCGTCCCGCGCAACATCGATCAAGTGCAGCTTCGCGTCACCGGCTCAGGAGTGGTGCAGGCAGTGGTTGACGACATTGCGATCGTTGACGGTTGGCTGCCGGCACAAACCGGTCCTCCGAAGCCGCTCGTGCAGGGCCGGGCGACAGAACGCGTGGTTGACCGAATGGACCGCGGCCTCGTGGCGACGCCGATGGATGGCAACCGCGTCTACGTCGGCTGGCGGCTGCTGGCCGATGATCCGGAGGATGTAGGCTTCCACGTCTACAGGTGGGTGGAGCGCCAGCAACCTGAGCGGCTGACCGAACAGCCGATCGCCGACACTTGCGACTTCGTGGATGAGAGCCCGATAGCGGGCACGGAGAACTACTACGTTGTGCGCGCAGTCACCGGAGGCGCCGAAGGTGGGCCGTCGAACCAGGCATCGGCGACCCCTGCCGAGCAGGCCCGGCTTTACCTGTCCATCCCGCTGCAGGGCGACTATCGCTGCCAGAAGGTCGGCGTCGGCGACCTCGACGGCAATGGCCGCTACGACTTCGTCATTAAGCAGCCGCACGAGAACGTGGACCCCTACGAGCTCTACTGGTACGCAAGCCCCGACACCTACAAGCTCGAGGCCTACCTCGCCGACGGCACCTTCCTCTGGCGGAAGGACCTCGGCTGGGGCATTGAGCGCGGTGTGTGGTACTCGCCCTACCTGGTGCATGATCTGGATGGTGACGGGCGGGCGGAGGTCATCGCGAAGACCGGACCCGAAGGCGATCCCCGTGACGCGGATGGTCGCGTCACTAAGGGCCCGGAGTGGCTGTCGATCCTTGACGGCATGACCGGCGAGGAGCTTGCGCGGGTGGACTGGCCCTCCCGCGACCTCTTCCCGACCTACAACGTCGCCTCGCGGAACCTGATGTGTATCGCCTACCTCGACGGGAAGACGCCCTGCGTCGTAGTGGATCGCGGCACCTACAACGTGATGATCGTGGTCGCCTACCAGTTCCATGACGGCAAGCTGCAGGAACTCTGGCGCTACACAGACGCTGAGGGCGGTGGCCTCTACCGCGGGCAGGGCGCGCACTCGATGCACGC
>LSQX01060372.1_pt3 | contig 23174 bp, 23 predicted proteins | sample 654561 | NCBI WGS metagenome assembly LSQX01 (sample SAMN04489861, study PRJNA283612) | anaerobic digester metagenome | isolation source: 4 biogas reactors fed with cattle manure at either 37C or 55C with and... | place: Denmark: Kongens Lyngby | collected 2014
GCGCACGAATCTCTTGAATGTTCGAGACCACCTTCGAATGCATCACGGGCGCCTGACGTGGGCTTGGCACGAGCACGAACACTGGCTGACCGTGATCGATGAGCGCGATGGGGCCGTGCTTCAATTCACCCGCAGCAAAGCCTTCAGCGTGAATGTAGGCGATCTCTTTCAGCTTGAGCGCACCCTCGAGTGCGGTGGGGAAGCCCACATGGCGACCCAAGAAGAGCACCGAGCGAGTGTCTGCCATCCAGTGCGCGAGCTGGGCAATCTGCTCGTGTGTCTCGACGGCTTCGGCCACATGAGACGGCAAGGTCTCGAGCGCGAGAATCGCGTCCCGCTCATCTTCGGTGCCCAGCGTGCCGCGAACTCGCCCGAGGTGCAGACCGATCAGGTAGAGCGCGGTGATCTGCGCGGTAAAGGCCTTCGTTGATGCGACCGCAACCTCTGGCCCTGCGTGGGTGTACACCGCGGCGTCGCTCTCGCGAGGAATCGTCGCACTCTGCGTGTTGCACACCGAAACGGTGGTGACACCACGCTCGTTGGCGTATTTCACGGCCATCATTGTGTCCATCGTCTCGCCAGACTGGCTGACCGAAATCACCATCGTGCGATCGCTCAACACCGGGTCGCGATACCGGAACTCATGGCTGAGCTCAACCTGCACCGGCACCCGAGCCCACTGTTCGATGGCGTAAGCGCCGATCTGTCCCGCGTATGAGGCGGTGCCACAGGCGACAATCACGATACGGTCGAGGTCGCGAAGGCGGTCATCGCCGAGAGCCGTGAGTTCGGGGATCACGACGTGACCATCGACGACGCGTCCACGAATGGTATTTGCAACCGCGTCTGGCTGTTCAGTGATCTCTTTTGCCATGAACGATGACCAGCCGCCTTTGTCTGCGGCCTCAGTGTCCCAGGCGACCTCATACTCGGTGAACTCCGTCTCGTTCCCGTCGAAGTCGGTGAGGCGCACACCGTCTGGCGTGATGATCGCAATGTGATCCTCGTCAACAGCGACCGCGCGTCGCGTGTAGCCGACGAACGCGGCGACATCGCTGCCGAGAAAGTTCTCNNCCGTCGCCGAGGCCGACGACCAGCGGTGAACTGTGCCGCGCGGCGACCACGGTGTCGGGCACATCCCGGTGCATAGCCAGCAGCGTGAACGTGCCGTGTAGTCGCTTTACCACCGAGCGGAACGCGGTCTCAAGGTCTCCGACGCGGGCCATCTCGAGCCCGAGCAGCGCTGCCACCACTTCGGTGTCCGTTTCGCTGAGCAGGGCGATTCCTGCCTCGTCGAGCTCCGCCCGAAGTTCGGCATAGTTCTCAACGATGCCATTGTGAATGAGCGCGAGCTTGCCCGCGTCACCGAGATGCGGGTGCGCGTTGACATCGGTTGGGCCACCGTGCGTAGCCCACCGGGTGTGACCGATGCCGGTGCCAGTCGCAGCAACCGGGCTGTCATCGAGCAACTCGATGAGCCTGTTCAGCTTGCCCGAACGCTTGCGCACTGCGATCTCGCCGTAGTCGTCCAGCACAGCGACTCCTGCTGAGTCGTACCCTCGATACTCGAGGCGCTTTAAGCCGCTGGTGAGCACTGCAACAGTGTCACCTGGCCCGACATATCCGACGATTCCACACATGAAAGATATTTTAGTGGGAGCATGGAAACAATGACTGACCACAGCACAGATACTCAGGCACTGATTCGCCCAGATTTCACGTCTCCGTTTATCGAGATTAATCGAGATGAGTGGGCACGTCTCGCCGGCGAGACCCCAATGCCGCTGAGCGACAGCGAACTTGATGCCTACCGGGGCCTCGACACTCCCCTCGATCTCGCTGAGGTTGGCGATGTCTATCGGCCGCTCAGCCGTCTCATCAATCAGTACGCGATCGCTGCGCGAGAGATGCACCGACGCACGCGCAGCTTCCTGCGGCGCTCCGACGACCGCCCGTCACCGTTCGTGATCGGCATCGCCGGCTCGGTCGCTGTGGGCAAGTCGACGGTGGCCCGCATCCTTCGCGACATGCTGGCCAGGTGGCCTGAGACCCCCGATGTGCAACTGATCACCACGGATGGGTTCCTCTACCCCAACGACGAGCTTGACCGGCGAGGCATTGCTCACCGAAAAGGGTTCCCAGAGTCATACGACCGCCGCGCACTGCTGCGGTTTGTCACCCAGGTGAAATCAGGCGCGCCCGAATCGAAGGTGCCGCACTACAGCCACCTCATCTACGACATTGTGCCTGGCGAATTCACGACGGTGAAGCGGCCCGACATTCTGATCGTTGAGGGCCTCAACGTGTTGCAGCCTGCCTCAATGCATCACCCGCTCGCGGTCAGTGACCTGTTCGACTTCTCGGTCTATGTCGATGCTCGCACCGCAGACATCGAGCGTTGGTTCACGAGCCGCTTCTTGCGGCTCAAGGATCAAGCCTTCAGCGACCCGAACTCCTACTTTCGTCGCTTTGCCTCACTCGACGATGACGCCGCTCGCGCACTCGCGCAAGAGTACTGGAAGGGCATTAACGAGCCCAACCTGATTGAGAACATTCGCCCAACCCGCGCTCGGGCAACACTCGTGTTGCGCAAAGAGGCCGATCACCGCGTGCAAAAGGTGCTCCTGCGCAAAATGTGAGCGCCGCCGTCAGCCACCAGTGCTGACCGCTGCCACTGGTTGTCCCGGCTCAGGTTGCTGGCGGGACAGTGAACTACGCTCGATCTCATGACTGTGCCGCATAACAATCAATCGCGGCCACCCCTTCCCCAGCGTCACGGGCTCGACCCCGCCCGGGTGCGCACACCCGACCGCGATCCGGCCCGCCCTGCACCGTGGCACACCATGCGTGAGTGGCTCATTCACAAGGTCGGGGAGTTCATTGACGTCGACGAGTTCATTCGCGCCGAACGCTTTGTCTACGCTTCGGGTGATGCCGTGTCCATCGCTGACGCCTACAGGCAGAGCACCCCGATATGGTTTCACCGCGAGCTCCCCGTTGAGGCTCCGGTGCCTGGCGAGATGCCGATTGTGTTTCAGGATGAGCGCATTCTTGTCGTCGACAAGCCACCGTTTCTCTCAACGATTCCGCGCGGCAAGCACATTCTGCAAAGCGCGGTGGTCAAGCTTCGCGCACGCCTCGGCATGCCCGAGCTGACCCCGGCGCACCGGCTCGACCGGGTGACATCGGGGTTGCTACTGTTCACCACAGAGCGACGCTGGCGCGGCCCGTACCAGTCCGTGTTTCAGCAGCGGGAGGCCCACAAAATCTATCGAGCGCTCGCCCGAACCGATGCGTCCTTGACGTGGCCTGTCACGGTAAAAAATCATCTCGTGAAGCATGAGGGAACCCACCGAGTGCAGGTCATCGAAGGGGCTGCGCCAAACGCGATTTCTACGATTGAGGTGGAGCGGGTGCTGGGCGACACGTCGGAGTACCGGCTGTCGCCGCTCACCGGCAAAACGCATCAGCTGCGGCAGCATATGCTGAGCCTCGGCCTGCCCATCGTGGGTGACCCGCTGTATCCGACTGAGCGAGCGGTGGCACTTGATGACTTCAGCGACCCGCTCCAGTTGCTGGCGGCTGAGCTCAGCTTCACGGACCCAGTCGACGGGTCGGCGCGCCACTTTGTCAGCGCACGAGCGCTGCCGATCGTTGGGCACCCCGCGAGTGCCCGGGCGCCCTCTGTGTAACGGGTCTCACCGAGGCACCGCGCTGGATGGTCCCGGTCGGTGCGCACCTCTCGCGTGTCAGATCGCGAGACGCTGCTTCACGACGGCCGCGAGATCATCAGCGAGCTGCTGCGCCTGCTCAACATCTGCGGCCTCTACCATGACGCGCACGACGGGCTCTGTGCCCGAAGGGCGAAGCAAGACACGGCCCGTGCCACTGAGCGCGAGTTCGGCCTGTGCAACTGCGAGCTTCAACACCTCGTCGGCTGCGGCGCGGCTGCGATCAACGCCCCGCACATTCACCAGCACCTGCGGGTACACCGTCATGCATTCGGCGAGCTCACCGAGCGGCTTGCCGGTACGCTTCACCTCGGCCGCAATGTGCAGACCGGTCAGAATGCCGTCACCCGTGGTTGCGTGCTCGCTCATGATCACGTGGCCCGATTGTTCGCCGCCGAGCGAGAAGCCGTCAGCGTTCAATCGTTCGAGCACATAGCGGTCGCCCACTCCGGTCTCGACCACGTCAATACCGTTATTTGCCATGGCAAGTTTGAGCCCAAGGTTGCTCATCACGGTCGCGACGAGGGTGTTCTGGTGCAGTTTGCCGCGGGCGGCCATCGAGAGCGCCAAAATCGCCATAATCTTGTCGCCGTCGACCATTTCACCTCGCCCATCGACGGCGAGACAGCGGTCAGCGTCTCCGTCGTGAGCGATGCCGAGGTCTGCCCCGTGCTTCACGACGGCTGCCGCGAGCGGCTCGAGGTGAGTAGAACCCACCCCGTCGTTGATGTTAAAACCATCTGGTTCGTTGCCGATGACGGTGACCTTGGCCCCGGCCGCATTGAACGCATCGGGCGAGATGCCTGCGGCAGCGCCATTGGCGCAGTCAAGCACGACGTGCAAGCCCTTCAGGCTTTGACCCTCAAGCGTGCCAAGCAGGTGCACCAGGTAGCGATCCTCGGCGTCTGCGAAGCGCCGGATGCGACCCACCTCACGCCCGGTGTTGCCGGCGTGTGGGCGCGACATCGCCGCTTCGATTTCGTCTTCGACATCGTCTGGCAGCTTGAGACCGCCGCCGGCAAAGAACTTGATGCCGTTGTCTGGGGCAGGGTTGTGCGAGGCCGACACCATCACGCCGAAGTCGGCGCCGGTGTCTGCGACGAGATATGCCGCGGCAGGCGTCGGAATAACACCTGCGTCTAAGACATCAACGCCAGCTGACGCGAGACCCGCAGACACTGCTGCGGCGATGAACTCACCCGAGACGCGCGGATCACGCGCGACCACGGCAGTGGCGCGGCGGCTCTCGGCGCGTGCGCCACGGCCGAGCACAAAGGCTGCAGACTGAGCGAGGCCCAGGGCAAGCTCGGCGGTCACATCGACCCCAGCTAAACCCCGGACCCCGTCGGTGCCAAAAAGGCGACCCATGAAGTACCCGCGCTCGTTAACGCTTCGAGTACTGTGGCGCCTTGCGGGCCTTCTTGAGGCCTGCCTTCTTGCGCTCGATGACGCGTGCGTCACGGCTGAGGAACCCAGCCTTCTTCAGCGTCGGGCGGTTGTGCTCTGCGTCAATCTCGTTCAGCGCGCGAGCGATTGCGAGACGCAGCGCGCCTGCCTGGCCTGAAGGGCCACCACCCTTGATGCGAGCGGTCACATCGTACGAGCCGAGCAGCTCAAGCACGGTGAACGGATCGGTGATGAGCTGCTGGTGCAGCTTGTTCGGGAAGTACTCTGCAAGCTCACGACCGTTGACGGTCATGGTGCCGCTGCCGGGCACGAGGCGCACGCGGGCGATGGCCTGCTTGCGACGGCCAACTGCTGCACCAGGAACGGTGAGTGCGGGGCGCGGAGTGGACTCGGGCGCCTGCGACGCCGGGGTCTCAGTGGTGTAGCTCTCGACGGCCACGATTTCTTCAGTCACGGTAAAAGTCCTCTAATTCTCAGTCTGATGCCGGCGACTACTGCGCGACCTGGCCGATGGTGTATGTGGTCGGCTGCTGCGCAGCGTGCGGGTGCTCGGGGCCAGCGTAGACCTTGAGCTTGCGGAACTGATCGCGACCGAGCGAGTTCTTCGGGAGCATGCCACGGATGGCCTTCTCAACGGCACGCTCGGGGTTCTTTTCGAGCAGCTCGGTGTAGGTCACTGAGCGCAGGCCACCCGGGTACCCCGAGTGACGGTAGGCGCGCTTCTGTGCAGCCTTCTTTGCGGACATAACGACCTTGTCTGCGTTCACAATGATCACATGATCGCCCATGTCCATGTGGGGAGCGAAGGTGGTCTTGTGCTTGCCGCGAAGGAGTGCGGCGGCGTGGGTGGCGAGGCGGCCGAGCACCACGTCAGCTGCATCAATGATGAGCCAATCGTGCTTCTTGTCCGCTGCCTTCGGTGAATACGTGCGAGTCACAGGTTGCTGCTTTCGTTGGGAATGGAGATGTTCGTGGATCCCTCCCCTGCCGCGTCTCTCGCCGCTCTCAGCGACGTGAGTGCATCGACCTCGGGGGGCTCACATTCGGGTACTTGCGTACCAAGGGACTAGCTTAGCACACTGTCCGTATCGCGCTTCGCCCGGGTGTGTTCCACACGCGCTACGAGCAACTCATCCGCCGGATACCTGATCTCCTCAAGTGAGAGCCCATGCGCTGGCATGACCGTAAACCTGCTGGTCCGCTCACGAGCGTCACGCAGCGCCACCAGGTCATGTTCGGTGATCCTCGAGCTGCCCACCGCCACCACCGAACCAACGAGTGCACGAACCATCGAGTGACAGAAGGCGTCCGCCTCAATCGTCGCCGCAAGCGCGCCGTCATCAGTCTGCCGCCACTCAAACCGCAGCAACTCTCGTACGGCCGTTGCCCCTTCGCGCGCCTTACAAAATGTCGTGAAGTCTTGCAGACCAAGCAACCGGTCGCTCGCCCGTTGCATCATCGCGCGGTCGAGTTCCCCCGGTACGTCAGCGGTGAAGCGCGCGGCGAGCGGGTCCCGCCTGGTCCCGGCTCCACGCAGGCGATACTCGTATCGCCTGGTCAAGGCCCCGAACCGAGCGTCAAACGCGTCAGGCACGACACGCACCTCGTGTACGACCACATCAGCCGCGCTCTGGCGACGCAGCAGCCCATTGATCCTGCGCGCGGTCACTCTCGGCGCCAGCTCAGTACTCACATCAAGATGAGCGACCTGGCCCCTCGCATGTACCCCCGCATCAGTTCGACCGCCAACGGTGAGTCGATGCCGCTCTGCCTCTGCCGTGGCCGAACCCGACTGCAACAATGTGGCGAAAGCCGACTCCAACTCACCCTGCACGGTGCGCAGCCCTGGCTGCGACGCCCACCCATGAAAATCGGTTCCGTCATACCCGAGGTCGAGACGCAATCGCATGCGCTTAGACTATCGGGGGCGCCTTCTCGCCCAGACTCACTATGGCTACAGCATCTCTTCCCCGCACCCGCACCGCGCGCCTTGGCGGGCTCGACGGGCTGAGGGCGATTGCGGTCAGCCTCGTGCTGATCTACCATCTCTGGCCAGAGGCCCTGCCGGGTGGGTTTTTGGGCGTTGACGTGTTCTTCGTAATCAGCGGCTTTCTCATCACATCTCTTCTGCTTTCTGAACACCGCATCCACGGGCGCATCCGTCTCGGTGAGTTTTGGCGCCGCCGCGCACGTCGACTGCTTCCCGCACTCGCACTGGTGATTCTGATCTGCACCAGCGTTGCCCTCGTGATTGGCGGCGACGTGCTCGTGAACATCGCCGCGCAGATTGGTGGCGCGGCGGCGTTCATCGCAAACTGGGTCTACATTGCGCTCGGGTCAGACTATTTCGCGCGAGACAACCCCGAGCTCTTTCGCAACACCTGGTCGCTCGCGATCGAGGAGCAGTTCTATCTTGTGCTGCCACTCGTGCTGCTCCTCGCACTGCGCATGCGGGGCCGAGCGACTCGCACCCTGTTCTTTACCACCGGAGCGATCGCCTCTGCGACATGGATGGTCACGCTCTCCCTCAACGGCGCAAACCCGACCAGGGTCTATTTCGGCACTGACAGTCACACCTTTGGTCTGCTCATCGGTGTCGCGCTCGCCTGCGCACTCGGCCCACGCAGCACCGACCGCGCTGTGCGTCCAGTGTGGCAACAGCTCGGCCTAGCCGCCGCCACAGTGCTCGGCCTCGCAGTGCTCGGCGTGCTGGCATTCACGCTGCGCGAGGGCAGCCCTGAGAGCTTCCAGGGCGGCTTTCAGCTCGCCACGCTGGCCGCCCTCATCTCCGTCTGGGCAGCGACACGCGATGGCGCCTGGATCGGTCGAGCGCTCGACGTCGCACCACTGCGATGGATCGGCGCCCGCTCGTACGGGCTCTATCTGTGGCACTGGCCGATCCTCGTGATCATGCTCGGATGGGCGAAAAGCAGCGGCGTCGCCGACGCCGACGGCGCGGCCTGGTTGGTGCCGATATCGGTGCTGGTGCTCACCGTTGCTGCCACTGCCCTGTCATACCGTTTCGTCGAGCAGCCCATTCGGCGCCTCGGCATTCGTCGCTCGATGGGCGTGTTGCTTCATCCACTGCGTCTGCACGGCGCTCGCCTCGCGTCGGCCAGCGTGCTGGTGCTGCTCATCGCACTCACCCTCCCGACCACCATCGTCGCAATGGTGACTGCACCTGCGCAGTCAAGCGCCGCATCAGCCATTGACCGAGGTTCGGCGGCACTCGACGATCAACAGCAGCGAGCACGACTCGCGGACGCTCAGCGGGCCGCGCACACCTCAGCCAATGAGTCCAAGAGCCCCAGCAACGACGATGACCCCGGTGCGTTCAATCCAAATTGGCAGGATGCGCCAGATTTTGAGTTGCCGCCTCCTCCGCCCCCTGATCCGATTCAGTCATGGGAGCTCTTCGCGGTTGGCGACTCAGTCATGCTCGCGAGCGTTCCCGAGCTCGCCGCGGCGTTCCCAGAAATCTGGGTCGATGCGTCGGTGTCTCGCGGACTTTCTGCGGGTGTCGATATCGTGACTGATTTCGCTGCGCGAGGCGAGCTTCGACCGGTGATCATTGTCGGGCTCGGCACAAACGGGCCAGTGAGCGATGCCGACCTCGAGCGGCTCCTTCATGCGGCAAACGGCCGCAAGGTTGTGATCGTCAACGCCTACGGTGACCGCTGGTGGATTCCCGAGGTGAACCGTCAGCTGCGTGCCTTCGCGGATGCGCATCGAGGCGTGGCGCTCGCCGATTGGGAGTCTGCGATTGTACAGGTGCCTGGTGGCCTTGCGGGGGACGATATTCACCCGAACCCAAGCGGAGGAGTCGCCTACGCGCAGGTCGTGCAACGAGCTCTTGACGAACTCATCACCCCTGCCGAGCTTCCTGAGCCCGAGCGTCCGGTTCGGGTGAGAAGCTAGCGAAGGCGCCCCGCATCTGCGCTGACGATGAGCGCGAAACTCACGCAGATTCGTCTCTGAGCGCAAGACATTCGGTGATCGCGATTTCCCAGCAGCACCGGCCCTCTTTGCAACCGCATCCGTATCCGGATAACAAACACGAACACCCCGCCTCGCAGGTGCGATGACGGGGTGTTCGTAAAGGAAAGAGCGTTACTTCTCTTCCGCTGCCTCTTCGGCTGCGGTTTCGGCAGCCTCTTCAGCGACAACCGCCTCTTCAGCCTCAACTGCGAGCTCAGCGGCCTCGGTCGACAGCTCTTCAGCGTCTTCTTCGACCTCGACGACAGCTTCAGCTGCGGGAGCCGCGGCCTTCTTCTCTCGTTTCGGCTTCGGGTTGACGGGCTCGAGCACGAGCTCGATCACTGCGAGGGGCGCGTTGTCGCCCTTGCGGAAACCGGTCTTGATGATGCGGGTGTAGCCACCTTCGCGATTCTCAACCAGCGGCGCGATCTCGGTGAAGAGTTCGTGCACGACTGAGGTGTCGAGGATCTGACGCATCACGCGACGGCGTGCGTGCAGGTCACCGCGCTTCGCGAACGTCACCAGACGCTCTGCGACTGGCTGCAGGCGCTTTGCCTTGGTTTCGGTGGTCTGAATGCGCTTGTGCTCAAAGAGCTGGGCAGCCAGCTGGTTCAGCATCAGACGCTCGTGGGCGGGTCCGCCTCCGAGGCGGGGGCCCTTGTTGGGCTTGGGCATGGTGTACTCCGTTGAATGCTCTGCTTCGAAAAGCAATGAGTGGTCGAAAACGACCGAATGAACTTAGTTTGCGTCGTCCTCGTAGCTGTAGAACTGTGCACCGTCAAAGCCGGGCACGGCGTCCTTCAGTGAGAGACCCATTTCGGTGAGCTTGTCGCGCACCTCGAACACCGACTTCTGGCCGAAGTTGCGAATGTTCATCAGCTGTGCCTCGCTGAGAGCCACGAGCTCGCTGACCGTGTTGATGCCCTCGCGCTTCAGGCAGTTGTAGCTGCGCACCGAGAGATCAAGATCTTCGATGGGGATCGACAGCTCGCCGTCGGTGACGACCTCTGCGGGTGCGGGGCCAATCTCGACGCCCTCGGCAGCCACGTTCAGCTCGCGTGCAAGACCGAACAGCTCAACCAGGGTTGAACCAGCCGAAGCGATTGCGTCGCGGGGGCTGATCGCTGGCTTCGACTCCACATCAACGACGAGGCGATCGAAGTCGGTGCGCTCACCGGCACGAGTTGCCTCGACGCGGTAGGTCACCTTCAGCACGGGCGAGTAGATCGAGTCGACCGGAATGCGGCCGACCTCGGCATCTTCGCTGCGGTTCTGCGCAGCCGACACATAGCCGCGACCGCGCTCGATGGTGAGCTCAAGCTCGAACTGAGCCGAGTCACCGAGCGTAGCAATCACGAGCTCGGGGTTGTGCACCTCGACACCGGCGGGAGCCGAAATGTCGGCGGCGGTCACTTCACCGGCACCGGTCTTACGCAGGTAAGCGGTGATGGGCTCGTCGTGCTCGCTCGAGACAACCAAGTCCTTGATGTTGAGGATGATCTCGGTGACGTCCTCGGTTACCCCAGCGATGGTGGTGAACTCGTGAGCGACACCTTCGAAACGAACGCTGGTCACTGCTGCGCCGGGAATTGACGAGAGCAGCGTGCGGCGCAGTGAGTTGCCGAGGGTGTAACCGAAACCGGGCTCGAGTGGCTCGATCACAAAACGTGAACGGTACTCAGAGATGGATTCTTCAGTGAGGGTGGGGCGCTGTGCAATGAGCACTGTGTTGGTTCCTTTCGCTGGAGTCCGCTATATGACTCATGCGGTGTCTTGGAATGAAGAGAAAATCTCGTGTGAAGCGGTGACTGTCGGTTGACTTCCGTGCTGCCGGAGGCAGCCGTCGAAGCCGACCGACAGTCGGCTTGACATAAATTCAGACGCGGCGGCGCTTGGGCGGGCGGCAGCCGTTGTGGGTCTGCGGGGTCACATCGGTGATGGAACCAACCTCGAGGCCCGCAGCCTGCAGCGAACGGATCGCGGTTTCGCGACCCGAGCCGGGGCCCTTCACGAAGACGTCAACCTTCTTCATGCCGTGGTCCTGTGCCTTGCGTGCAGCGCTCTCTGCAGCCATCTGCGCGGCAAACGGGGTCGACTTGCGTGAACCCTTGAAGCCGACTCCGCCTGACGAGGCCCAGCTGATCACGGCACCAGTGGTGTCGGTGATCGAAACGATCGTGTTGTTGAACGTTGACTTGATGTGGGCCTGACCCACAAGCACGTTCTTCTTATCTTTGCGACGCGGCTTGCGCACCGCTGACTTTGTTGCAGCCATTACGTGTTCTCCTGAAAATTAGGTGGTCGCGCTGACCTGGTTACTTCTTCTTACCGGCGACGGTGCGCTTCGGGCCCTTGCGGGTGCGAGCGTTCGTCTTGGTGCGCTGACCGTGCACGGGCAGACCCTTGCGGTGGCGCAGACCCTGGTAGCTGCCAATCTCAACCTTGCGGCGAATGTCAGCTGCGACCTCGCGGCGAAGGTCACCCTCTACCTTGAAGTTTGCGTCGATGTAATCGCGAAGGGCGACGAGCTGATCGTCGGTGAGATCCTTCACACGAATGTTTCCATCGATTTCGGTGTCGGCGAGGGTCTTCAGTGCACTGGTGCGACCGACTCCGTAGATGTAGGTGAGTGCCACCTCCACGCGCTTATCACGTGGGATGTCAACTCCTGCGAGACGTGCCATTCTGGCTCTCCTTGAGGTGTTGTGGAGGTATGGAACGCATCAGGGAATCGGGCCTCCGCCCCGAGGTGTCCACCACTCGAGCAATGCTTGAGCAGCTTCTGAGATGCGCTGGTTTCTTATTATTGAGTTGTTGCCTGGGCCGAAGCCCCCGCAATTAGCCCTGACGCTGCTTGTGGCGCGGGTTGCTCTTGCAGATCACCATGACTCGGCCGTGACGGCGGATCACCTTGCAGTGATCGCAGATGGGCTTAACGCTGGGATTGACCTTCATTGTGGTTCCTTTTGAATCGCTGTCATCGTACTCACGGTGTGCCGCGAGCCGTTACTTCTCAGCAGACTTACTTGTGGCGGTAGACGATGCGGCCGCGGGTCAGGTCGTATGGCGTCAGCTCTACGATCACCCGATCCTCTGGGAGGATTCGAATGTAGTGCTGGCGCATTTTGCCCGAGATGTGCGCAAGGACGGTGTGGCCGTTCGTCAACTCAACGCGAAACATCGCGTTGGGGAGCGCTTCGACTACTTGGCCCTCGATCTCGATGACGCCTTCTTTTTTGGCCATATCCTCTGTATCGCTTAGGTAATTGTGCTGGTCGTGCGAATGCTCACACATATTCTCGCGGGAACGCGAAAACAGGCGCAAAGCACCAAACGTCAATACTATACGCAATGAAGCGCGATTGACAAGCGTCGATGGGAATGACGTTTGCGACGAGAGTTCGTCCGTGCTGCACCGCTCGCCTGAGGAGTGATGTAAGTCTACGCTCGAACTATGACCTTCACTGCACTTGATCTCGCGCGTCTTCGCACCTTCGCCGGCGCTCTCGCCCGCGACGTCGGAACCCATGTGCGCGAGCTTCGCGAGACCGGTGCCGCGGTTGCCGAGACCAAATCGAGTCGCACCGATGTGGTGACCGCAGCCGATCGCGAGGCTGAGCAGCTCATCGTCGCTGCCCTCCGAGCTGAGCGGCCTGCAGACGGCATCCTGGGCGAGGAAGGGGCAAGCACACAGGGCGAGACCGGCATCACCTGGGTGGTTGATCCGATCGATGGCACAGTGAACTACCTCTATGGCCTCCCGGGCTACGCCGTCAGCATTGCAGCCACCATCACCGGTGGCGGCCCAGGCACGATGGCAGACGGCCGCCGTACCGTCGCAGCTGCGGTGTATGTGCCGTCAAGCGACGAGCTCTTTACCGCACAGGATGGCGGGGGTGCAACGCTCAACGGCAGGCCGATTCGGGTGTCACAAGCATCGGAGCTCTCCCTCGCGCTGGTCGCGACCGGCTTTGGGTACACCGCCCAGCGCCGAACTGAACAGGCTGAGGTGGTGCGCCAGCTGATCCCCCGCGTGCGCGACATTCGCCGTCTGGGTGCCGCGGCAACCGACCTGTGCCATCTGGCCGCAGGCCGCCTTGATGCCTATTATGAGCGCGGCCTGCAACCGTGGGATTACGCTGCGGGTGCGCTGATCGCGCGCGAAGCTGGCGCGGTGCTGCTCGGCAGAACGCACGATGCAGTTGCCGGTGAGCCCCTGCTGATTGCCGGTCCACCGGCGCTCGCAGCCCAGTTACAGCTCGCGGTCGGCCAGGCGTATGAGGCCTACGAACGCGATGCCCCTCAGCCGTGACAACCTCCCGCAGGCGGGCCCAGCAACGACTGGGAGGAGGTTGGTTTCGCCTTACTCCGAGGCGGTGCGGCGGTAGGTCAGGTCGCGAATGTCTCGACCCTTCTTGATGCCCTTCTGCTCAAACGCGGTCAGCACGCGTCCGTCAAACCTCGGTGCCCACTCCCCCTCAAACGCGCGCACAAAGTTCGGGGCCGCGTCCAGCACCTCGCGCATGTGATCCGCATACTCCTGCCAGTCAGTTGCGAGGCGGAGTGTGCCGCCGTCTCGCAGCGCGCGCGCCGCGATGAGGGTGAACGCGGGTGAAATCAGTCGCCGCTTGTGGTGCTTGGTTTTCGCCCATGGATCGGGGAAGAACACCCACAGTTCATCCACGGATCCCTTGGGGAGCGCGTGCTCAAGCACCTCGGGAGCGTTCGCCTCAATCATTCTGAGGTTCGACACCTCCGCCCAGTCCGCACGAATCATCGTGCGAGCGAGCCCTCCCTTGAACACCTCGACCGCGAGAAAGTCGCGCTCAGGGTGCTCGGTCGCGGCGTGCACGATAGCGTGCCCCTGACCTGAACCAATTTCGACCGTCAGCGGGGCGCTACGCCCGTAGACCTCGATGGGGTCAAGCGTTGCGTCGTCAGCGATGCTCGTCGCCGCATACCCGCGCGGCAGGTCAACAAGAAATCGCGGCCCAAGCTCTTCCCACGCCCGCTCCTGCGAGTCCGTGATGCGGCCTCCGCGGCGCACGAACGAGACCGGCTGCTTACGAAAGGTTCGTGGATCAGGGCTCTTCCCTTCGGCGGGAGACGTTTCTCTCAGGTCACCCGCTTCGGGCTCTGCATGCTGGTCGGACAGTTGCGGGGTCGATTCTGGCACCCGCATAGCTTAGCCCGGCCCGATCGGAACCCGCGAAGCGAAACCCGTGCCAAGGGCTGCGTGGGCACTACCATGGGGGCATGACGCGACGCATCCTGCTGGTGAACGGCCCGAATCTCAACCTCTTGGGTGCTCGAGAGCCCGAAACATATGGCAGCGACACCCTCGAAGATGTCGTTGCCCTCGCCGAGCGCACCGCCGCCGAGTTCGGCATCGAGATTCGCGCGGTGCAGTCGAACCATGAGGGTGTGCTGATCGATGCGATCCATGACGCGCGCGCCGACTGCGACGCCATCATCATCAACCCGGGCGGCTTCACTCACACCTCGGTCGCGCTGCGCGACGCCCTCGCCGGCGTGGCGCTCCCCTTTGCCGAAGTGCACGTCAGCAATGTGCACGCGCGCGAGCCGTTCCGGCACCACAGCTACCTCTCACCGATCGCAACCTGCGTGATCGCGGGTGCGGGCGTGCAAGGCTACGAGTTCGCGGTGCGCCGTTTCGCGACGCTGCTCAGCTAATCACACACGCATCAGCAGCGGATCAGCACTCGTTCCGCCCTGCCGCTATGGCGCTGTCGGGAAGATGTCAAACACCTGCGGATTGTGCGCGTGCACGAGCACCGCAAACACCACGGCGTCAAACAGCAGGTGCACGGTCACCACATAGCCGAGCGAACGGGTGCGCAAGAAGATGAATCCCTGCACCAGCGCAAACGGAATCGTGAGCAGCGGGCCCCAGGCACGATAGCCGAGCTCCCAGAGGAACGACACGAATACCACGGCCTGCAGCACGTTTGCGAGCCACGGCGGAAAGTGCCGCAGGAGCACCGCGAAGACGGTGCAGATAAAGAACAGCTCATCCCAGATGCCGACGGCACCCACTCCCACAAACAGCCGTGCAATCAGCTCGGGGGTGTCGACCGTAGGCCAGTTCGTGTAGACACCCGAGCCGATGAAGTAGAACGGCAAAATCAGCCAGCCGAGCACCAACACTCCGAGCAGCCAGCTCCAGTGCAGCAGTCCCCACCGCTGGCCTCCGCGCCACGGAAAGCCCGTCGCCCGATCCTGGTAGATGAACCGCGAGATGAGATAGGGCACGAGCACCGCGCCACCGAGCGCGAGGGTGAACTTCACCATCGCCCAGTTGTCGAGCTCAGCAGCGAGCGGAATCGTGCGCACAATGCCGAGACCGATTGCGACGAGTGACAGATCGCGCAGCAGCGACGGCGGTCTCGTGACCGTTCGGGCGCCGCGCTTGTCATGCGAGAACACGGGAATGGCGTAGGGATCGCAGCCGCCGCGGTCAGCCTTCCAGGCTGCGGCGAGCCCGAGCACGGCAAGCACTGCACCAGAAAGCAGATCTTCGAAGACGAAGAATGCGGGAGCTGCGAGCACGGTGAGCACCGCGGCGAGTGTTGGCCACGGTTTCACCGTCGGTCGCAGCACGGGCTGATGACCCTGGCTCGCGCCTGCGTGTTGCTCGCTCTCGCTCATTTCGGTCACTAGGGGTTATGTGTGAGGAACGTCGGGCAGATCGGGCGCCGAATCCAACTGGTTGAGCGCGCGGATCAAGCGATGCAATTCACCGACTGCGCGCGGTCGAGGCACCAGCACAATGCGCGGCAGGTCAAGCAGGTCATCGTCTCGCACCTCGGGCTTCAGCGGCTCGGTGCGTTCGATCTGTCCCTCAGCGAGCAGCCCGGCAAATTCCTGATTGAGCTGCGCGATCTCGGCGTCGGTGGGCGCTGATCGCAGCCGAATCACGAGCTTCTCGCGATGCCAGCGCAGCGAATCATAGTTGCGCCAAAACCCGGTGACCTCCGCCACTGCCTCGTCGATCGAGTCGGTGATGAGCACGCGATCAAGGTCTCCCGCGGTGATCATGCCGGTGGCTTGCAGGTGATCAACGGTGAACCGCTCAAAGCCCTGCCAAAAGGTACCGCCCGGGCGATCGAGCAGCACGATCGGCACCGGCACCATCTTGCCGGTCTGCTGCAGGGTCAGCAGCTCATAGGTCTCATCCATCGTGCCGAAGCCACCGGGCAGGCAGATGAACCCGAGTGATTCCTTGACCAGCATGAGTTTGCGAGTGAAGAAGTATTTCATCGACACCAGTCGATCGTTGTGCGCAATGTGGTGCGACGGCTGCTCTTCAAAAGGCAGCCGAATGGACACGCCGATTGACTGCACGGGGCCGGCACCGATTGCGGCGGCCTCCATAATGCCGGGTCCGGCACCGGTGACGACCATCCACCCCTGCTCAGCAAGCTCGCGCGAAACTCCCTCTGCCTGCAGGGACAGTGGATCTTGGGACTGCGTGCGTGCTGAGCCGAAGATCGTCACCTTGGGCGTGTGTTCGAACGGGGCGAAGAGCCTGAACGCGGTGCGCATCTCTTCGAGCGCAGCCGATGAAATCTTCAGGTTCAGCCTGCTCGTGTTGTCGAGCCCAAGCCCGATACCGGTGTCGATGAGTCTGGTCACCAGTGTTCGCTGCCACTCGACCCCCACTTCATCGAGCAGGCGTTCGATCGCCTCGCGCTGGGCACGGTGCTTGGCTTCAGGGTCAAGAGCTGGCTCATCCACGCTCTCAGCCTAGCCGTGTCGAGCGAACATCCAGCTCGACGCTTAGACGGTGATGACCTGCGGGGTACCGCTCGGGGTGTCGCCACCTGACTCTGCAGCGATGCGCCTCGCTTCAATCAGCAGGGTCTCGACAATCTCGCTCTCGGGCACGGTCTTAATCACCTCGCCCTTCACGAAGATCTGTCCCTTGCCGTTGCCGCTCGCCACACCCAGATCGGCTTCGCGAGCTTCACCCGGACCATTCACGATGCATCCCATCACCGCGACACGCAGCGGCACGGTCATGCCTTCGAGGCCGGCCGTCACCTGGTCAGCAAGTGTGTATACGTCAACCTGCGCGCGGCCGCACGATGGGCATGACACGATCTCGAGCTTGCGCTCGCGAAGGTTCAGCGACTGCAAGATCTGCAGCCCCACCTTGACCTCTTCGACGGGCGGCGCCGACAGCGACACCCGGATGGTGTCACCGATGCCCTCACTCAGCAAAATGCCGAACGCGGTTGCGCTCTTGATGGTGCCCTGAAACGCGGGACCCGCTTCGGTCACCCCGAGGTGCAACGGCCAGTCGCCGCGCTGCGCCAACTGACGGTAGGCCTGCACCATCACAATCGGGTCGTTGTGCTTCACCGAGATCTTGAAGTCGTGAAAGTCGTGCTCCTCAAACAGCGATGCCTCCCACACGGCGCTTTCGACCAGCGCTTCGGGGGTTGCCTTGCCATACTTCTCAAGCAGGCGCGGATCAAGCGAGCCGGCGTTCACCCCGATGCGAATCGACACCCCCGCGGCCTTCGCTCGCCTCGCGATCTCGGCCACCTGGTCATCAAACTTGCGAATATTGCCGGGGTTCACCCGCACCGCCGCACAGCCCGCGTCAATCGCAGCAAACACATAGTTTGGCTGAAAGTGAATATCGGCGATCACAGGGATCTGGCTTTTCGCAGCAATGATCGGGAGCACCTCAGCATCATCTCGGCTGGGGCACGCCACCCGTACAATCTCGCAGCCGGCCGCCGTGAGTTCGGCAATCTGCTGCAGCGTCGCGTTGATATCGGTCGTGGGTGTCGTCGTCATCGACTGCACACTCACGGGCGATTCGCTGCCCACGCCAACTGACCCCACCCGAATTTGCCGGGTGTGACGCCTCGGCGCGAGCACCTCTGGTGTGTCTTTGACCGCGGGGAGACCGAGATTAATTGCTGGCACGCGCTCAGTGTATCGGGCGGCGATGTGCCTCACATCAGCCGAACAGCGATACCGGTTTGACGATATCGGCGTAGAGCAGCAGCACGCTCATGGCGCCGAGCACAATCACTACTGCAAAGGTGACAGGCACCATCTTTGCTGTGTCTACGGGGCCAGGATCTGGCTTGCCGAAGAGCTTGGCGAGCCGACGCTTTGCCCCCTCATAGAGCGCGCCTGCAACGTGGCCGCCATCGAGCGGCATCAGCGGGATGAGGTTAAACACGAACAGTGCCACATTCAGCGATCCGAGCAGCCCAAAGACCATCTGCGCCCGGGCTGCGACCGGGGCCTCTTCGAAGCTCACAATTTCGCCTGCGAGACGACCCACACCGACCACGCCGATTGGCCCGTTGGGGTCGCGCTCCTCTGGCCCGAAGGCGGCGTTCCAGACATCTACCATGCGTTGCGGCAGGCCAAAGATCACCTGGGTGACCTGCGCCACATTTTCGCCAACAAATTGCGGCACTGCCGTGATCGGCTGCTGCACGGTTTCGGTGGTCGGCGTGACACCAATCATGCCCACAACCTCAGTGACGGGGTCGCCATTGGCGTCTTCGACCACGGCCCCCTGCTCGTCGAACACCCAGCGCTCGGTAGCGGCTGGCACGAGGGTCAGGCCCAACAGTTCGCCGTCACGCTCGATCTGCGCCAGCATCGTTGTACCGGGCGCAGCACTCACCACCTCACCAATCTGCTGCCACTCGGTGATTTCCACACCGCCGAGTTCAACGATGCGGTCACCCGGCAACATGCCGGCCTCGGCTGCGGGCGACAGCGGGTCAGCGTCGGTGCACTGGGTCTGCTCGCTCGATGCCGGGATCAGGCACTGGCTCACCTGCCCGAGGGTGGTGCTGTACTGGGCGACCCCGAACCCCATCAGCACAATGCCGAAGAACACACAGGCGAGCACCAGGTTCATGAACGGCCCGCCGAGCATGATGACAATCTTCTTCCACATCGGCAAGAGGTAGAAGGTGCGATTCTCCTGCCCCTCGGCGATGGTGTCAGCGCTCGCATCTCGCGCCTCTTGCACCACATTGTCGAGAAAACCGGTGCTCGCATCGCGAGGTTTCTCACCAGGCTTCGCCGGCGGATACATTCCGCTCATCGCCACATAGCCACCGAGCGGAATGAGCTTCACGCCGTATTCGGTTTCGCCCTTGCGCTTCGACCACAGCGTTTTGCCAAAGCCGACCATGAACTGGCTCACGCGCACACCAAAGAGCTTCGCGGGCACGAGGTGCCCGACTTCGTGCAGACCAATCGACACGGCGAGCCCGACCAGCATGATCAGGATGCCGAGCGCGTACAGCAGCAGTTCAGTCACTCCGTTAGCGTAACCGTGACTGCTGTGAGCAAAGCTGAGTCGTCGTTAGCCCACTGTCGCATCGTTCTGAGCGGCATATTCGTCGGCGCTGAGCAACGGGCCCTCTTCGGCAACGGCGACTCTGAAGAGCCACGCTTCACCGTAGGGATCGCTGTTGACGAGCGCCGGGTCATCGATGACCGCCTGATTCACTTCAACGACCTCACCGGTGACCGGTGAGAAGAGATCGCTCACCGACTTCGTTGACTCAATCTCTCCGCACACTTCACCAGCGGTGACGGTCGCCCCTGCCTCTGGCAGGTCAACGTAGACGACGTCGCCGAGGGCGTCGGCCGCGACCTGGGTAACGCCGATTGTGGCGGGGCTGCCGCCGTCGGTCCACTCGTGCTCGACGGAGTACTTGAGGTCTGCGCGAACGGTGCTCATGGTGATGCTTCTTTCGGTGTGCGGGGTGATGGGCGTTGTGTGAATGCTAGTTTTTGCGGGAGTAAAAGGGAAGGGTGACGACCTCACACGGCTCAGGTTTGCCGCGCAAGTCGACGTCGAGTGAGGTGCCGGGTGCAGCGAAGCCCGGTTCGACAAAGGCGAGCACGATAGGGAACCCGAGCGTGGGGCTCGGTTGGCCACTCGTGACCACACCGACCTCACGCCCCTCGGCGAGCACGGGGTAGCCGCTGCGCCCAGCGCGGCGACCGAGGCCCCGCAGCCCGACGAGCGTGCGGCGAGGGCCCTCAGCCTTCATTGCTTCGAGCGCGGCGCGGCCGATGAAGTTCTCTGATTTCTTGAATGAGACAACCCCACCAAGCCCCGCGTCGAAGGGATTCGTATCGGGCGAGAGCTCGTTGCCATAGAGCGGCATGCCTGCCTCGAGCCGCAGCGAGTCGCGCGCAGCGAGACCAGCGGGAGTGAGCCCGTGCGGCTCCCCCGCCTGCAGCAGCGCCCGCCAGAGCGGCACGGCCTGCTCGTTTGGTACGAGCAGCTCGAACCCGTCTTCGCCTGTGTACCCGGTGCGGGCAAGCAGCACGTTGATGCCGGCGATCGTCGCCATTGCCACGGAATAGTAGGGCATCGCCTCCAGGTCGACCAGATGATCACCAGAGTTGAGCTCGCGGATCAGTGAGGCCGAGGCCGGCCCTTGCACCGCAATGAGACTCGTCGACGCGGTCTCATCATCCACTCGCACGTCAAAACCGCGTGCGCGCTCCACGAGCTGCACATACACCTCGGCAGCATTGCCCGCGTTCGGCACCACGAGAAACTCGTGCTCGGCGAGCCGATAGACGATGAGGTCGTCAATGATGCCACCCTCCGCGGTCACGATCAGCGAGTATTTCGCCTTGCCAGTGGCGACCACCGCGAGATTGCCGACGAGCGCGGTGTTCAAAAAGCTTGCCGCCTCTGGGCCGGTCACCCGAATCTCCCCCATGTGCGAGAGATCAAACAACCCCGCAGCCTCGCGCACGGCGCGGTGCTCGGCGAGTTCGCTGCCGTAGCGCAGCGGCATCTCCCAGCCGCCAAAGTCGGTGAAGTGCGCGCCGAGTGTAGTGTGCTCGGCATGCAGTGCGGTGGTTCTGGGTTCGGTTGATCGTAGCTCGGTCATGTCACTCTCCAAACGCTTCGGGTGGTGGGCAGGCGCACACAAGGTTGCGGTCGCCATAGGCGCCGTCGATGCGCGAGACCGGCGGGAAGTACTTATCGACCCGAAGCCCAGGCACGGCAAACGCGGCCTGCTCTCGGGTGTATGGCAGCTCCCACGAGTCCGCAGCGACCACCACTGCCGGGTGCGGCGAGTTGCGCAGCGGTGACTGCTCGAGTGAATAGGAGCCTGCGATCACCTCGTCAATTTCGCCTCGGATCGCGATCATCGCCTCGATGAAACGCTCAATCTCCACGAGATCTTCGCTCTCTGTTGGCTCGACCATGAGCGTACCCGCGACCGGGAACGCGAGGGTCGGTGCGTGGAACCCGAAGTCAATGAGACGTTTCGCAACGTCTTCGGCGGTCACGCCCGATGCTGCGGTGAGATCACGCAGGTCGAGAATGCACTCGTGTGCGACGAGGCCCCGGTTGCCGGTGAAGAGAATCGGGAAGTGCTCGCCAAGTCGTGCCGCGATGTAGTTCGCGCTGAGCAGCGCGGTTTCGGTGGCTCGGGTGAGGCCGTCAGCGCCCATCATGGCGATGTAGGCGTATGAGATCGGGAGCACCCCGGCTGAACCAAACAGGGTTGCGACGACGGGGATCCCGTCGGCAGTTGAGTAGTCACCTTGTGCTGGCGCGGCGCTCGCCCCGAGCGGATCGCCCGGCAGATACGGCGCGAGGTGCGCGGCGACCGCGACGGGGCCGACGCCTGGCCCTCCGCCGCCGTGCGGAATCGCGAACGTTTTATGCAGGTTGAGGTGTGAGACGTCGCCACCGAACTCGCCGGGCCGCGCGACCCCGACGAGCGCGTTCATGTTGGCGCCGTCGATGTAGACCTGGCCGCCGGCCTCGTGCACGAGTTCACAGACCTCACGCACATCATCGTCATACACACCGTAGGTCGACGGGTAAGTGATCATGATTGCGGCGAGCGCGTCCCGGTGGGTGTCGATCTTTGCGCGCAGGTCATCAAGGTCGATGTGGCCTGTGTCGGTGTTGTTCACCACGACCACGCGCAGACCCGCGAGCACGGCTGAGGCCGCGTTCGTGCCGTGCGCTGACGCGGGGATGAGGCACACGTCACGTGCCGTGTCGCCCTGCGCGAGATGGTAGCGACGGATCGCAAGCAGCCCCGCGTATTCGCCCTGCGAACCGGCGTTTGGTTGCAGCGAGATCCCGGAGTAGCCGGTGATTTCGATCAGCCACGACTCGAGCCGTGAGATAAGTTCGCGCCAGCCGATGCTCTGGTCTTCGGGCACATATGGGTGAATACCTGCGAACTCAGGCCACGAGATCGACTCCATTTCTGCGGTGGAGTTGAGCTTCATCGTGCAGGATCCGAGTGGAATCATCGTGCGGTCAAGCGCAAGATCTCGATCGGAGAGGCGTCGCAGGTAGCGCAGCATCTGGGTTTCGCTGCGCACCGTGTGGAAGATCGGGTGCGTGAGGTAGTCGCTGGTGCGCGTGAGCTCAGCGGGGATGCCGGTGTGACCGTCGCGGATATCGGTCACGGCCTGCGTCACCACGTTGGCCGATGCCCCGAACGCCTCCGCCACCGCGCGCAGGTGCGCGGGCGTGGTTGTCTCGTCGCAGGAGATGCCGACCGTGTCGGCGTCGATCAGTCGCAGATTGATGCCCGCCTCTGCGGCCGTGCGCACAACTTCGGCGGCGCGGGCGGGCACCCGCGCAACCACCGTGTCGAAGAACGAGTCGCTCGCGAGCTCGATGCCAGCCTCGTGCAGAGAGACTGCGAGAGCTCGCGCGTAGCGATGGGCGCGATTCGCGATCGCACGCAGCCCCTCGGGCCCGTGATAGACCGCATACATCGAAGCCGTGATTGCCAGAAGCGCCTGCGCCGTGCAAATGTTACTCGTCGCCTTCTCACGGCGAATGTGCTGCTCGCGGGTCTGCAGCGCAAGACGGTAGGCGGGGCGGCCCTGCTGATCTTTGGATACTCCAACCAGGCGTCCTGGGATCGCTCGCTCGAGCCCCTCGCGCACCGCGAAGTAGGCGGCGTATAAGAGACAGAAGAAGAGCGGCACCCCGAACCGCTGCGTGTTGCCCACCGCAACATCAGCGCCTTGCTCGCCGGG
>LSQX01281097.1_pt1 | contig 23170 bp, 22 predicted proteins | sample 654561 | NCBI WGS metagenome assembly LSQX01 (sample SAMN04489861, study PRJNA283612) | anaerobic digester metagenome | isolation source: 4 biogas reactors fed with cattle manure at either 37C or 55C with and... | place: Denmark: Kongens Lyngby | collected 2014
CAAATGTTTGAGAACTGGATAGAAGATACAATTAATTTAGAAATGAATGTTTTTAACACTGCATCAAATAGTATAAAATATCACTTGGAAACAATTTTAAATTTCTTTGATGAAAATAGGTTTACAAATGCAAATGCTGAATCTTTTAATTCTAAAATAAAACTATTCCGTGCTAATTTAAGAGGAGTAATAGATACTAAATTCTTTCTATTCAGAATGGAGAAACTTTTTGCTTAGTCCCCAAAAAATTAAGGTGAGCCTATAAACCATTAAAATATGAAGTGAGAAAAAACTTATAAAATAAAATAAAAAAGCGTTAGCTTTTATTCTTGTAATCGAAAACTGGTAATTTTCATATAAGACAAAGAATAATAAGTGATACGCTCGCGCTTAGGCATGGGCTAAACTTATCCTGTCTTATGGACAAACCAGTGTCTCGATTACAGATAAGCCATAAACCCACGCTTTTTTGTACTAAATAAATTAACCGCCAAGTTTTGGGTTTGCAGGCATAAAATCAATCTCTTATGAAAAAGTATTTATTAACAATGGTAGCCCTTTTGTGCTTAGGCTTTACAATGAATGCACAAGTAAGTGTTTCTGCTGATTTTTTGGTCTCAACTAAGTCTAAAGTTAAGCCAGATTTAGGTGTTAGCCTAATGTATTTACACGACATTGATGGTGCTTTAAATATTGGCGGACTTGTGGGATATCGTCAATATTTAACAAAAGAATTTAATGCAAATATACCTTTTATGGCTATTGCAAGATATTACGTTACAGGCTCTTCGTATGGTTTTTATCCACAACTTGGTTTAGGAGGTAAATACTACTTTTGGAGAAAAACTTTCACAATCCTTGGAAACACAAATGTAATTAAAGGCTCCATGACACAATTTGCATATAGCTTGGGTGGCGGATACAAAGTTAGTGAAACACTGGATTTAGGCTTGCATTTTGAAGGTAGCGGAAATAATGTTAATGGCATTCTTTTTAGAGTGGGATTTGGTTTCTAATTTATTAAAACGATTGTAAAATGAAAAAAAGTATATTATTAATTATTGCATTTTCCTTATTTCTTTTCTCATACGGTCAATGGTCGGCATATCAAAGACAAGACTTATTTGACTTAGCTATGAATAATTTTGTCTTAAATAAAGGCTTGAGCACAGAGCAACAAAAATCATTAGCAAAATGTTTTATGAGAAAAATTTCAGAAGAAAACACTGTACAACAATATAATAGTCTTATAGAAATTGAAAAAGAAGACATATTCAACTCTGCCATTGACCGATGTTCAAAAGAGTTAAGTTTTATATTGGTAAAAGAAGAACCAGTAAAAACAAAAGCTTCTGCACCTTCTAACACCACCAATCCCGCAGATAACTTTTTCGGAAATTGGCAATTAGAAAATGGAAGTGATGAGTTATATTTACTTAATACTTATCGATATGTATATAACTATGGTAGTGGCATAGAAGAAGGTACGTGGAAGATTGAAAACAATAAATTGGTTTTGACAAAAGACTATTTACTAATCTCTTCACCCAGATATTACTCAATATTATCAGTTAAACCAAACGAACTAATATTAAAAACTGGTAGAATATTAAAATTCATAAGAAAATAAAATTTTTATAAGCACTATAACATAACAGTGTACATATTTTATCAAAGGGTCTTGCTACAACACTTGACCCTTTTTTGCTAATGAACAATGAAATCATCTCAAAAATAGACCTTTACACACATAAATACAAAAAAACTAAACAATGCCCTATAAATTCAGTTCGTAAGAAATTCTTACTAACTGAATTCCTCTATAACAAAACAGAGCTTACCGATAATCGATAAGCTCTGTTTATTTATATAGAAATATCTATTTACTATCTTACGGCGATAGTTTCAATTTCCACCATTACACCCAAGGGCAGTTTTGCCACTTCATAAGCTGCACGCGCTGGAGGATTTTCAGTGAAATATTTTGCATAAATTCCATTCATAATTTGGAAATTTCCAATATCACTTAATAAGCAAGTGGTTTTCACAACATTATCAAATGTTAAACCTGCTGCTTCCAAAATAGCTTTAATATTTTCCATCACCTGAACAGTTTGTTCTTCAATTCCGCCTTCTACAATTTGTCCAGTGGCTGGAACCAAAGGAACTTGTCCTGAAATATAAATAAAACCATTTGCTTCAATGGCTTGGCTGTATGGACCTACTGCTTTTGGTGCATTTTCTGTGCTAATTACTTTTTTCATATCTCTTAGTTTTAAATTTGATGCAAAATTAAAACAATTCTTCCATTAGACACAGTTTTTCTTATCTCTTTTTCTCTATAAAGTCAAAAATCATTAATTTTGAACTATATTTATCTCAAATTTGAAAAAATGGACAAACTTAAAATAGGAATTGAAGGATTTTTAGAAAAAACAGTATTGAGCTGCGATAGTGCAAAAGCCTATGGCTCAGGCTTGGTTGATGTTTTTTCAACACCTGCCATGATAGCTTTTATGGAAAATACGGCACAACAAAGTGTACAAGAATATTTGTCGGAAGGGTTTACTACTGTTGGTACTGAAGTGAATATCAAGCATTTAAAAGCAACGCCCATAAATGCTCGCGTTAATTGCAAATCGAAACTTGTAAATATTGATGGAAAAAAGCTTCTTTTCGAGGTTCAAGCTTTTGATGAAGAAGGAATGATAGGAAGCGGATTTCACACTCGATTTGTCATAAATATGGACAAATTCATGAAAAATATTCAAACTAAATGAGCTTAGAAACCACTTTTGCCGAAGTATTACTGCCCATTCCCGTAAAAGGAACTTTTACCTATCGCATTCCCCGAAACTTGGTTGATTTTGTACAAATAGGTGCAAGAGTTGCCGTGCCTTTTGGTAGATCCAAAATTTACTCTGGAATTGTTACTGAAATTCATAACAACATCCCCGAGGCTTATGAGGTAAAATACATTATTGATATTATTGATAATCAGGCAATTGTACTGAATGACCAATTGGAGTTTTGGAATTGGATTTCAGAATATTATATGTGTGCAGCGGGCGAAGTTATGCAAGCCGCTCTGCCATCGGCACTTAAACTAAGTAGCGAAACCATTGTCTATATAAATCCAAATTTTGAGGGCGATATTTCCAATCTCAACCCTACGGAGATGAAAATTGTTGACCTTTGTGCTCATAGTGAGGAAATCAGCTTAACGCAAATCAGCAAACTTATTGGCATTCAAAAACTTATGCCTATAATTAAAACCTTAATCGACAAAAAAGTACTTCTTATAGGCGAACAATTAAGTGATAGATTTAAGCCTAAACTTATAAAAAAAGTGGGTCTAAGCGAAGAATATAGAGATAATGAACTAATGCTTAGCGACTTACTTAGTAGCTTAAGCGAAAAGCAGACAACTTATAAGCAGATGTTGCTTTTGATGAATTTTTTAAAACTAAGTCATTCTGATACAAAAAAATTAATAGATGAAAAAGAGCTTCTAAACTTTGAAGATTCATCCAAGAGCTCATACTCTACTCTCGTTAAAAAGGGAATTTTGGAAGTTCACGAAGAAATTATAAGCAGGTTCCCAAAAATAGAGATTGAAAATCAACTTAAAGAAATTAATTATTCCGCTGAACAGAAAAACTGTATAGAGGAGATAGAAAAGGGCTTGAAAGAGAAAAATACTCAGCTTTTATTTGGTGTTACAGGAAGTGGAAAAACCGAGATTTATGTACATTTTACCAGAAAAGCTTTAGAAGAGGGAAAACAAGTTTTATTTTTGGTTCCTGAAATTGCTCTAACATCGCAATTGATAAATCGTTTACGAATATTTTTTGGCGACAAAATTGGAGTTTATCACTCTCGGTTTAACGAATTTGAAAGAGTCGAAATTTGGAACTCTGTTCTAAATCACTCTAAGGACGGCGAGAGTCGATATCCAGTAATTATTGGAGCTCGTTCGGCACTCTTTTTGCCATATTCAAATTTAGGCTTGGTTATTGTTGACGAAGAACACGACAGCTCCTACAAGCAGTTTGACCCTGCACCACGCTACAATGCACGCGATGTGGCGGTATATTTGGCTATGCAGCACAAAGCTCACACCATTTTGGGAACAGCCACCCCATCTATTGAAACTTATTATCAAAGTCAAACCGAAAAATATGGAATTAATGTTTTAAACAAAAGGTTTGGCGAAGCCATTTTGCCCGAAATTCTTTTGGTTGACCTAAAAGAGGAGGCTAAGAATAAACTTCTGAAATCTCACTTTTCATCAGTACTGCTAAATCATGTAGAAGAAGCCTTGGCTAAGGGCGAGCAGGTTATACTATTTCAAAACAGAAGAGGCTTTTCAACCAGAATTGAGTGCAACGACTGTCATCATATTTTCTACTGCAAATCATGCGATGTGAGTATGACATATCATAAAAGAAGTAATTTGCTGAAATGTCATTACTGCGGATATACTTTGGAAATACCACAACATTGCCCTGTTTGCAAAAGTATAAAATTAGATACAAAAGGCTTTGGAACAGAAAAAATAGAGTCGGAACTATCAATATTTTTCCCCGAAGCCAAAATTGTGAGAATGGACTATGATACAACCCGTTCAAAAAACTCATATCAAGAAATAATTAGCGATTTTGAAGATAAAAAAATCGATATATTGGTTGGTACTCAAATGGTTACAAAAGGTTTGGACTTTAATTCTGTAAGTGTAGTTGGAATTTTAAATGCCGATAATTTAATTAATTTTCCAGATTTTAGATCCATAGAGCGAAGCTTTCAGATGATTTCGCAGGTGAGTGGACGAGCTGGCAGAAAAGACATAAAAGGTAAAGTTATAATCCAAAGTTATAATGTACAACATCCTGTTTTACAATGGGTTGAGAGCAACGATTATCAGTCGATGTATATGACTCAAATTTTAGAAAGAGAAAAATTCAACTATCCCCCATTTATGCGAATTATCCGCATAAGCGTGAAACATTCAGATTTTTTAAAACTCAATAAAGCTGCAAATTTATTAGCAAAAATGATTTCTGAAGCCACCAAACTTCAAATTATCGGGCCTGAATTTCCTTTAGTAGGAAGGGTGAAAAATCTGTATATAAAGGACATTTTGATTAAAATCCCTCGGAATTCAAATCTAAAAGCCTACAAAAGTGCCATAAGTCAAAGCATTGATTATTTTGGCAATATGCCCGATTATAAATCTTTTAAAATCAGCATCGACGTTGACCCAATGTAGGAATTAAATCCTTGCCAAACCCATAAATATCGCATGTAAAGATATGGTAGTTACAAGCCATAAACTACGTGCAACCGTAGGACTTAAATTGAAAAACTTATACTTTATGGAAGAAAATTGACATGCTTGCAAACAATCACCACAATATGTACAAGTTAAACCCGGTTTCCTATTTCTTATAGTTTCGGGATTGAGGGCATTATGTTTGCAATATGGCACACATTTCATACACTCTATACAATTACTGTCGATGTACATTCGGAAAGGGTTTACATGCTTAATAATATTTACCAAACTACCCACAGGACAATAGGTTGAACAATGCACCATTTTGTTTTTGCGTGTAGAAAAAACTAGAATTATAAATATTCCGAAAACGCCGGAAAAGGCTGACATAGCTATTACAATGGATATATTTACCATGAAAAACCTCAATAATAGAGCGGCCAAAACAAATATCATTAAAAATGTAAATTTATAGTTCCAAATTTTCTTAATAAACCTCTTAGGCTTACCTCGCGATGATGCCCAATAGTCCCAAGAGCCAAAATAGCAGAGTTGACTACACCACGCTGGACCCGAAATAACAACTGTACTTAAAAAAAGTATTGTCATAAACGAGAGTTGCATTCTATATATCGGACCTGAAATTATAAGTGCTGGAATTGGAAAATGAAGTTTTCCTGTCATCAGAAAATTCTCAAAACCCAACAATCCCAATGCCAATTGTCCAAAAAAAACAAAAGAGAATGCCAACCAGCTACGTTTTCGCCACTTGGCAGTTTGGGTTACATCTTGCATTTTGTAAACCAAAAAAGCTGCATAGAGCGACAATAAAATAATGGCTAACCAGCCAGAATTGATAAAAAATCTCTCAATCAATATCATGGGAGATTTCATCTTAAGCTGCATTATACTTAAAATTGCAAAAACAATAAAAGCACTAATTATAGAATTTCGATATTTTTTCATTTAAAAAGAAAGGAAGTTTGCAACTATTCAGTTACATTGTTTTCATTAGGACGAATTATTAAGAATATATCCTCATCATCACGTTTCATCAAATATTTTTCGCGAGCATATTTCTCTAATAAATCAATATTATTTAACAACTCATAAGTAGTGGTTTGATTCTCTTTTATCTCTTGGAGATAGTATTGACGCTCCTTTTCAACTTTTTTCAACTCTTGTAACAAATCCTTTTGACGTAGTAAATTGTTGGAATCGAAAAAGCTAATATAAACCACAAACACAAAAATTGTGATGAAATATTTGTTCTTTAAAAATGACGGAATATACTTCATAAATCAGAATTTATTGTACAAAGATAAATTTTTTATTTCAAAACAGAGGGCTCAAAAACAGATTGTATTCACACTTAAGTGTTAATTTAAAATTTACTTGATTTTCAATTCTATCAAACTTATTTCAGGCGGAAAGCCAACCCTCGAAACAAAGCCAACACAGCCCATGCCAGCACTTACATGCAAATAGTTTTCTTTACCATTTTGCGAGTGCAAATACAATCCGTGCCAGTGCTTGCTGATATATTTCACAGGACTCCATTTGAAAAATGAAAAATTAGCTCCAAATTGCATTGCATGTGTATGTCCAGATAGTGTTAAATCAATATCGTAATTATTTTCCATTAAAAATTCCCAATGTGATGGATCGTGGGATAGTAGAATTTTAAAACCCTCGTTATCAACACCTTGCAAAGCCACATCAATATCTCCTTGATGGTTAAAATGCCTACTTTTGCTCCAATTTTCAACTCCAATAATTGAAATATATTCAAAAGAATCGGGCGAAAAAACCCTAACATTTTCATCTTTCAAAAGATTCCAGCCCATTTGCAAATTCAAAGATTCAAAATCCTCCATGTTTTGCACCATCTCCTGCCAATTATTCCACTTCACATAGTCGCCATAATCATGATTTCCCAATACATTATAAACTCCATATTGAGCTTTTAAGTCTGAAAGAACATCTAAAAAAGGCAATATTTCATTAGCTTTAAAAGAGACCAAATCACCAGTTATTAAAATCAAATCTGCCTCCAACTTATTGATAGCTTTTACTGATTTATCAAGCAGTTCAGCCGAAGTCCAGCTAACTAAATGCAGGTCGGAAATATGAATAATTTTGAAATTTTCGAAAGACTTTGGCAAATTCTCAAACTCTATCTCTATCTTTTCAATATTATAAGTTCTTGTGGAAAAAATGCCAAATACAAACAAAACAATTGTTGCCAAGAAGCCTATAAAAGACAACTTAATCATCAATAAAACTCTTTTAGGTCGATAAATTGTTTTTATACTTTTGTCGCTTATTACAAAAAACAACCACTGAAAAAATCTAATTAAAAACTCAAAAAACAGAACAATAAGAGCTGAGAATTTTGATATAAAAATAATCAAAGTTAAACCTAATGTTACTGTTGAAAAGGTGTTTTGAGCATCGAAATTTAGAGGTAAAAGCGAAAGAAGCAAAACTAAACAGACAGCAAATTCAGGTATCCAATAAAAAACTTTGAAAGCATTATACAAAAATCCCCTTTGAGTTTTAAAAAGTTTTTTGAGACTGCTCCACAAATAGAAATCGGCAATAAAAACGATGGCAAAAATCCACAAGCGTGAAACATTTTGGGAAAAAACATAAACAAGCCCAACAAGGCAATTACAACAGCAATTCCTATAAAGAGATATTTAAGTTTTTTTAAGCTTCTGAAATCATTGTTCATACAAACATTTTGTAAAATTAAGCGTCTTAGTTATGTATTAAAAAAACAGAATTTTGAACTATTATTTTGTTGAAACTAAATAAAAAAATAACTTTGCAAAGATAAATAAAATTGATATGAAACAAACTACCCTAATTATCAGTATTTTAAGCTTTTTTTTTGTGTCTAATTTCACTTATGCACAAAAATCAAAAAACGCATACGAAATAACAATTAAGATAAAAAACTCCACTGACTCCATTATTTACCTTGCCAATTATTACGGCAAAAATCAGTATCTTAAAGATTCAGCTAAGGTTGACCCCAAAAACCCTGGAACTTATGTTTTCAGAGGCGAAGAACCCCTACCAGGTGGAGTGTACATTATTGCCAGTCAAGGCAAAGCAAGACTTTTGGAGTTTTTGGTAGATAAAAATCAAAAATTCACCTTTGAAACCGACACTTTAGACTATTTGAAAAATATAAAAGTGAAAAATTCACCCGAAAATGAAGCATTTTTCGATTATATAAAAACCATTTCAAACCATCAAATGCAGCTTAGCAAGCTAAATAGCGAATACAAAACCGCCAAAGAAGGCGAACAAAAAGAACTTGCCAAATCGTTGAAAAAAGAAATCACAGAAAAACAAGAAGAAATTGAAAATTTCACCATCAACTACATTGAAAAGAATAAGGATCTATTTTTGAGTAGAGTTTTGAGTTTGAGTCGCGAAGTGAAAGTTCCAGAATATCCAAAACTTGAAGATGGCACAGTAGATTCTACATTCGGTTGGAGATATTACAAACAAAATTATTGGATGTATGTAGATTTAACAGACGACCGTCTTCTTCGCACTCCAGTTTTTCATAATAAACTCCAAAACTATTTTGAAAATGTTATTGTACAAGATAACGACAGTATTAAAAAAGAAGTGGATTGGATGATTGAACAAACTCGCCCCAACGACGAGATGTTTAAATACTCAACTTGGTTTTTGACCAACTTCTACGAAACTAGTAAAATTATGGGTTTCGACGAAATTTTTGTTTATATTGTTGAAAAATATTATATGACCAATCAATGCACATGGGTGGCACCACACACATTGGAAAACCTTGCCAAAAGAGCCACACAGCTAAAAACTATATTAATTGGAGCAAAAGTTCCTGAACTGATTATGCCCGACTCAAATAATGTTTGGCAAAGTTCGTATCAATTCAATACAAAATATACCATAATGTGGTTTTGGGATCCTGATTGTGGACACTGTAGAACAGAAACACCAAAGCTGAGAGACCTCTATAATACATTGGGAAGAAAGCTGGATTTTGAAGTTTTTGCAGTTAGCACCGACCCAGATGTAGATAGATGGAAAAAATATATCCGCGAAAACGAACTTTCGTTTATGAATGTTGGCGGACATTCAGCCAATATCGACTACTACAAAGCATTTGATTTATACGCAACGCCAGTGATGTTTATCTTCGATAGGGATAAGAAAATTGTAGCAAAACGACTTGGAGTTGATGATGTGGAACATTTTCTAACATCATACGAAAAGATGTTGGAAATGAAGAAAAATAAAGAGTAGAAAAGGGGAAAGTAGAAAGTTAGAAAGGAGAAAGTAATTTTCATGCTTTATACTTTAATTTTTTATCTATTAAGTGTTTTTCATAACTTTGTAAAAAAAAGATGACATTAATAAAATCAATTTCGGGCATTCGTGGTACAATTGGTGGTGTGCCTGGCGACGGACTTAGTCCCATAGATATAGTGAAATTTTGTAGTGCTTATGCACATTTGATAAAACAGAAATACAATAAAAAAACTGTAGATATTGTTATTGGTCGTGATGCTCGTATTTCGGGCGAAATGGTCAACAATATTGTCAGTGGCACTCTTATGTCCATGGGTTGCAAAGTGCTGGATGTGGGTCTATCCTCCACTCCCACTGTGGAAATGGAGGTGGTGGCACAAAATGCTGACGGCGGAATTATTATCACCGCCAGCCATAACCCCAAACAGTGGAATGCACTGAAACTTCTCAACGGTAAAGGAGAATTTCTTTCGGCAAAAGAGGGCGAAGAAATATTAGAAATAGCTGAAAATCAGGCTTATGAATATTCGGAAGTTACAGAAATTGGAACTTACACCGAAGTTGAAGGAGCTTTTGAAAGACATATAGAGAAAATTTTAGCTCTGCCATTGGTTGATGTTGAGCTGATAAAACAAGCCAAATTTTCTGTAATTTTTGATGCTGTAAATTCCACTGGCGGATTGGCACTACCCCTCCTTTTGAAAGCACTTGGAGTTGACGAAATTCATCCGCTTTACGACACTCCCAACGGAGAATTTCCACACAATCCGGAGCCACTTCCAGAGCATTTGACCGAAATTTCCTCAAAAATTGTTAAGCTGAAAGCCGATGTTGGTTTCGTAGTCGATCCCGACGTGGACCGTTTGGCAATTGTGATGGAAGATGGAAATATGTTTGGCGAAGAATATACTTTGGTAGCTGTTGCCGACTATATTCTGAAAAATGGTGGTGGCAACACTGTTTCAAATTTATCTTCCACTGGTGCTCTGCGAGATATTACGGAAGATGCTGGCTATGAGTACAAAGCTTCCGCTGTTGGCGAGGTTAATGTGGTTGAGATGATGAAAGATACCAATGCTGTAATTGGAGGAGAAGGAAATGGTGGTATTATTTATCCAGAACTTCACTACGGCAGGGATGCCTTAGTGGGAATTGCACTATTTTTGACCCATCTTGCCAAAGAAAAATCTACTTGTTCGCAACTGAGGGCAAAATATCCCAATTATGTTATTTCTAAAAACAAAATTGAGCTAAATGCAGATACAAATATTGATAAAATTTTAAAATCTGTAAAAGAGAAATACTCTCAAAACCCCATTAATGAGATTGATGGTTTGAAAATAGAATTTGGAAAAGATTGGGTACATCTTCGCAAATCGAATACCGAGCCTATAATCAGAATTTATTCAGAATCGACAAGTGCCGAAAAAGCCAACGATCTGGCTCTGAAAATTATGGATGATATAAAAAATATATAATGATTTATTTTGATAATGCAGCTTCCACAGCGCCTTTGAAGGAGGTGATTGAGGCTATGAACGAAACTTATAAAACTGCATGGGCAAACCCTTCGTCTATCCACACCGAAGGACAAAGAGCACGCGTTGCCATTGAAAATGCCAGGGATAAAGTTGCAGAAGTTCTTTCGGCAAAAAGTTCGGAAATATTTTTCACTTCATCAGCTACAGAGGCAATTAATTTGATGATTCCACTTATTGTAGAATCCAACCAAATTCAAAATATAATTACCTCTCACACAGAACATCCAGCTATTTTAAAAACTTTGCAAAGTCTAAAAAACATAAATATCCAATATGTAAAATTGGACAAAAATGGCGAAGTTGAATTGGCACACTTGGACGAAGTTTTGAGCAATAATTCTAAAAAAACTTTAGTTGCCTTGATGCATGCCAATAATGAAATTGGCAATCTTTTGCCCATAAAAAAAGTTGTAGAAATTTGCAAAAAACATCAAGCACTATTTTTCTGCGATATGGTGCAAACAATTGGAAAATATAAAGTTGATTTAGAAAAGCTGCAAGTGGATTTTGCTGTTGCATCGGCACATAAATTTCACGGACCCAAGGGAAATGGAATTTTATATATAAAATCGGGCAAAAAATATGCTCCACTACTTTTGGGTGGCAGTCAGGAAAGAAATATGCGTTCTGGCACCGAAAACATTTCGGGAATTGTGGGAACAGCAAAAGCATTGGAAGAGTTTGAGAAACATTTTGAAGATAGAAGCAAGCACATTGAAAATTTGAAAAAATATTGCGTTAAAAAACTCATTGAAAACTTTCCAGAGGTGAGTTTCAACGGCACATCGCAAAATGGCGGTTTATACAATTTGATAAATTTCAGCTTGCCACTAAAAAACATTTCGCGACAAGCCATAGATATGAAGTTTGATATGGCAGGCATAGCCATTTCGCAAGGTAGTGCTTGTTCTTCAGGCGTGAATCAGTTATCAGAAATTGTAAAAATTGTTCATGGCGAAAAGAGTAATGCCATTCGTGTTTCACTTTCCTTTGACAACAAAATTGAAGAAATCGACAAATTTATTGAAGTTATAAAAACCAAGTTTATGAATATCAATTAACAGATACTTGTTTGTAAACTATAAACTTATATTCAATAAACATCAATTTTTGACCTAATATTGCACTACAATTACCTTGGAATGAAAAGCACTCAAAAGTCGAAATTGGCAAAACAAAAAAAGTCTAAGAAAAAGAAGCATTATAAGTATAACTTCAAGTTATCTGAAAATAGAAAAATGCAATTAGACTTATATTGCAAACAAAACAACACCACTTCTACAAAGGTGATAAAGGGTCTTTTGAACGAGCTTTTAGACGATTTTCAAAAGGAACAGAGACATAAAAAGAAAGAGGGCTTAAAAAACCAACTCAAACTTTTTGATGTGGAAGGATATTACGATAAAGGGGGGACACAGCTAGATTTTGATATGTAGCTAGCGTTTTTTCACATGGGTGATTTTTATAATATCTCCAGTCATGCATTTACTACGCATATCGGGCACTGGCAAATAGTGAAATTTTATTTTCTGTCCGTCCACCAAAAACTCTCGAGGCAACTCCAATGCTTGATATTGCTTGCCATCTTTGGTTTCGACAACCCACGCACACGAACCCTGCAAATTGGGCAATTTCTTTACAATTCCACTGGCTTTAAACTCACCTTCTTGAAGTTTAACTTTATTGCAAGTTCCACAAGATGTGGACAATAGGCTTACAAAAACCAAAAAGCTAAAAACTACAACAAGACCATACTCTCTTTTCATCTCTTTATATTTTAGTACATTATATGTTTTTTAGAATTATTTCGCCAACCGGCATCGCTTTTGTAGTCGGCAAAATAAATTATTAAATTGGCATCACTTTTATAATCACAGAAATAGATAGTTTTGTCGGCATCGCTTTTATATTCGCAAAAATACCATAAACCACTATTCCCAATGGCATCGCTCTTATATTTACATTTATAAACTACTAAATCGGCATCACTTTTATATTTGCTAACATAAACCTTAACTTTGGCGTCGCTTTTATATCTAACACTATACACTTTCTGCGAAAAGGAGATATTGCTAAGCAAAAGCAGAACCAAAGTTAAAAACACAAATTGTAAACTCTTCTTTTTCATATCAAAACTTTTTTCCAATGATAATGCAAAAAGTAAACCAAATTTTATTTCACAATTAAACTCTATTTGCAAATATGATAATTATTTTTCAAAAAACAATATCTTCTACGTTTTCGCTACGCAAAATTTCCGTTAAATTGAGATGTTGAAGAAAATTGTTTTTATGAAAATATTGCCAAAGCTCTTTTAACCTACCCAATACAACCTTTTCATTTTGATGCCTATCTATAAGATTATCAGTCAATTGAGTATATAATAATTTGAAATCGTCTATGGAGAACTTTTTCCTATTTTGGGATATTTCATTGATTAAATTGAGGTTCGAGAGCAATCCACGACCTATCATCCAATCGTTAATTTTGGGGAATTGGGATTTCAAAGATTTATAAAACTCAATATTATCAATATCGCCACTGTAAATAATTCTATGATTTGAGTTTTTGTAGGCAATATTAAAAGTTTCCAAATCCACATCTCCATCATACATTTGCGACGAAAGTCGGGGATGAATACAGAGCCATTCCAAGGGGTATTTGTTTAGAACTTCAATTAGCTTGACAAAGTTTTTATTATCGTCGTATCCAATTCTAATTTTAATATTCAATTGAAAGTTAGTATTTTGGAAATAATCATTTAAAATTTGGTCTATTTGCGAAATATTTTTCAGTAAGCCTGCTCCACGTCCATGTTTTGTAACTTGCGTTGAAGGGCAACCCATGTTCCAATTCATACTTTTGTAGTTTAGAGAGTGAAGTATTTGTGAAGCTAAAAGAAGTTGTTCGCTTTTATTTGCCATAATTTGCGGAACAATTTCCAGATTTTTATTGTTCTCTGGAAAAAAGTCGAAAAACTTTTGAACTCTCTCTTTTTCAGTGGATGTTATTGACACAAAGGGTGCAAGTGCAATATCTATATTTGGAAAAAAAACCGCATATATATTCCTAAAAGTGTAGTCGGTAATTCCGTGCAAAGGGGCCATCCAAATCATAAAGCTTAGTTTACTTTTTCGATTCTATCTTCGTATATCATAATTAATTTCTGTCGGAAAAGTCCACCCAAGGCTTTTTTGAAAGTTTTTTTGCTCATTTCGAACATTTCATAAATTTCATCGGGCGATGATTTATCTGAAACATATAAAACCCCGTTGTTTTCTTCTAATTTATGTAAAATGGGGTCAAAACCGTCTTCAACTTTTCGGTATCCGAAACGGTGTATTGTGAGGTCGATTTTTCCATCATCTCGCACTTTTTTAATATATGCCTCCAATTTTTGACCAATTTTCAAGTCTGTAAATACCTCATTTTCGTACAAAACACCCCAAAACAGATTATCAACAATTATTTTGTAGCCAATATCAGTTTTGTCAACTACCAAGGCTTCTACTTTGTCGCCGGCTTCGTATGGTGCTTGATATTCGGATATAAATTTATCAATTTTGGCAGATGCCACTATCCTATCGGTAGATTTATCCACATATATATAAACGATATAAGAGCGTCCTTTTTGCATTTTGGTTTTTTGCTCACGAAAAGGGACTAAAATATCCTTACTCAAACCCCAGTCTAAAAATGCTCCAACGGAGCTAACATCAACACATTCCAACAAAGCGAAGTCGTCCACAAAAGCGTATGGAGTTTCGTTGGTGGCAATTAATCTATCTTCGGAGTCGCGATAAATTAGCACATCAACTTCATCTCCTAGTTTGGCACCTTCAGGTATGTAGTTAAATGGCAAAAGTATTTCGCCAGCTTCGCCACCATCAAGGTAAACGCCAAAATCAACCTCTTTTGCAATTCGCAATGTATTAATCCTTCCTAATTCAATCATATTTATCTATTTATCAGGATAGTACAACTATCCTTTAATTATTTTTCTATTTATTTTGTATTTAGAATTATGCAAATTCAAGATATAAACACCTTTAGGAAAATTGTTGGAGTTTATTTTTATAATATTTTTGCCACTATCTAAACTTAGTTCTTTTTGGTGTATAATTTTACCCATTAAATCTACAATTTGCAGATTTACCTTTTCGGCTGATGCTATGGAAACTACCATAACTAACTCATTATCAAAAGGAAGTGGTAAAACTTCAAGTTCAATATTTTCAGACTTATTATTGATTCCAAGACTTACATTTGTAGTCAAATTTTTCAATAAAATCTCATTATTGGGATCGAAGACAAATTCTACTGGCATAGATTCGAAAGTGAAGCTATACATTTGATTATTTTCGGTGTTCCAAACTTTAATAATTGTATCTGAGCCGTTATCAAATCTAAATAAAAGCTCTACTGGCATTTGGTAAAAAGTTTCATGGGACTGACTTTGAGCCACTTCCACGTCAACAATAATATTGTTTTCACTATAATTCGCAAAGAAGTCAACAATATATTTTGGGTGATTGGGTTTGAAAATCCACTGTTCCATAAACCAATGTAGGTTTTCGCCAGTAACTTCTTCTACTACATTAAAAAAGTCGGGAATTTTGGCAGAATTGTATCTAAAATCTGGACTTAAGGCATAAGATTTTATGGATTGAAAAAAGAGTTCGTCCCCAACAACATATCTCAACATATGGAGGATTGTAGAAGCTTTCATATATGTTATACTATAATTGAAAAGGTCCATCATATCAGGCGTATTATAAGCCCAATCCTCTTCGCTAATTGCCCATCCGGGATTGTTGTTCAGATAGTAATTTGCGTTGTATTGCAAGTGATTTTTATAGCTCAAATACCCTTGAGTATTTTCTACCCAAAGAGCCTCTGAATAAGTTGCAAACCCCTCATTTAGCCACACATCAGCCCATGTGGCACAGGTAATCATGTCGCCAAACCACTGATGGGCAAATTCGTGAACTGTTAGCAAATCTGTCCAGCAATTTTTACATAAGGTTGTGAGTGTTTGATTTTCCATTCCGCCCCAATTGAAAAGCGTATCTACGGTGGCAAAGCCGTTTTTCTCAAAAGGGTGTGGACCGTAGAGAGCAGAGAAAAAATCTGCCATATCTTCTATTTTACTCTTAATATTTTGCACATTTTCGCCTTCATGGTAATAGAATCTTATTGGCACTATTTGGGAGGGGTTGTAGTGTGGATTCCAATTAACAATGTCCAATTTGTAATTTATACTCGATGTTATAGACATCAAGTATGTTGCCACTGGGTCGCGACTTTTCCAGTGATAGTAAAGGGTGTCTTGAATCACGATTGAATCTTGCAGTGTTCCGATGGATCCCAAAACTACATTTGTGGGAACTTTGGCTTTTAGCTCAATGGTGGCTTTGTCGTTGGGCTTGTCCCAGCACGGAAACCAGCATCGAGCACCTTCGGGTTCGCAGTCGGTGAAAAGTCTGCCTTTGGCTACATAAAAAGCTTCGTCAAAAACATCTTTATGGCGATAGTATATTTTCAAACTTACGGAATCGTCAATATTTAGAGTGCTGTTGAAGTTGATTTTTAAAATATCATTTTCGTGGATAAAAGTGAAGTTAGAGGGCAGAATTGAGTCGATTATAAATGAAGTATTAACTGCATTAAGTTCGATAAAGTTAATCACAGAATCAGCTTTTAGCAAAATAGTATTTGTAGCCGAAAAAGATTGCGGATAAGGCTCTATATAGCAATCGAAAATATCCAATTCTAAATTGTAGTGCAATATATCAAAAGTGTGTTTATAATTATTAGATTTATCAAGTGGTTTTGTCCTATTATTTATCTTTTTTTGGTGGCAAAACCACGCTCCACTCTCCTGTTGTGCATGAACAAAAAGAGGTAGGAAAACTACAATTACAATCCACTTTTTCATAAAATATTATTTTGTTTTTTCTTCAGCTTCTTGTATAAGTTTATCAGCTTTAGCCTGAGCATCGTTGAGGATTTTATCTGATTTTTGTTCAGCTTCGCGGTTCAACTTATCGGCGCTTGCTTTGGCCTCTTTAACAAGTTTTTCGGCACTCTTTTCGGCTGCAATTTTAGCCACAGGATTTTTGGCTTCGGCAATAAGTTTTTGACCTTGTGTTTCGGCTTCGGCTACCAGTTTATCGCCAGCTTTTTTGGCTTCATTTTTAGCTGCATCTGCTGCTCTGCGTGCGTCAGCCATAATGGCATCAGCTTTTTTCTTGGCTTCGGCAACAGCTTTACTCGCCTCTTTTTTCACTGTTTTCACCACTTCTTCTTTCTTAGCTTCAACTTCTTGCTTTAGGCCTTCTTTGGCATCATCAAGAAGGTTTTGAGCCTTATCTTTCAAGCCAGTTTTAATGACAGGATTGGTGAAAGTGCCAATAATTTGAACATCAAATTTAATAATTTCATTCAAATTAACATTGACTCCTTTTTGACTGATTTTACCAGTTAAACCGTCAACAAAATCGTTGGTGGCATTTCCGAATGCCTTGCGAGGAACTTCCATTTGCAGCAAATAGTCCAAACTTTGGTCGAGGCGACTAAAGCCCGAAACTGTGGCTTTTACATTGGAAAAAGCAATGGTGAAAGGTTGTGTTTCCAATCTGCCATCTTTTATTTGATATTTAAGGGCTAAGTTTTTTAGCGACATAGCTCTAAATTCATCAATTTTAGTCGCTTTGGCAATTTTTGACATCATTTCGGAGCCAACAATTCCAACAGATTTTGTGGAGAGATTTCCTTTGGAATTTAAAGTTTCTAATTTTGGATTTAAGTTTTTATCCAAAACCATGTCTATATCAAGTCCTGCTGTGAATTTACCTTTGGCATATTCGGCTATGGGTGCAAACTTTTTCACAAAATCGAAAGCCTTCCAAGTATTATATATATCCAAATCCTTTATTGATGCCCCAAAGGCTATCTGGGGAAGCACTTCTTTTGCCGAATAATAGCCGTTCAAGGTCATCAATCCTTCAAAAATATTAAAATTCAAATTGGAGAGTTCCGCTTTTTTATCTTTTAACTTCACAGCTCCTTTGGCATTTGTAAGTTCTAAATTATCATAATGTATCTTTTTGAAATCTACGTTCAAGGCAAAATCAATATTTGCAGGAATATCAAAAGCTTCTAAAGTGGCTGATTCTTCCTCGATTGTAGTTTCTTCTTCGTCAGATTCTGGAATTGCACCCAAAAACTCATTGGCATTGAAATAATTTGAATTTACATTAAACTTCGCTCTAAGAACCTCTTTTCCAAACAGATACGACATTATATTATCGATTTTTCCGTTCATGGACATATCGCTTTGCAGAAATTTGGCATCCATCTGCTTCAAGTCGGCATTGCGAGGATTAACAGTTAGGTGCAATTTGGGTATGGAAACACCTTGAGGCAATGAGTTGTCGCTGTAGAAAAAGTCATCAATTACCAACGAACCATCGGCATCAAATTTGTCGTACTGTTCTTTTTCAATCATGTCGTATGTTCCTTTGAAAAGAATATCTGCAGTTAGTAAACCTTTCAACTGCGTATTGTCTTCCAATGGATAAAAATCTTTTACCACTTCCATATCAAGCTTACCATCGGCTTCGAAATCAATATTTGGATTGCTAATGGGTGTACTAACTAAGAGCTTGATTTTAAACGGATTACCAGCCATTGTAAAGGAGAATGGATTTACATTTATCACAGTATTATCTTCAGAGCCACCTTTGTTGCTGATATTGGCATCGATATTAATATTGTCAATTGGTTTTGGTAAATCTGGATACTTGAATTGAGCATTTTTTACTTTCATATTTAGGGCAAAAGCGGGCAAAGAGTTGTCGGTATATTTACCTTTTGCGAAGCCCGAAAGCTCGAAATTTCCAGTAGCATCAATGCTTTCAAACTCTTTTTCGTAAATAGCGGGTATCATTGATAGAATATGTTTGAAGTCGGTTGAAGGTGTCGAAAAATTCAAATCCATATCCATATCGTCATCGTTGAGTTGCAAAAAGCCATCAAAATTTAGCGTTAGCTGATTTAGTTTTATATAATTTTCCAAAAGGTCAAAACGCCAGTTGTCTAAATTTGCATTGAGATCGAATTTTGATTCAAAACTATTTCTCACCAAATATGGTACATTTTCGTAGCTAAAAGATAATTGTTCGGCATTTGTTTTTGTACGAATTTTTGTAATAGAGGCTGATAAATCGCCCTTGAGAGCGTGGTTAAGATTTACAATTTCTGCCAACATTTTGGCTTCATCATCTTGATATTTTACATATCCATTTCGAATTGTAAACTTTTTCAATTTCAATTTGAAAGATGATTCACCATCTTCAATCTCCTCATCGTCTTCCGCCTCTTCAGACTCTTTCATAATATCCCAGTTGGCTTTACCGTTTTTGAGCACAATGGCATTCACTCGTGGCGAATTTACATATATGCTTTTTATTTCGTATCCATCGCTACCAAAAACACTGAAAAGATTGATTTTTACGCCAAATTTATCAGAAGAGATCAAAGTGTCGTTTTCGAAATCTTCAATACCTTTTACACTAAGCTTGTTAATCTCCAACGAAAAATCGGGAAAACTGCGAATTAATCCCAAATCAATTGACTCCCAATTTACTTCAGCATTTAGATTTTTATTTATCTCGGTTTTAACAGCTTCGATGATTTTATCTTTAAAAATTATGGGTAAAATTATGAGCATTACCAATAGAAAAGCCATTATTGACAGGCCAATAACAAATATTTTTTTGCGTTTCATATTATTAGATTTAAGAATTAGTACAAACTTACAAAAAAGATTAACAGATTAAGTATTTATTTGTTTGTAATGTCGTTTATTAGTGAATAAATTTGGCTAATAAAATTTCAATTAATACCGATTGGAAAAATATTGTAGTCCAATTTTCATCCCGGTATCTATCGGGACTCAATTGTTCTGTATATTTAAACCATTGGCATTTACCATTGTAAAATAATAANNTTGGACCATTTTATTATTACAATTGATATAATTTATTTTGTAATTTTGCCACAACATTATGAAAGACAATCAATATACACAATTTTTCGATACGCCAACAATTGCGGTCATTGGTGCATCGCGCAATCCGGGAAAATATGGCAATATGATTTATGTTGGTCTTAAGAAATTGGGCTACGATGTTGTTCCTGTAAATCCTTTTGCCGATTTTATTGATGGCGACATTTCCCACAAAGACTTGTCTCAATTAGACCCAAAGAGCACAGCTCTAGTTTTGGTTACACACCGAAATGATACCGACAAAACTATGCAAGAAGCCATAGAGATGGGTTTTAGCCAATTTTGGGTTCAAACCTCCTGCGACACGCCCTCTACTCCTATTTTTGCAGAAAACAGAGAGCTGAATGTAATTTATCAAGCTTGCATTTTGATTATTATGAAGAGGAAAGAGAAGATGAAACTTGGGCTGTAATGGTGGATAAACAATGAATGATGAATAATTTCGGATTACGAATTGAGAATTGTGAGTTTTAGGGGAAAGTTAGAAAGATGAGAGATTCGGAAAGTTTGAAACTTGTTTTTTTTAACCACGGAGACACAGAGGATTTAATGAACAATGAACAATGAATAATGAACAATTATGAATTAGGGAGTATTGAATACAATTCGTAAAATTCACAATTCACATTAAATTCCTCAGTGCCTTCTTTATGCCTTTGTGGTTTCAGCAGCGGCGTTTCGGTTGAAAACAGACTAGCTTTTTCTATCGGAAATAGAAATCGTCTGTTATATTATTGGCTTTACAATTAATAAACAAGCTTGTATATAAAATTTTCTTAGTTTTGCAGTCTAAAACTTATAGATATGAGTAATTATTTATCACGAGACATAAGCAAAATTACCACGCATGTTTTGCAAAAAATGAAACTTAAGCAGGAAAAAATCAGTATGCTAACTGCTTACGATTATTCCATGGCAAAACTTGTTGACATGGCTGGTATTGACGTAATTTTGGTTGGCGATTCGGCTGCAAATGTTATGGCTGGCTACAAAACCACTTTACCCATAACTTTAAATGAAATGATTTATCATGCTTCTTCTGTAGTTCGTGCTGTAGATCGTGCTTTGGTGGTTGTTGATTTACCCTTTGGCACCTATCAAGGCAACTCCATTGAGGCACTAAATTCAGCTGTTAGGATTATGAAAAAATCTGGTGCCGATGCTGTGAAAATGGAGGGTGGTAGCGAAATTATTGAGTCTGTGGACAAAATATTATCAGCTGGTATTCCTGTTATGGGGCACTTGGGCTTGATGCCTCAATCTATCAATAAATATGGAACATATTCTGTTAGAGCCATGGAAGAAGAAGAGTCTAACAAGCTTATTGAAGATGCCAAATTATTGGAATCGCATGGCTGTTTTAGCATTGTTTTGGAAAAAATACCTGCCAGCTTAGGTCAAAAAGTTTCAGAAACTCTTAAAATTCCCATTATCGGAATTGGTGCAGGCGGCGGTGTGGATGGACAAGTTTTGGTTTTGCACGATATGTTGGGAATAAATCAAGATTTTTCTCCAAGATTTTTAAGAAGATACAACAGTCTTGGAACAGAAATTATAAACTCTGTTCAGCATTATATTAAGGATGTAAAATCAAGAGATTTTCCCAACGAGAAGGAACAATATTAAACTGTAGGGACATAAAGCTTTTTCAAAATACTACCATATCAACTTTCCACTGTAATAAAAAAGTACGAGAATATAGATTAAAAGTTTTGTTAGCTACTGTTTTTTATTTTATTAATTGAATTGTTCCATTTAAATTATATATTTTTCCTTCGGCACCCTTTGCTTTAATGGTATAGTAATATACACCATCAGGACAATCTGAGTTTTTAAATTTTCCATTCCAGTATTCGTTTATATCGTTTGTGCTATAAACACAATTTCCCCATCGTGTATATATATTTAACTCAAACTCTACAATTGATTTATGTTCTATAATAAATTTATCATTTATGCCATCGTTATTTGGTGTAAATACATTTGGTACATTTATTTGAGACTCAACATATTTCAGCGAAACTCCATCAATATAATAATAAGCATATTTAAAGGGAAAATCTTCTACGGTAACTAACATATCTGTACTATCAATAGAGTAAAAGTTGCCAATAGTAAGATAAATTTCGCCCCCTTTTGCAATAAATGTTCCTGATATTTTTGTCCAACTGAGGGTGTCTGTAATAATGTTGTGTCGTGGATTAGATATTTGTGGTATAGCATCCAATATCAAAGCATTAGGATCATCGCTGAAAATCTTATAATCTGTTAATAATGCACCAAATCTATCAATTGCTAAGCACATTTCATCATCATTGCTTTTATTTACATAAAACTCCATATAATATTCACCACCTTTGGATAACGGTCGTTTAAGTTTTGTTTGAATATATTCTCTCCAATCATAATCTCTCCAATCATATTCATCATTATTAGGACCATAAGCCATTGCATAAATGCCTACATACCCATTTCCATCAAAAGGCCACTGATAACCATGAATATTTATAGGTACTCCAACAGCATATGGTTCCGCACAAGTATGAAAGAAATCGGGAGTACCTACAGTGGGGGCATACCAATATTTACATCTTTCTATTTGCGGGTCATAAGGCATACTCTCCGCAAATGGGCATTCCCAATACTCTTCAAAGCTACCATTTCGCACAAGATTCTCTTGCGAAAACATCATATTTGCACTGCAAAAAAACATACAAAATCAAAAAATAGAATAATACTTCTTCAACAATTTAGCCTTATTTGATAATTTACCTACAATTATAATAAATACTTTCATTGCAAGCAAGCTTTTTTGTGGTTTTTGCTTTTTATTTATCAAAATTCCAATATTCGTCTTAGTGGCTTTTTTGTGTTTTAGGTTTATATGACTAAGTCCGATTTATAAAAAAGCAACGTAGCAGTTTGGCTTTTAAGAGACAAGTTCTCCTGACTTCGACACTTTTAATT
>LSQX01380870.1_pt1 | contig 23164 bp, 24 predicted proteins | sample 654561 | NCBI WGS metagenome assembly LSQX01 (sample SAMN04489861, study PRJNA283612) | anaerobic digester metagenome | isolation source: 4 biogas reactors fed with cattle manure at either 37C or 55C with and... | place: Denmark: Kongens Lyngby | collected 2014
GCCATTTTCTTCACCCTTGATTTTTACAGTTGATTGCGTTACAATGTTTAGTGCACAAGGGCGTGTAGCTCAGCTGGGAGAGCGCTTGGTTCGCATTCAAGAGGCCAGGGGTTCAAGTCCCCTCACGTCCACCATAACAAGGGGCTATAGCTCAGGGGGAGAGCGCCTGACTCACATTCAGGAGGCCACTGGTTCGATCCCAGTTAGCCCCACCATTTGACAAAAAGCCACGGGCATTTCCTGTCCGCGGTTTTTGTTTTGCGTTATGCGACATGGATTTAACTTTTTATTAAGAAAAAAATTTTTTAAACCGACAGGTTACAGCAAATTTTTCAACAGCTTTTTGTTATTATATCATTGTTCGAATGATTTCGCGGGCGGGAGGGTTGGCAGTGATGACACAGCAAAATATCGTAATGGAAAAGCATGATTTGTGCGTTCCTGTAGAAAAAAAGTTCTGGCAAGAATATTCCGACATTATCCTGAATAATACAACTACCGCAATCATCGCCATTGACCGTGAGGAACGCATCACTCTTTTTAACCGGCAGGCGGAGCATGATTTTGCCAAGAAAGCAAAAGATGTAATCGGGCTGCCGCTTAAACAGGTTTTCCCCCACTTGGCAGACCATGAACATTATCTGCTGCTTGCCCTGCACCAACAGCGTGAATTTAAAGATACGGAAAGATATTACTGCCCTTATACCAATAAAAGAGGTGTATTCTCCCATACAGTCACTGTAGTGAAAAACGCCCGCGGCCAGATAGGCGGGGCCATCTGGTTGCGCCGGGATCTGACCTGCGAGCGCCGCTTGCAACAGGAAATAAGCAATGCGGCCATCCAGGCAACAGTTAGCCAAATTGCCGCGGGTACGGCCCATGAAATCCGCAATCCACTGACAACAGCCAGGGGGTATATCCAGTTTGCACTGAGTCAGGAAGGTAAACCTGTGACTTCTTACTTGAAAACAGCATTGCAAGAAATTGACCAGATTGACAGGATCATCACAGAGCTACTGTCTTTTTTCCAACCCCGGGAGAACGGCCTGCAATTTATCAACATCAACAACATGATTGAAGATTTACTCGGCCTGACACAAGATACAGGATCTCTTTCCAACATCCATTTTAAATCTTCCCTTGATAAGAATATGCCCCTCTGCCTGGCAGATGCCACACAGATCAAGCATGCGCTGCTGCATATTCTGCGCAACGCCATGGAAGCGCTGCCTCAAGGGGGCACCATTGCAGTCAACTCCGCTTATGGCAATATCAAGGGAGAAATCTGCATTACCGTTTGTGATTCGGGTAAAGGCATCAAGCAGGAAGATCTTGCCCAAGTTTTCCGTCCCTTTTTTACCACCAAGGAAACCGGCCTGGGCCTGGGTCTTACACTTGCCAACCGTATTGTGCAGCACCATGGCGGACAGATCAAGCTGGAGAGTACCTGGGGGAAAGGAACAAAGGTCAGCATCCACCTCCCTGCCGACTATAAGTAAGTTGCCGTATGGCAGCTTATTTTTTCTCCTGTTGATCCGAAGCTGCGCCCTGGACGGCACGGAGAGGGTGCTTTTTTGGACTACTTTTTTGCCGCCAAGCACAAAAAAAACAGGCACCATGCAAAATGCCTGTTTTGCAGCAAGTTGATGCGGCGGCTGTTTACTCTTCTCCGCCGATCACAATAAGATTTTTGACAGCGCCGTGTTCCGCATCATAAAATGCTTCATTAATTTGCTCCAGTGTATAGCGGCGCGTTATCATACATTCAATATCAATCAGCCCGTTCCTGTAAAATTCCATAACCTTGGGGAAGTCCCGGCGGAAATTAAGTGCACCCATGACACTGCCGGTAAACTTTTTGCCGGGTAAAAATTCCATGGCTGAAATATCGTGCATAAACTCGTCCTCAAATCTGGCATGCCCTATAATGCAGACAGTTCCCCAGGGAGCAGTTATATCCATGGCCTGGCGTTTAATTCCTGGTGCCGCAACGGCAATAATGGTATAATCGGCACCGTACTTGTTGATCTTACGCACCTGTTCCACTACGTCAGTCCGGCCGGCATTGATTGTATGTGTTGCGCCGCATTTTTTTGCCAGTTCCAGTTTATTGTCCAGCACATCAATGGCAATAATGGGGCAGGCACCTGAAAGCCTTGCACCCTGGACCGCCGCAATACCTACGCCGCCGCAGCCGATAATTGCCACACTTTCCCCGGGCTTTACCTGGCAGCGGTTGAGAATGGCCCCGAAACCGGTAATAAAGCCGCATGACATGACCGAGGCCACCGCGAAAGGTATATCATCGTCAATTTTGCAAAGTGTGGCTTCATGACAGTTGCAATATTCGGCAAAGCCTGTGGCGGAGGAAGCCGTTTGCAGAGGTATCCTCCCGTCGGCCCTTGTATAGGGTCCCGGTTTGCGAAATTCCAGGGGAGGAATATTCTCACAGAACCATGTTCTGTCATGCATACAGGGATCGCAGGTGCCGCAGCCCGCCCTGATGATGGCGCACACAACCCGGTCACCCGGTTTAACATAAGTAACCCCCGGCCCCACGGTGTCTACAATACCGGCAATTTCATGTCCTGCCGTTGCACAGCCTTCATAGGCGCCATGCTCGCCCCGGATCCCGTGGATATCGCTGTGACAGATACTGCAAGTCATGACTTTCAGTCTGACTTCTTTTTCTTTTGGTTCGGCCAGTTCCATTTCTTCAACCGTAAACTGGCCCCCCATATGTTCAACAACGGCAACTCTACATTTCATGCTTTATTTGCCTCCTTTCCTCCTGCCAAAGCCAATTTTTATCTCATTGTCCCGCCGCCGTCAACGGAAATTGTCTCTCCCGTCATGTAAAGTTCTTCCTGTACCAAAAACAGGATGAGCTTGGCCACATCGATGGGTTTCCCCACCCTGCGCAGGGGATTCATTTTGGCCACAATGTCAAACATTTCCTTTGGTGTTAACTCATGCATGGGAGTGTCAATCATACCGGGACATACTGTATTGATAATTATATTGTCAGGACCAAATACCCTAGCAAAACTCTTTGTCTGGGCAATAATACCGGCTTTGGAAGCAACATAAGCCGCACTGCCCACACCGCCGTTAAAAGCTGTAACCGAGCTGATATTGACAATTCTGCCAAACCGGTTTTTCTGCATCTCGGGAATAACGGCCCGCATGAAATTATAGTGACCGATCAGATTGGTGTCCAGGACACGATGATACTGCTCCAGCGAGGTGTTCATGAGGAGGTCGCCGCCCATCTGCCCCGGTTCCCTGTCAACTTCAATCCCTGCATTATTGACCAGGATATCTATCCTGCCAAAACGCTGCAAGGCTTGTTCCACCGCTTGCTTAACATCCGCTTCCACAGCCACATCGCACCGGATGGACAGCACCTGATCTGTTGTTTGCCTAATTATACTTTCTACTTCTTTTAAGGGCCCTTCAGTACGACCGACAAGTACGACGGCTGCACCCTGTTTGGCAAGCTGAATTGCCGTCTCACGCCCAATCCCTTTGCCGGCGCCGGTAACCATGGCGACCTTGCCGGCAATGCCATAATCAATCATGAAACCATCTCCCCTTTAGTCATAGTTTACATTGCCGTAACAATTTTACCGTCAGGCTGTCTGATACCGATAAAATCACCCGCTAGCACCACATAATCACCTTCAAATTCCCGGACTTTTGCCCAGTGCCCCGTCAGTTCCTGATCAAGTGGAACTCCGTCAGCAATCATTGCCTGCCTTACCAGCCGCCCGTCCAATTCCCGCGGCGTGATTCCCTTCTCCAGGCAGAGAGCCGCAGCAATACCGGCCGCCTGGCCTGTACCCATGGAAGGCGCAATGATACGTACCGCGGCTTGTGCATTAAACTCCGAGGAGATACAACGGCCAACTACAAGCAGGTTGTCAATCTTCAGCGGCACCAGAGACCTGTAGGGTATTTCACAGTAGTTTTTGGGATCAACACGCGCTTCCACTCCTGCCGGTCGCCCAAAAACATGCATGTCCTCTGAACATTGCGGCTCCCTGCAAACGGCCCCCTCCCGTGGTTCAGGAAGGTGGACATGGCGCAGAAAACCTAACCTACGGCTGGTTGGATGGTGGGTATCAAAAAATTCAGGGAATCTGGCAATGCCGTCGGCAAATTTTCTCCCACACGCCACATCCTCGTCCGTCAAGATGTATTCACCGATAATGCGCCTGGAATCACGTATACCGTGCATGTTGGCAATACCTGTAATCCTTGATCGTGCAAATCCGGGTACATATTTTCTGAAGAATTTTTCCAGCCATAGCATTTGGTTGTGCTGCTCAATTATCTGCCTTGTGATATCTTCCGGATCCAGGTTCCTGGTATAAAAACTGTGTGTAGTCATAACTGTAATATCCGCATCATGCGCTTCCGTATTGGGTATCTGATAAATCAGTGCTGTGGGGAAAACAACAAAAGGCAAGTCCCCATTTCTAACGGCTTCTTCCTCCAGTTCCTGCAACAGTCCAAACTTGTCGGAAATTTTGTCCCGGCCCTGCTTTTCCCGCCATTCCGCATTTGCCCTGCCATATGTCACAAGGTCCACATTGGCCATCCTGAAAGCCAGTGTGGTGGACATATTCAAGCCGGCATAATGGGGACTGCCAACTTCATATGGAGCACCGGCATATGCGGCCACATCGCCGTCTCCCGTCCCGTCAATCACAATCCCGGCAGAAACGGTAAACCGGCCCGCTTTACTATGGCAGACTACACCTTTAATTGTATTATCCTCGACAACCGCATCAACGGCCATGACCCCGTAAAGGATACGGCCCCCGGTCTCAACCAGCATTCGTTCCAGCATTAGCTTCCCTTTGTCCGGATCAATTACCGGCAAATGGGGCCGGTCTATGGCATCACCGTCTGCTTCCAGTCTTTTTAACCATTCTTTGCAGATACCCTCAACAACGCCCGCAATGCCTGTAACATAACCGTTCGTTGCCAATCCTCCCAAACATTGGGCACTGTCGATAAGCAGTGTGCGTGCTCCTTTTCTGGCAGCAGTAATGGCGGCCGCCACACCGCCCACACCGCCGCCAACCACTAGGACATCGTAGTAATTTGTGGTGTTAAGCATTTTGTTCCCCCTTTTTACTCCCCGCCGGTTTGTCCTTGACGGTGTTTTACCGTTAGGGAGGATTAAATCTGTGAATTAAATCCCATAACACATTATACTGCCATCTTACATGCAAGCAGCAACTACCTGCCATAATTTTTTCTATTGTTTAAATTATACATCACTTTCCTTGGAATGACAATGAAGACGGGCTGCCCGGTCTTTTGCCAAATCCCGTCACTGCCTGTGAAATTTTATGCATTTTAACTAGCAGCACCCGGCATCAACCAGGGCAAAATATTCCCGGAAATAAAAAAACCGCAAAAGCGATCAGGTGTCAAGTATAAAGCCGTTTCAAGCGGTCCACCTTGATGCTTTAACAGATATTTTCTTTTTACTCTTTTCTTCGTATTAAGATGAAAGGTGTCTGTTCACGGCCTTGGCCTGCCGGGTTGTCCCTGATAAGCTCGGCTAAAAAACTATCTTCATAGGGATTATCGGCATTTTTTCCCAAAATCTCAATGTCAATATCGTTGGCATCTACAATCATGCAGTCAATACCGAATTTGGCCTTGATCTCATCGCAGACACGGCCAGGCTCGGCCGGCGCCAGAATGCCTTTATCGGCATAATATTCCCAGCCCACGACACAAAAACCGTCTATATTCCGGACATTATTACCAAGGATTTGATAAAAAAGTCCGCGTTTGCCGAATAATTTGCCAATGGCCGACACAATTGCAGCTAGGAGAACGCGCCACCAGCCGCAGAGATCAATTGCGGTCTGCATCTTATACACGTTGTCCATGGCGGGGCCTGCCGGGTTTTTCATGGCAAAGAAGGAAAGAACTCTGGCCAAAAGGCTTACTTTCATTTCAGCTTTATACTTTACCCGGCGCTGGCAGAGGGCAATAACTTTTTCCCCCATGGAAAGAATATCGCCCTCCTGATAATGGGGCAGGACATACCGTTCAATTAAATCAAAATAGTTTTCCCCGACTTCCACAAAATGAGTGCGGATCGGAAACCTGTAAAAAACTTGTCCACCCACTTCCCTGGTCAACTCATGACCCGGGTTGGCTTTTAAAGCATAAGTAGCCTCCGCGTTTGTCAACTTTTTCACCTCACCAGTTTTTTCGCCCCGAAGTTTGCAATTCCTGCTAAGCCTGCAAAAGGTGATAACTTTTACTTTATCCAGTCCCGCCTTTTTTCATACCAAACCCAAAGCAGTCGCGTTATTCCCGGGCAAACCGTCCTGCCATGGCGGCGGAAAAAGTCTCCGCCGGTTTAACTTTCCAGAGGCCGTTTTCCGTCACTACAGAAAAATACTCTTTGTAAGAGAAGCTATCGCCTTCCCGTTGCAGTATAATATCCGCCTCCAAAATATTTTCGTCGCCTGTTCTGCTCTCATCTATCCGGAAGTCGGCAAGGCTGCTCGTCCAACTGTTTACCCAGTCAGCCAGTCCGCTGCCGCCCTGCTCCCAGGCACCTGCCTGCCAGAGAGCAAGTTCCTGCCGGTTTTGTTTTTTTACCGCCTCCAGGTAATCCCTGAGCGCTTCGGTTTTCGTCCGGTTGAGGCTGTCCAGGCCTTTTTCCTGCCGAGCCGCCGCCTGAGCCGCTTCGTGGGCCGCCGCTTCAGCCGGTGTCAGGAGCCCGCCGGCGGCATATCTGTTTGCCGCGTTCCAGAGCATAAATTCATCAATCCCCAGGGCAAGTGCCGCATCAATCTGGGCGCGTATCTCGGCAGATCCGTAACCGATATGCCCTTTTACCCAGGTTGCGGTAAAACTTTGCAGCCAGGGACGGATAATGGCCGGTGCGGCAAGCGGGGCATTCCGCTTGATGGCATCACGCAATGCCCGGTTTACAGTCCCCCCGGGATTGGCATCAGGCACGGGAAAACCGAAATAACCGGGACTGTAATGGCTTGGATAAACCATGGGGCAGATATAATCCACAAGGGGGGAAATTTTTTCCCATCTCTGCCCGATACTGTCCGCATCCGCATCCGAGGTGGCAATAACACCGAAAACATCGGCAGCCAGATGGACATTATATTCCGCCAGTTGTTTCCCGGCATATGCTAAAAACTGGGCAATGGCATCCGCCTTTGTCCGACCGTCACTGCCGGGGAAGACTGCTTCCCTGTCCACGCGCTTTGCATTTTCCGGAAAACGGACATAATCAAACTGGATCTCCCTGAAACCTTTCAGGGCAGCTTCTTTGGCAATGGCAATATTATAATCCCAGACATTTTTCTCATAAGGGTTGACCCAGGCAAAACCGCCGTAATCGCGCCAGAGGCCGCCGCTGTTTTGTTTTTGAATAGCCCACTCAGGCTTCACTTCAGGCAAATGGGGATCACGGAAAACCACAATCCTGGCAATAGGGTAAATATCCCGCCTTTTCAGCTCGGCCAGGAGAGCCTCGAGATCGTCAATCACGGCATTCTTGCCGGAGTTGACCTCCCTGACTATTTCCAGATCGCTGTGATAAGTTACCAGACCGGAATCATTTTTGACGTCAATAACCATCGCATTTAATTCCGTTTGCTCCACCAGCTCCAGCAGCTCGGCAAAACGTTTTTCATTGGCCGCAGTATAGCCCGTCAGATAAATGGCTTTCGCTTTAACTCGCGGGTTGTCCGCCGCATCCAGCGGGGGCAGGCTGACAAAAAACGGCCCCAGCTCCTCCCTTAACGCCGCCTCCCGCTGCCGCCTAGCTTCCAGTTCACGCTCCCTGGCCAGCCTTTCCTCTTCCTCGCGGCGCCTTTGTTCCTCTTCCTCACGGCGCCGCTTTTCCGCTTCCAGGTCCGCCTGCTGCTCCTGCCGCCCTTCCTCAACCTCTTCAGGACGGGACAACGTTTCCTGTACGCAGCCGGGAACAAACAGCAGCATCAGTGTCAGAAAGGTACAGACAAGGACATTTCTTAGCCGTTTTTGCATTTTATCTCCCCGAATCTCCTCGCGGGTACATTGTTACTTCCGGACAAGCTGTATCCAGGTTTGCCCGTAAACACGTTCAATTTCCCGGCCGTCCTGGTAATAAAAGCGCGTGGGGGAACTCGCACTTTCCTTGCGCCAAGCACCGCGGAATTTCTGTCCTTGACAATAATAATCTATTGGCCCTTCCCCGATCAGATCGGCTGTAGGCCGGCCGCGGCTGTCGTTGTAAAACGGTACATACTGGACAATGATATTTCTGGCCGTAATGGCAGTACCGTCGGCATCCTTATGCTGTTTGCCGTTAATGTAGCGGAGGTAATAGCCCTCTTTCTCCACATAAGTGAAACTAACTTTGTAAGTATTGCTGTAAGTAATGGAAAAAGACGGAGCCTTTTGGCCTTCCCGGTCCAGGTAGGCAGGCCGCAATGTTACGGTTTCAGACGGGGACATGAGATTAAGCTGCTTGAGATTGACATACAGATTGTGGGGAGCCTTGCGTTTTGCATCGCGGTAAAAAGCTTTGCTGTTTGATGTCAACGCATTGACACTCTTCATGTCTATTTTGGCAAGCACGTCAATATTGTCGTAAGAACCGCCTGCATGCACAAAGCAGATCTTGTTTTCCTGCCCCAGCTGAATGTTATGCAGCCTGGCGCTGCGCACAGGCCCCACTTTGGCCGGAAAGTCGGCATAAAGGGCCAGGTAGCGGGTGATGCGCCCTTCCACCTCATACTCATACACCACGGAGGCTTGGGCAAGGCCATGCTGCGGTCTCGCCGCTGCATGGTTGTCAATCACGATGCCATAGACGGGAGCCCTTTCCGCCTGCGGCACTTTTTTCAACTCTTCTTCCAGTTCTTGCTTCGCCGCAGCCAGGAGCTTGTTCACCTGTTCTTTTTCCGCCAGCAGGTTTTTGCGTTCCGCTTCCATGCGGTACTGCATTTCCTCCAGGTTCTTCTTCTCCGTCTGCAGCGCCGTTCTCTTCTCCTGCCAGGCGGCATATTCTTCCCGCAGCCCTGCCATAATGACTGCATCACGTTTCAAAATGCGGGACAGGTAAACAATACGGGAGATTAAATCGCCAAAATCATCAGCCGCCAGGATAACTTCCAAATAAGAGAGGCCACCTTTCATGTAAGCACTGCGGACGCGTTCACCGAAAACAAGATTCTTTTCCGTCAATGCTTCCTCGGCTGCCGCCAGTGCCTCTTCCGCTTCCTGCAGCCGCTTTTTGGCTGCTTCCATCTCCGCATTTAGTTCTTTAATCCGTTTTTCCCGCTTCTTGACATTATCTTCCAGTTGCTTTAAAACCTGTTCCAGTTCCGTTACTTTTTGCTGTGCTTCTTCGGGGCTGCCTGAAACAAGGCCGCCGGCGGCAACAAGCAGCACTGCCAACAGCAAAACAATACACAGGTAGCGGCAGCATCGCATAAGCTCTACCCCCCTATACCCGCAGAAACTTTCTGATGGAAATGACACTGCCTATTCCACCCAGCAGGGTGCCCAAAAGCACCAAACCGATATAAATGGGAAGCAACTGCTCTCCCGCTGTTACCGGCCGGATAAAAAAGGCCAGTGTATCCCGGTTAAGATAGTCGGCCAGCCTGCCGTAGCCTGCTAACAGTGCAGCCACAGCTGCCAGGGTTCCCTGCCAGCCCATGGCCATCCCCTCCAGCAAAAAAGGGAAACGGATAAACCAGTCACTGGCGCCCAGGTATTTCATAATGCCGATTTCTTCATGTCGCGCCAGCACCGACAACCGGATAGTGGTAATAACCAGGAAAACGGCTCCTATGGCCAGGAGGGCACTGATGCCCGCAAAGAGAGAGTTGAGCCAGCCTGTGATTTTAACAAGGCGGCTGATCAGTTCCGCACCGTACTCCACCAACTCGACCCCGGGCAGGGTGCGGATGGTTGCAGCCAGCGCCGGCACTGCCTCGGTATGCGAGGCACGCACACGAAAGGCATTTGGCAGGGGGTTGTTATCGCCTTCAAGACCGGCCAACAGAGACTCGTCGCCCAGCGAACGGGCAAAATCCGCCAGCCCTTCGTGCTTGGAAACAAAACGGACATTATCCACTCCTTCCAAGGCGCCGATTTCCGCCTCCAGCGCCTCTATCTCGGCATTGTCATACAGGAAAACACAGATTTCCACGTTTGTCCCAATATCGCCCATTAACTGGCGGGCATTGACCGCAAGCAGCAAAAAACCGCCCAGGATAGCCAGTGAAACCGCAATAATACAGGATGTCGCCACGGCCAGCCAGAAGTTGCGCCGCAGGGAAACAAAGCTCTGACGCAGACAGTATTTAAATGAGTTGAAATTCATTGGCATAACTCCCCCGTTTTTCATCCCGGACCAGCCGGCCGTTTTCCAGAGCAAGAACACGTTTTTGCATCCTGTCCACCACATCCCAGGCGTGGGTAGCAATAATCACGGTTGTCCCGCTCCGGTTAATATCGGTAAACAACTCCATGAGCTGCCAAGATGTTTCCCTGTCCAAATTGCCTGTCGGTTCATCGGCAAGCAAAAGGATGGGGTCTTTCACAAGCGCCCGGGCCACGCCGACCCGTTGCTGCTCTCCTCCCGAAAGCTCTGCAGGGAATGATTTTTCTTTGCCGGCCAGGCCAACCATCTCTAAAACCTGCGGCACTTTAAAATTAATTTCTCTTGTGGACCTTCCCAAGACTTCCAGGGCAAAAGCCACATTTTCAAAAACGGTTTTTTGTTTCAGCAGGCGAAAATCCTGAAAGACCATGCCGATCTGACGGCGATGCTTTAAAAGCTGCCTCTTATCAAGGCGGGCTATGTCCCTACCGTGAAAAAAAATCTGGCCGCCGGTAGCCAGCTGTTCACGAAACAGCAATTTGATTAAGGTACTTTTTCCTGCACCGCTGGGTCCAACCAAAAACACAAACTCTCCTTGATCAATTTCCAGCGTCAGGTCGGACAAGGCAGGTTGTTTACTGCCGGGGTAAATTTTTGTTACATTGCGGAACTTTATCATTGAAAGCACCCCTTCTCAGGTGAAAGCAACTTAATACAAAATTCGACTGTTTCCCGGTTAATCCTCTTCGGTAAAAAAAACTTAACATAAAAAACACATTGCTCCAGCTTTTAGACCGCGGCAAGATACTCCGGCACACAAGAAAACCATAATCCTAACAGCAAAAAGCGTGCCGGTAATGCAGGCACGCTTGTGGCAGTTTGGCGTATAGTAGTTCCAGCCCGGATCCTAGACTTCCAGGCGCTTGCCAAGGGCATAGTAATGACCGTCCCCGGGCAGGAAGGCAACCGGCTTGATTTTTTCCGTCACTGGCATATGGGATTCATCAAGGCAATCGGAGCGGACTTTAACATCCTTGATTTCACCGATAAACATGGTATGCAGTCCCAGGTCGTCAACTCTAATCACTTGGCATTCAATGTTAACGGGAAATTCTTCGATATACGGGGCATCAACCAACGTGGAGCGCACAGGCGTAAGGCCGGTGGCGGCAAATTTGTCAGTGTCACGCCCGGATGTTTTACCAATGTAATCTATTTCTATCAGCAAATCCTGCGAAGGAATATTGACAGTAAAAGCTTTACGTGTCATCAATGCCTGGTAGCTGTAAGTTTCTTTGCGTACAGACACGGAAATGCAGGCAGGGTTGCCGTTCACCACACCGGTCCAGGCTACCGTCATAACATTAGGCTTCCCCGCGGCGTCATATGTACCTACTGCCACCAGCGGACAGGGATACATAAAGGTTGAGGTTCCCACCGATTCTTTCATTTTTTTGCCTCCTTTGTGTGCTTGCTCTGCAGTTTGCGCACGGCCTCATCTATTGGGCACTACGCTTTTTTTCGGCACACCGAAAAAGAAATCCTGCCGCTTCCACTCGGCCTTTTTAGAATCCCCTTGCCAAAAAAGGTACGACACCCGCCTGTCAGAAGCTGTGATATAATTTCTGTAAATTCTCCAGCTTCATCCCGACAAAAAGGCCGCTTGTTGTCCCAAGGATGAAAGGACCGCCCTGTGCAAAAACTTTAGTTTCCTGCTGCAGCACTACCAGATAATGCGGGTCGTTTGCCCTTTCCAGATCTTGCATTTCAAGGTGGCCCCAGAGGCAGATATAACTTCCGGCCAACCGGCGCACTGCGTCCACCTGCATGCCCGCCCCTTTTTCCAGGCACTGCAGTCCGGTAAAACCGACATCGACAATATCCGGCAGCACCGCCAGGTAATTGCCGTCCGAGTGATAGAATACCGGCAGGTCGAAACGGCGGACTGCCTCCACCTGGCGGGCAAGACTCGGGATAAAGTATTTCCGGAATAGTTCCGGACGGGCAAACAGCCCTTGCTGGTGGGCAATATCGTCCGCCAGAATAATACCGTTTATACCTTCCGCCGCCAGCAGATCAATCTGGTAAAGGTTGAATTTTTCCACTTGCGCGGTTAAGTCGGCAAGTGCTGCGGGGGAGCGCAGCAAACCGAAAAATTTTTCCATCCCGACAAGCCGCATCCCCCATTCAAAGGCTCCGTCCAATACAGCAAAGATAAAATAGGGAGAGTCGGCTGTCCACCGCTGCAGATCGGGCCAGGCAACCTCTTTTCTGCCGGGCAGTTCTCCTTTTCGCACCGCGGGATAGCACGGCAAAAGTGTATAGATATCCAGTTGCATTTGCTGCAGGAAAGAGAGCGTCTGTTCGAAACCCGGTTTTTCCGCAGGAACCAGCTGCCTGATGACTTCTTCGTCTATACACAACTCCCCTTTGGGAATACGCCGGGTTTCACCTGCCAGCAGCATCTGCACAATCCTGCGTGAGTCCGGACGACTGTTCTCCATTTCAATACTCCTCTGTTGCCCTCTCCGTCCGCCAAAAGCTTGTCGACCGTTTATTCCGCCTCGGGAAAAAGCATTGAATTGGCAAAGGTATTGATAAACGCCGGGTCTGAACCCAATTCCACAAACTCCACATTGCGGGCGACGGCAGCTGCGCGCCTGTATTCTCCGGCGGAAAGAAGGGCCAGTTTGCAGCCGGCGCCGGCCGCATTGCCCACCATTTTGATGCGGCCTTCCAGTTCAGGCGGAATAAGACCGATGGCACAGGCACTGTGCGGGTTCAGGTAGTTGCCGAATGCACCGGCCAGCAGGACTTCTGTAACATCTTCCACTTTCAGGCCGTAATTCCGGATGAGAATACGGATCCCGGAGGCAATGGCGCCTTTTGCCAGCTGCAGCTCACGGATATCCTTTTGTGTAACCACAATGGGAGAGGAACCTGCTTCCCCGGCAAGGAGAAAAGCAGGGCTGCCGTTATAAGTAATCAGCCGATCTGCCAGCTTCCGCCCTGCAGGATGTGTGATATCCTCCGGTTTTTTAAAGCGCCCGCGGGAGTCAATCAGCCCTGTTTCCAACAAACCCGCCACAGTGTCAAGGAGCGCGGAGCCACAGATGCCAAGCGGTTCTACATTGCCGATGACGGAATAATTCACGTCGCCGGTAAAATGTACATGATCTATGGCACCGCTGGCGCCACGCATACCGCAGGTGATCTGGGCGCCCTCAAAAGCGGGGCCCGCCGCCGTGGAGCAGGCAAGAATACGATCTTTATTGCCAAGTGCCATTTCCCCGTTTGTCCCGATATCCACAACCAGCTTGACCTCTTCACTTTTATCCAATTCTGTGGCAAGCAGCACACCAACTGTATCGGCACCGACAAAACCGGCAATATTGGGCAGTACAAAAATTTTCCCCGCCGGGTTCATGTCCAGGCGCACGTCCCAGGGATCAACCACCAAGGGCTCTGCAATCACGGGGACATAGGGTGCCAAAGCCACATCGCGCGGATTGATGCCCAAAAAAAGATGATGCATGCAGGTATTTCCCACCACCGCCGCCGCATACACATCCCGACGGCTGACTCCCGCCTGTTTCACAGCTTCGCCAAGTAAATCGTTAACGGCTTCAGTCACCGCACGGTGCAAATCTTTCAGGCCGTTTGGATGAGTGTTGACGTGGGTAATGCGGGAAATTACGTCTGCCCCGAACTGTGTTTGCGGGTTGAGGGTGGACGTTACCGCCAGTTCTTTCCCCGTATACAAATCCATTAAATAACCGGCAATGGTAGTGGTCCCGATATCAAAAGCGATGCCCAGCATTTTCTCCGTCGTGTTGTCCTGCTCCAGCCCCCGGATTTCATTTTTATAGATCACGGCGGTGATTCTATGCCGTGCGGAGCGCAGCAGGTCGGGGATGCTGCGGATCACGACAACCCTGGCCGTATCCGCTTTACTGTCACTTCCCTGGGCGGCCAGGCCGTCTTTTATCCGCTGCCAGTCTGTCCGCATATCTTCTACCGTGGCCTTATCCACTTCAACGTAGCGTTTGATCAGGTGCGGTTCCACGCTGGCTTTTCTGTCCAGTCCTGACAGCAGAATCTGGTGACGGATATTTTTTTCTGAAAGAAATTGGACCTGCAGGTCGGATTGCACTTTTGTCATACAAGCCAGGCGGATTCCTTTCGCCAGTTCCTCCGCGCTTAAAGCTTTCCTGTCTTCGGCTGTCGGTTCGCCTGCCCCTGCAGTTATTAGAACTTTACATTTGCCGCATCTCCCCCTGCCCCCGCAAGGGAAATCAAAATTGATCCCTGCAGCATTCATAATTTCTTTCAGCGTCGTTCCTGCAGCAACCGTTAAACGCTGGCCTCCAGGAAATGTGACTGTATGTTTTCTCATTAAAACCACCCTTCTGTCTGCTGGCATAGCCGGTATGCATGCTGCGTGCCGGTCTACTGATTAGTACCCTGCAACTTGATATAATCGCTCCGGTAGTATGTCACGCCCAAGCCCATGGGCTTATTGTCTTTGCCAAAAAGCTTTTGTTCCACCACCAAAAGCGGCAGCTGGTCGTAAATATTTAAATAATACTTGATGTCATCATCAGGCATTTGCGCATAAATCGTCAATTCTTTTTTCAGGGTAAAGGCGGGTGTAGCCTTGGAGAGTATTTCGGAAAATGTGGCATATTGCAGTTCTTTTTCTACAATGGGCATACCGCGGTGGTAGAGTAAATATTTGACATCATAGGCAACCGGGTTGCCGTCGGTAAAAAACAACCTTCTAATGGCAATCAGATTCTTGCGCCTGGTAGTCTGCAGGCTGTCCGCCAGTTTCTCATCGGGCATAATGATGCTTACTTCCAGTAGCTGCGTTTTATCCACCTTGTTGATGGAATTGCTCATTTCGTCATAATAAATAGTATACCTGGTCAGATCAGGTTTTTTAACAAAATTCCCTTTGCCGGGGATGGAATAAATATAGCCGTCCCGGGCCAAAATAGCCAGGCCTTTGCGGACAGTCATCCGGCTGGCACCGAACTCTTTACAGAGCGTGTTTTCCGAATCAATGGCATCCCCGGGCTTCAGTTCGCCGCTGCTGATTTTTTCTTTGATAGACTCTACAATCCGTGTATATACAGGAACCGCCATCTTATCCTCCCCCTTCAAGTGCAGATTCCATCCACCGCAAACAGATCTTCACGCCTTCATATGCATCAGTCGCAAAGCCGTCGGCGCCGATATAATCTGCCGTTGAAGCGGTTAAATGACTGCCGCCCACAATTACTTTCACCGTCTCACGCAGGCCTGCTTCTTTCAGAGCATCAACCACTTCTTTCATAGTATCGACAGTATAAGTTAAAATACCGCTCATCCCAAGGATATCGGGCTTGTGTTCCTGTATTTTTTTCAGAAATGCTTCTTTGGGCACATCAACACCAATATCAATAACTTCAAATTTATTAGTCTCCGCAAAACCGCGAAAAATATCTTTGCCGATATCGTGAAGGTCGCCGCAGACGGTACCAAGAACAATTTTACCAATCTTCTTTTTATTTTTGCTGTGAAAGAGTTCCTGCATCCGCTTCAGACCGAGGACTTCTTTAAAAATGACGCCTGCCATGATTAGATCGGCAATAAAATAAGTTTTTTCTTCATATCGCTGTCCAACAATTAACATGCCTTGATTTACTGTTGACAAGAGCTCTTCGGGCATAACGCCCTCACGTAATGCTTTTTCAGCCAGTTGGATGACTTTATCTTCATCCAGTTCAGCTACAGCATTAATAATTTCTTCCTTAATCTGCACGTTATCAGTCATGTAAACTCCTCCGCTCTAAACTTTTCCGCGGCCGGAAAAGCAGGCAAATAAAGGGGCTACATAAAAACACTGCAGCCCCTTGTTATTTGGCTTTCTATCCGACAAATCCTCTTTATTCACAGAGCGTCTTTTCATGCAAGCGGTTTCGACATCTTTTGGGGAAATGCTGCTGAGTATAAATATATACCCCTCTAGTATACTTGTCAAACAGTTTTGCCGTGACGGCCGCTTATACCCATCCTTGGCAGATTTTTACGCCCTCCGCCGCATTGGTGGTAAAGGCATCGGCACCGATCTGTTCACAAGCTTCCTTAGTGACAGGGTTCCCACCGATGATTACTTTTACGCTGTCGCGCAGACCTGCTTCTTTTAGTGCATCTACAGTATCTTTCATTGCTTCCAGGGCCAGTGTCAGCACACCGCTCATACCGACAATATCCGGTTTAACTTCTTTCACTTTTGCCACAAAGTTGGCAGCAGGCTGGTCTATCCCCAGATCATATACCTTGAAGCCGGCAGCTTCCGCCATGCTCTTAAAAATGTTTTTCCCGATATCGTGCAGGTCGCCTGCTACTGTACCAAGGACGATTGTCCCGATGGTGGAGGTGCTTTCTCCGCCCAGAACCGGTTTCAGGACCTCTATGGCATTGGTCAGCAGTTCACCGGCAAAAATCAGGTCGCCGACAAAATATTCTCCCTGCTCAAACAAATCGCCAACGGTGGTCATCCCGGCTTGGCAGGCAGCAACAGCTTTTTGTGCTTCTTCTGCCGAGGGATTTGCCGCCATAAAGTCTTTCAACATCTGTAGTACTTTTTCTTCATCCAGTTCACCGACAGCTTTTGTTAATGCATTGTAATCCAACATTGTCCAGTCTCCTTTTTCTTTATTTTTTTCTGTCTTCCAGTTTGGGTCCAATTTTTCCTTTACGGTAAGCATTGGAGAAGTTGCGGCAGTAGCGGTCACGACCCAGAAGCGCTTCCGTAGCCAACAAGGTGGTCATCATATCTCTGTTCAGCGGATCCATGATGGCAGAATCCATGCCGGCAAAAATGGCAAGGGCAAAAAAGTGACGGTTAATTTCCTTGCGCAAGGGCATACTGAAAGAGATATTGCTCAGGCCGGATGTAACTTTGATCGTTGGATACATGGCTTTTACTTGCTTGAGAGTCTCCACAAAATTTAAGAATGAGTTGTTGTCTGCCGACAAAGCCATGACAAGCGGATCAATATGGATCTTCTCAGGTGAAATGTCATACTTGGCCGCTTTCTCCACAATTTTTTTGGCAATTTCGACCCTGGTTTGGACATCGGACGGGATTCCCCTGTTGTCACAGGTCAAGGCAATAACTTCCCATTCAGTTCCCTGAATCAGCGGGAAAATGACTTCGCACTTGTCCCCCTCTTCGGAAACGGAATTAATGATGCCGGGCTTTTTGGCATATTTGAAAACATTCGCTATCATTCTTGCATTCGGGCTGTCAATGCAGAGAGGCGTATCTACCGCATCCTGGACAATATTCATCAGCCAAATTAATGTTTCTTCCTCCAGTTCAGGTGCGGTTCCGGCGCAGACATCTATGTAGTGTGCACCGGCTTCAGCCTGCCTGACGGCCAGATCCCGAATGAAAGCTTCATCTTTCTCAGCAATGGCTTTGCCGACTTTGGGAATGGTTCCATTTATTTTTTCCCCGATAATAATCATAAATGACCCTCCTTTGCTTCTTCGGGTGCCACCGCCGCTCTCTTCACAAGCATAATCTCCCTGATCTTTACTGCAGGCGATTTGCCCTTTCGTATTAAAGTTTTTCCGATTTCAGAGACATCATGCAAAGCTTTGCTGTAAATATACGGCAAATGGCCTTGGCTATACATGTATTTAACCTAGTTCCAATATACCATTCAGACACTTGGCTGTCAATCAACACCTTTGGTACAAATTTCATTCATGCTGCCGGTCCGGTAGCCCTGCAAATCCACGGTGACATAAATATAGCCGAGCTCTTTCAGGCGGGCGGTGATTTGCTCTCTCTGCTGCAGGATGAGGGGGAGGTCTTCCGGCAGTACTTCTATGCGGGCCAACTGTTGATGCTGCCGGACACGGAGTTGCCCGATGCCAAGTGTGCGCAGGTAAGCTTCCGCCGCCCCCACCTTGGCCAGTTTTTCCGCCGTAATGCGTTCCCCGTAAGGAATACGGGTTGCCAGGCAGGCAGAGGAAGGTTTATTCCAGGTAGGCAGGCCGTACTTCTGCGACAGATAACGGATCTCCGCTTTCGTCAGCCCCGCTTCCTGCAGGGGGCTCCTTACGCCCAGCTCCTTTGCCGCCCTGGCTCCGGGCCGGAAATCGTCCGTATCGTCCACATTGGCACCGTCAAAAACACAGTCAAAGCCATGCTCCCGGGCAATTTTCCACATCTTCCCGACAATTTCCTGTTTGCAAAAATAGCAGCGGTCGGGCGGGTTGCTGCAATAAAGCTCATTTTCCAGTTCATTTGTCCTGATGTAGACGTGCGGAAAGCCATAAAGCGCGGCAATATTTTTCGCTGCCTGCAGTTCATGTTCAGGATGGGCGGGTGAGGTGGCTGTGACCATCAGTACTTTTTCTCCCAAGACATCATGGGCCGCTTTTGCCAGGAAGGTGCTGTCCACACCGCCGGAAAAAGCCACAACGGCTCCATTACAGTCGGCAAGCAGCTCACGCAGACTGGTTTCCTTCTTTTCCGCCATCTTATCTCCCCTTCTTTACTTGCTACTGCAGAACAGGTAATAACATTCTCGCTCAGCCCGGTTCCTTCCTCCTTTGGTTGAAAGAAACAAACAACGGCAGGGCGGCTTTCACAGCCTGCCCTGCCGTGGTGCAGTTTCCTGCCCTTTATGCTTGAAGCAGAACTAGATCAGCAGAAACATGACAAAACCGTACATCATTTCTTCATATGTCTGCATCCTTTTGGCCATCGCCTTCTCTTCACGTTCGCTGATCTCAGGATGCTCTGCCTTATATTGTTCCCATGTTTTATAGTACTTGGATTCAATCACCGCAGACCCTCCTTTTAATAGTTGGCATTCTGTGCCACATACTCAAGCACAGCTTTCAGATTCTCCGGTTTAACAGTATCCAGTGTCAGCGGCGATTTGTCAAAGTTGAAATAATACCTGCCGCCGGGAGCCAAAATATCGAGCATCTCTTTTGCCTTGTCTATACACTGCTGTACGGTGCCGGTTTTCAGGAGCGTAACGGGATAGAAGCCGGTGAGAATATGTTTTTTACCCAGTTTTTCCTTGACCAGTTTGGGATCGCCGAACTCAAACCACATAATGGTGTTTTCAGGCAGATCATACAGGTAGTCAAGATAACGCATCCAGTCTACTTCCACAAACAGCAGTGTCTGCCTGCCCGCCTTGGCAAACGCTTCCACAGTCTCCTTGAATGTGGGGTAATAGAGACGGGCAAAATCTTTCTCCCGCATGAACGGAGCCATGTGCAGCGGCATAAAGACGGCTGCGTTGGGCAGCGGAGTCGCCGGCCAGCCCATCTTGATCATTAAAGGCGTAGCTGCTTTGACGGCGGCCTCAACCTTATCCGGAATCCTGCGGACGTCCAGCATCATATTGCGGAAGCCGCGCAGCTGGTCGGCAACAAAGTCAAACGGCGCAGACGGTGCGGCGGTAAAGAGGTTGGCGGTACCGTAGCCGTATTTCTGGCTTAACTTGGCGGCTGTGGCACCGATATTGCCGAACTCCTCGTTAAAAATATAGAAAGCTTTTGCCATCACGATGGAACGTGTCTGAGGATCTGTGTCCAAATTTTTATAAATCCTGGGCAATACTTTCTCCATTATACAGTTATAAGGATTCTCAATAAACTCATCATATTCTTCTTCAAGCAGACCTACAACTTCCGGGTGCTGTAGGAACCCTTGAGAACCCATGACCCAGTTTTTGGCTCCCAGTGTTTTGTAGAGAGCCGGAAAACGCAGGTGGATAACCGGGAAAACATCCGCATAGAAATCCTGGCACACCTTGTCACAAACAGGTTCAAAATTCTCCGGGTTCCAGGTGGCAGTCATCAGGTCCAGACCGGCATATTCAACGGCAAACTCATAAGTAATGCCAGGAATCACAGGCACCCTTTTGGGAATACGCCCTGCCAGAACATCGGCAATAATTTGTGTTCTTTCCTGCGCCAATGCTGCGATATCAGTCATTCTATTTCACCCACCCTTGGCATATTTTTACACCTTCAGCCGCATTGGTTGTAAAGGCATCAGCACCTATCTGCTCACATGCTTCCTTGGTTACAGGATTCCCGCCAATGATGATTTTAATACTATCACGCAGGCCCGCTTCTTTCAGCGCATCAACAGTATCTTTCATCGATTCCAAAGCCAATGTTAAAACACCGCTCATTCCCACAATCTCAGGCTTTACTTCCCTTACCTTATTGACGAAATTGGCAGGCGGCTGGTCAATGCCAAGGTCAAATACTTCAAAACCGGCAGCCTCTGCCATGCTCTTGAAAATATTTTTGCCAATGTCATGCAAGTCACCGGCCACGGTTCCCAGGACAATTTTACCAATTTTGGCCGAACTGGCAGTGCCTAAAACCGGTTTCAGAATCTCAATGGCATTGGTAAGCAATTCCCCGGCAAAAATCAGGTCACCGACAAAATACTCCTCTTTTTCAAACAAATCCCCGACAATGGCCATACCGCTCTGGCAGGCTGCCACAGCCTGTTGAGCCTCCTCCTGGGACGGGTTGGTGGCAACAAATTCGCGCAGGATCTCCATAACCTTGTCTTCATCCAGGTCGCCAACAGCCTGTTTCAATTGTTCCGCATCAAACATAAACATACCTCCTTTTTTTGGTATGGATTATTGTGATGATACGACAGCCGGTAATAAATAACCGGCTGCCGTAATCATTGCATACTAAAAGTATATCATTATCTGATAATTGTGTAAATATTTAGGGTAGTGGGAAAATCTTTTCTTTAATAATACAATTCTGATTTTGATGGCTCTTCCTGCTTGCCGGCACCAAGGAAAAAGGCTAAAGCAAGCCCCCGGCTGACTACATGAATGACTTGATGAGCATTTTTACGGCTTTTTCTACTCCTTCAGGGGTCTTTGCCCCCAAGACTTCTTTAGCAATTTTTTCAAAAACTTCACGATTGTTATTTTTTTCCACCTGCTTATGCCTCCTTATTTGTAAACTCCGTACTCACGGACAAACTCATTGACGGCCTTCAGGTTTTCCGGATTTCCGTCCGTAGCATGAATCATGGATTTATTGGTCCCAAAAATGTAACCTCCTCCGGGGGCAAGGTCGTCAATCAGCCCCTTGACAATGTCAAGGCATTCTTCTTTGCTGGCATAATAAAGAGTCTGGGTGGAAAGACCGCCCTGAATCGCCATTCTGTCTCCCAGTTTCTTTTTGACCAGACGGATATCGTCATCCTCAATAATGCCTACAGTTTTATTTTTCGGCAAATCCTGCAGGAAGTCGAACAGGTGCTCATATTTGCGTTCAAAAGCACACTTGACGATATGTCCTCTCTCCACCAAGGCATCCACCAGTGCCTTGTAAGATGGCCAGTAAACTTTTTCAAAATCCCGCGGATTCAGGAAGGTCGGCAAATGCATGGGCATTAGCAACGTCTTGCCCGCCTCAGGCTTAACATTGGCCACGCCGTCCAAGGCGTACCGGATGAGAGCCATGCCCGCATCGCGGACCGCTTCGGGGCGGCGCTTGATGTCCTGCATTACACCGCTAAAATCACGCAGATAGTCCAAAATAAAGTCAACCGGAGCCAAAACCATGCCGTTAACCGCATTAAATAGGCCGAATTCCTTCTCCGCAATATCATCATGCATTTTTATCTGCTTGGCTATTCGGTCACGGACTGCAAATACCTTTAAAACACCTTCGTATTTTGTCTTAAAATCAACATCCGGGGCAAAAAGTGCATATCTTCTGGGCAGAATATATTTAAGCATGTAACCGTAAGGGTCCTTAATCAGTTCCGGGTATTCTTCCGGCTCCATGACATTAACCGCTCCCGGCCGGGTCTGGTGCAGCCCTTCCTCGGTAAAGGTAAACGTGCCGCCCCCCAGAACCTCATAAAGATCCGGATGGTGGAAAACTGCCGGCCCGATATCCACCACATCCCAATAAAAATCGGTGTAAATGGCCCGGCTCACTTCCGCCAGCACCTCATCATTGTTAAGCCCGTCCAAGGGTTTGTATCCTTTGTAATAATAAGCCCAAGTTGAGCATGCACTTAAAACAGGTACCCGTTTGGGCTGGCGGTTATTATTGACATCATCCATGATTTGCATTCTTTCCAGACGTGCCTGTTCAAGATTATTCATTTTACCATCCCTCCTTCTTAATAATTTCTGCTGCCAAACATGACGGTAGACAAGGGCAGCAACATACTGTCTCACTACAGGCCAAACACTTCTTGCCGCAAATATTTTTATAGTCTTTTTCGCTTTGGCGCCGGACAAATCCTTTATTCCTGCCAAAAAGAATTTTTCACAGCAGGCAGCTTTTCCGCATATCAGGCCATGTAATTGTTGCATACTAGCTGTAAGGAGGGATTCAATGGATAGGCAAACTGCGGAACAAATAATGAAAGCTCCGGAAAAAATCGAAGTTCAGTATCAGGACGTGCCCGTCTGGATTGAAAGTGTAAATGAAACAAGTGCGGAAGTTTCCGTTATCGGAACAAAGCACAGGATGAAAGTGCCGCTCTCCGAACTGGAGTATACCGGCCGGCCGATAGAAGCAGAAAACATCTACGGTATGCAGGTAGAACCTGAATAGTTGCACCAGCCGGAACACAACAACCCCCTTCATTTGACGGGGGTTGTTGGTTTATCCGGATGTGCCGCCCGGGATTATAGCGGCAACCAAGAAAAAACTCCGGGTATTTTAGGTGGTGTAGGACTACAATAGATCTTG
>LSQX01016434.1_pt1 | contig 23163 bp, 26 predicted proteins | sample 654561 | NCBI WGS metagenome assembly LSQX01 (sample SAMN04489861, study PRJNA283612) | anaerobic digester metagenome | isolation source: 4 biogas reactors fed with cattle manure at either 37C or 55C with and... | place: Denmark: Kongens Lyngby | collected 2014
TGTCAAGAATTCTTCGTGCTTGCTGTGCGTTGACGAGCCCTAAATCTATGGATTCGGGGTTACTTATCCCCTTTTTGACGGTATTTTTGTTAATCTCGTTAAACTTCACTCTGTTTTTTTCGGTTATATCAAGCCCAAGAAGTATAGCAAGATGCCACGAAATAGCCTCACCCTCACGGTCAGGGTCTGTGGCAAGATACACTTGCTCACTTTTCTCCATTTTGTCTTTAATCTCTTTTACAATCTTTTCTTTACCGCTAATAATTGCATATTTAGGGGCAAAATCATTTTTAACATCTACGCTTAGCTTTGCAGCGGGTAGGTCCCTCACATGACCCACAGAGGCTACAACCTCATAACCTGCTCCAAGATATTTTTTAATGGTTGACGCTTTAGTCGGCGACTCAACAATAACTAATTTTGACATATACCGTATCCTTTCTATATATCAATGGTTTTTATAACCGTTGTTTTACTTATTAATAATATATCTTTTTCCCTCAATTTGACGGGCACATCCGTACATTTCAAGCTCCGTTAAAGCGCATAATGTTTTTTGAATATCAATAGAAGCTTTTTCGGAAATTTCATCAATATGTAGAGCATTTTCTGATAAAACCGCAAAAACACACTTCGCGTTTTCGCTTGCGGTTTGCGGAAGCACAACGCTTTTCTTCGGTGATTTTACTTTAGAGGCGCTGTTCTCTTTCTCTTGATAATTATTATATTTAGCGGATGAAAAGAATTCATCTATACCCTCTGTGTTCAGATACTCACCGTATTCATAGCTGTATTCCGACAGAACATCAGATGGGGTAAAGACGGCCTTAACTCCGTCTTTTATAAGCATATTTGTACCGGTAAAAGACGAGCGCAATATGTCGCCCGGTACGGCAAATACATCTCTCCCCTGCTCTGCTGCCACCCTTGCCGTTATAAGAGAGCCGCTTTTCTCACCTGCCTCAACAATAACAACGCCGAGTGAAAGCCCCGAAATAAGGCGGTTTCTTATTGGAAATGTAATCCTTGATGCAGGAGCAAAAATCGGGTATTCGCTTATTACTGCTCCAAAACGGGTAATCGCGCGTCTTAGCGCGGCATTGGCTTTAAGATAATCACAGCAAAGACCGCAGCCTAATACACAAACAGTTCTTCCCTTTGCAAGCATAGCGCCTTTGTGCGCCTCGCTGTCTATACCAAGTGCGCCTCCGCTGACAATAGTCACTCCCGCTTTAGCAAGAGAAAAACTCATCCTTTGGGTAACCTCCATGCCGTATGCGCTTGCCTTTCTTGTGCCTACTATCGCAATATGAATATGGTCTAAAAGGGAGCTTTCGTCGCCCGCCACATAAAGAACTAAGGGCATATCTGTTAAAGATTTGTACTGTTTTGGATATTTTTCATTGTCCGGTGTTAAAATCTTTATTCCTTTACCGCGGCATTCATCTACTGATTGTAGAAAATCTTTAGGGGAACGCTGTTTCAATCTCTCTATTTTAGATGCGGTAAATATACCCGAAAGCCGCCATTCATACTCGCCCGCCTCATACATTGTCTTAGCGTTTTCAAAATATGAAAGGATTTCATCAGTAGCAGCTCCCGCGCCTAAAGCGTTTTGAAGCCACATCCAATATTCAAGAGGGCAACTGTTCATCTCATCATTTCCCACATTATAACTGCTGCCGCGGCATTGGCGTTTAATGATTCTGCGGCGCCTTTCATAGAAATAGTAATCTTTTTCTGTATTGCGTTTACCGTTTCTGCTTTAAGTCCCGCGCCCTCATTGCCAACGGCACATATAGAGGCACCTGTAAAATCTGTATTCTTTATGCTGACGGCATCGTCATCTAACACAGCGGCAAAAGTTTTCATCCCTTTTTCTGCTAAAAGGGTAAAAAGGCGGGGAAGATTATCAGTATTTATAACAGGAAAACGCAAAAGTGAGCCCATAGCCGCTCTTTGCGCTTTCGGATTATAAATATCACACCCGCCGCCGATAATTATGCCGCTTAAACCAAAAGCCTCGGCGCTGCGACATATAGAGCCAAGGTTTAACGGATTTGATATATCCTCAAGGGCAATATATTTTCCGTTGTAATCTATTTTATCCATATCTTCGGTTTTGTCAAGCATTTTACACACGCAAAAGATGCCCTGCGTGTGCTTTGTATCCGATATTTTATGTGCCAGCTCGTCAGTTATGCGGTAGACCGAATGTGCTGTTTTTGATATTATCAAAGCTTCTTCCCTAAAATGGTCAGACGCTTCTTCACTTAATAGCAAGCATTCAATTTCCATTTTGCTTTTTACGGCGTCAATACAAAGACGCGCACCCTCTAAAAGAAAAAGACCCGTTTGTTTTCTTTTGTCGGCACTCGTCATAAGTGCTGCGGCAAGCTTTATTTTCTCATTGTTTCTGCTCGTAATCGTTTCCAAAGATATACTCCTTTATGGCGGTAATAGTCCATTTTAAGCAATATGCGGACGATATAAAATCGTCCGCATTGTAGTTCTTAAAGCGCGGCTTTGGCTTTGTCTACGAGAGCCGCGAAACCCTCCGGGTCGCTGATTGCTATTTCGGAAAGCATTTTGCGGTTTAATTCAATACCCGCTTTTTTAAGTCCGTTTATAAATGTCGAATAGTTGACATTGTTTAATTTGCATGCCGCTGATATCCTTGTTATCCAAAGGCGGCGAAAATCGCGTTTCTTTAATTTGCGGCCTACATATGCGTAGTTACCGCTTTTCATAACAGCCTGCTTTGCCGTTTTAAAGAGTTTGCTCTTTGAACCATAATAGCCTTTTGCAAGCTTTAGAACTTTCGCTCTCCTTTTGCGCGTTGTCATCGCACCTTTAATACGAGCCATAATATAATTCCTCCGTTAACTTCCTTTATTTATAGGGTAAAAGGCGCTTGATTTGCCTCTGGTTTGTTACATCGGCAACGCTTGTTTTGCGCAGACCCCTCTTGCGTTTTGTGGTTTTTTTAGTAAGAATGTGCGATTTGTTTGCGTGACCGCGCATAGCTTTTCCGCCTTTAGAAATCTTAAAACGCTTTTTTGCGCCGCTGTGTGTTTTAATTTTGGGCATAGGTGTTTCCTCCTTAAAAATTCCGTTACTTTGATACGATAGGAACTAAGAACATGAGCATGGAGCGGGCCTCCATTTTTGCACCTTTTTCAATTTCTCCGAACTCACTGCATACTTCAGCAAAGTTCGCCATAATCGTCTTGCCGTTCTCGGCATGTGCCATTTCCCTTCCCCTAAAGCGAATGGAAACTTTAACTTTATACCCGTCACTCAAAAATCTTTTTGCATGGTTTGCTTTTGTGTCAAAATCATGTTTATCAATGTTAAGAGATAAACGGATTTCTTTCATCTCTATAACTTTTTGATGTTTCTTCGCTTCCTTTTCACGCTTTGACTGCTCAAAACGATACTTGCCATAATCCATAACCTTGCATACAGGCGGAACGGCATACGGGGCGATTTTAACAAGGTCAAGATTTCTTTCCTCAGCTATTTTAAGAGCCTCTTTAGAAGACATAATCCCAAGCTGCTCTCCTGACTCTGAAACAATTCTTAACTCCTTGTCCCTGATTTCTTCATTCACTTGCATTTCCTTGCTACCGATACCAAAGCACCTCCGAAAAATAATAGGCGTGGGCAGATACATCTGTCCACGCACAAAAATAGTGTTTGTTTTGCTGTATTAACCTCACAGACAAAGACTGTTACGGTGAGAACGGACAAAGTTCTGCTTTATTGCTAATAAATTATATCACATAAAAAACATTTGTCAAGTATTTATTTATTATGTTTTATAATGAGTTCTTCAAGCGTTCTTTTGGGAACATAATGAGTTTTATCTTCATCTCTATAATACTTTATATCCCCGTCTTTTATGTCTGTTATCACTATTTTTTCATTCGGCTCACCGAGTGCTATAATAAGACGCGGATACAAATTATCAGAAAGCCCGAACAGATTTGACATTTTCTTTTTGTCGAAACTGCCTATCATACAAGCGCCTATACCTTGTTCCATAGCACCTAACACTATGGTTTGGGCACAAATTCCCACATCAATTTCAATCGGGTTTTCTGCTATATTTAAGTCACAGCAAAGCAATATATACGCTGTCGGCACATTGCCGTTATACGGCGGTTTTTCACTTAAATAGCCTGCCCAGTGAAGAAGCGGGAAAACCTTGCCGCAAAGCTCGTCATCACAAGCGAAAGCAAATTTTACAGATTGCTTGTTAGCGGTTGAGGGCGTAAAGCGGCAAAGATTGATTATATCCTCTATTTGCTCCTTTGAATATTTCACAGAAGACTTAAAATTGCGATAGGACCTCGTTTTATAAATTAAATCATAAAGCATCTTATCTCTCCTTATTTTTGCTATTAACCGCTTTATTTCTGTTTGACGGGAACGCAGATTTACCCGTGCTTTCCCTTTTTTTATATACTATCTTTCTTTTCTTTTTATCTGAGGCCTTTTCGGCATAAAACGCAAGCTTTTTACGCTTTTGCGCCTCTTTTTCCTTTTTACGAAGCTCTTCATTTTCACGGAAAAGCACAAAAACGGCGCCTATTACCTGTATTACATCTGCCTTTGTTTTCTCTGCCAATATATTTGCCGCCTCACGCGCCGTAATGGGCGAAGAATCAGGCAAGTTTCTGATTTTTATTAGTTCTTTTGTGTTAAAAGCCGCTTCCGTCTGGGCTATTACCGCATCGGTAACACCGTTTTTCCCTATTTGGAAAAGCGCTTCAAGCGAATTTGCCTTAGCCCTTAAAGCCGCTCGTTCTTTACTCGTCATAATCCACCGTTTCTATTTCTGTATTATTTTAATGCCCTGCGGCGTATCTTCAAGCGTTACTCCCATTGAAGTTAGCTCATCTCTTATTTTATCCGCTAATGCCCAATCTTTCGCAGCTCTTGCCTCTGTTCGCTTTTGAACGAGTGCTAAAATCTCATCACTTACCGTTTCTTTTTTACGGTTTTGAAGCAGTCCGAATACAGAGCAAAGCTCGTCAAGTAAATTGGCGCAAAATGTAATTAACTCTTTGGATGAATTTGCATTTATATGCCTGTTAATATCAGACACAAGCTCAAATACTGCCGTTATACCGTCAGCAGTGTTTAAGTCGTCATTCATAGCCTTTATAAAGCAGTCCTTATGCGCTGACATTTTCGTTTTAATGTCCTTTTCGTCTGCTATTTCTTTTGAGTTCTTGCTCGTTAGCAGAAACTCAAGATTCTGATGGCATGTGTAAATCCTTTGAAGTGAAGCCTTGCACTGCTCTATAACTTCAATACTGTAATTGATAGGCATTCTATAATGCGTCGTTACCATAAGATAGCGTATCGGCTCGTATCCGTATGTCTTTGCGACATCACGAACGGTAAAAAAGTTGCCCGCAGATTTCGACATTTTTATATTATCCACATTTATATAACCGTTATGCATCCAATACCGCGCGAAAGGCGCGCCGTTTGCGCATTCGCTTTGGGCAATCTCGTTTTCATGGTGCGGAAAAATCAAATCCTGACCGCCCGCGTGTATATCAAATGTATCCCCAAGATAGCGCCTTGACATCGCTGAACACTCAATATGCCAACCCGGTCTGCCCTCGCTCCACGGGGAGTTCCAGAACGGCTCGCCCGCTTTCGCCTTTTTCCACAATGCAAAATCCATAGGCTCCCGTTTGCGCTCATCTATGCCAATTCTTGCTCCCGCCTCTAAATCGTCAAGCGGCTGGCGTGACAGCTTGCCGTACTCATCAAACGATTTAGTGCTGAAATACACATCACCGTCAGATTCATAAGCAAAGCCCTTGTCAACAAGCGTTTTTACAAACTTAATGATTTCTCCTATATTTTCAGTAGCTTTCGGGTGAATAGTCGCTTCCTTTACGCCTAATCCGTCTACATCTATTTTGTATTCTTTTATATATTTCTCGGCTATATCTTTTGCAGATACGCCTTCTTCATTAGCTTTACTTATTATTTTATCGTCAATATCCGTAAAATTTTGAACGAAGATTACATTATACCCAATATACTCTAAATAACGGCGCAATACATCGAATACGCAAAGCGGACGCGCGTTTCCTATATGGATATAGTTATATACCGTAGGTCCGCAGACATAAATCTTGACTTCACCGTCTTTTAGCGGTACAAATTCTTCTTTCTTTCTCGTAAGAGTGTTGTAAATCTTCATATTTAATCCTTTCGGCACATCATTCTTTCAATGCCTCTATCATACGCTCAAGCCGCTCTATTTCCTGCTTTAACGGGTCAGGAATATGAACTTGGTCTAAGTCGTCAATACGCTGCCCGTCTCTCTTTACAATTCGCGCGGGCGAGCCTACCGCCGTAGAATTTTCAGGAATTTCGCTTAAAACAACGCTTCCCGCGGCTATTCTTGAATTGTCGCCAACCTTAAAAGGTCCTAAAACTTTTGCACCTGCACCTATCATCACATTATCGCCTATCGTCGGGTGCCTTTTGCCCGTATCTTTGCCGGTGCCGCCGAGCGTTACCCCTTGGTACAGCGTAACATCGTCACCAATTTCAGAGGTCTCTCCTATTACTACGCCAACGCCGTGGTCAATAAACAGCCTTTTGCCTATTTTTGCCCCCGGGTGTATTTCTATACCCGTTTTTCTTACAGTGCGCTGCGAAATATATCTTGCAATAAAGAAATGCCCTCTTTTATAAAACCAGTGCGCTTTTCTATGCGCCATTACGGCGCGAAGCCCCGGATACAAGAAAAGCACCATAAAAGAAGAGGTTGCGGCGGGGTCGCGCTGTTTTATACTGTTAATATCGTCTTTAAGTCTTCCAAACATAAAATCATCCATTCAAAATTGACTTTCCGTATATTATATTCCAAGCCCCAAAAAATGTAAAGCTATTTGCTAAAATCAATCAGCTTGACGCTTTGTTTGATATAGACAACTCCCGAAATTACGGCTAAAACAGCCGTAATCCATAAAAGTGCGTTTGAAACTAAAGGCAGGTTAAAAGTATCCGGTAAAGCTTCTATGTAAACAAGTTCGCCTAAAATCATTATGATTATAGTGAAAACCATTTGGCTTATTGTTTTTAGCTTGCCGTAAATGTTTGCGGGTATTACAACGCCTTGGGCAGACGCCGCAAGCCTGAATGAAGTTATTGCAAATTCACGAATTAGCACTATCATAGCTATCCATATGTTGCATAACCCAAAACTCATAAACGCAAGCAAAGCAGCCGTTGTAAGCATTTTATCCGCCACAGGGTCAGCAAGTTTGCCAAATACCGTTATTTGATTGTTTTTCCTTGCTAATCTGCCGTCAATAAAGTCCGTAAGAGAGCCTATGCCGAATAAAACAGCTCCGTAAATAAAGTGGTGCGGTATGCTTTCGCTTATTATAACGGCAAGGAAAAACGGTGTTATTATCATTCTGAATATTGTCAGTTTATTAGGTAAATTCAATTTATTCTCCCTTTCATCAGACCGTTTCGCCAAGCAGGTCATATCCCGTTTCAGCTACCGATAAAATTTTTACCGATACAACATCACCCTCTGAAACCGCAAAACCGCTCGTGAATATTATAACAGAATCAATCTCCGGCGCGTTTATGTATGCCCTGCCATAGTAGCAGTCTAAATAACTGTCATAGCTCTCCATAACAACATCTAAAGTTTTTCCGATATGCCTTTTGTTTGTTTCCGTAACAATGCTATACTGCTGCTCCATTATTATTTCACTTCGTCTCTGCGCCGTTTCAGCGTCCACCTGATTTGAAAGTAAAGCAGCAGCGGTGCCTTCTTCTTTAGAATAAGAGAAACAGCCAACATGGTCAAACTGCGCCTCATTTATAAACTCTGACAGAGCCGTAAATTCTTCCTCTCCCTCGCCGGGAAAGCCTGTAATAAGCGTTGTTCTTATCACTATATCGGGAATACGAGTTCTGATTTTCTCTATTAGTTTTAATAAATCAGCCTTATTTCCTTTTCTGTTCATAGCTTTAAGGATTTTTTCATCAGCGTGCTGAATAGGTATATCAAGATATTTAAGCACCTTTTCTTCTGTGCTTATAACATCTAAAAGCTCATCTGTAATTCTGTCGGGATAGCAGTACAAAAGCCTTATCCATTTGAGCTTTTCTATTTTAGCAAGCTTTGTTAAAAGCTCCGGCAGTTTTATTTCGCCGTATATATCCTTGCCGTAAAGCGTTGTGTCCTGCGCTATTAATATAAGCTCGTGCGCACCGTTTTCAGAAAGTGCTTCTGCCTCCTCAAGAATATCTTCCATTTTTCTGCTGCGAAACGCACCTCTTATAGATGGTATTGCGCAATAAGAGCAATTATTAGAGCAACCGTCGGAAATGCGCAGATAACTCCAATATTCCGGCGTCATAAGCATTCTTTCGCCGTTTAACGGCAGATGTTCTTTTTCCGGAAAGCTTTTTACTTTTTTATCATCCATAACGGCGTAACAAGCCGATTTTATGTCGCTGTTGGCGCCAATACCTAAAACTGCGTCAACCTCTGAAATTTCCTTGAAAATTTCATCCTGATACCTTTCCGCAAGGCAGCCGGTTACAATTATCTTTTTTATTCTGCCCTCTTTTTTATAGTCCGCCATTTCAAGAATACTTTCAATAGCCTCTTTTTTAGCGTCCTCAATAAAAGCACAGGTATTTATTATTGCTATGTCGGCATCGTCTATTTCCTCTAAAATCGTAAAACGGTCATCTGAGAGCGCTTTTAGCATTATCTCAAAGTCAACCTGATTTTTCGGGCAGCCAAGACTAACCGGCAGCACTTTTATACCCATCTGTTTTCATCCTTTCAAGAATTGTCCGCAAGTTCTCTCTCTAAGTCTGAATTATATTCTGAAAAGGCTTTTCGTATATCCGCATTGTTATACCCAATTCGGGAAAGAGCAGAATAAACACGCCTTTTGCCCTTTTCGTCAGCAAGAGAACTGCTGTACTTTGTGTCTATTAGCATTATAATACGAGAAACGGGGTCATTGTCAATACCTTCTTCTATAACAGCGTCAATTATTTCATAATTTATGCCTTTTGATTTTAACTCCAGCCGTATTCTGTTCTCTCCCCATTTTTTTCTGTTGTACAGATATGAAAAGAGCTGTTTTGCATAATCATAATCATCTATGTATCCTTTTTCTTCAAAATCCACCATAACTCTTTCTATGCTTTGCTCGTCATATTTTCTTTTTAATTTAGTATAAAGCTCATATTTTCCGTGCGCTCTTACCGCAATCATCCGTAGAGCGCTTTCATATGCATGGCGAAAGCTTGCCTCCTTTGTTAGGGAAGCAAGCCTTTGTTCGTCAATCGTATCGCCGTCTGAAATACCGCTTTCATAAAAAAATGTATCATAAACGGTTAAACGGTATTCGCCGTCAATGTATATATGTATTTTATCGGATTTGCCTTTTTTCGTTGTAATAATCATTCATCATCAACCGCTATATCAAGTGAGGCTCTTGCCTGCTCTTTGGAATATTTCTGTTCAGGCTCGTTGGTATTTGCAGATAAATCGTCATAAAATGAGCCGCTCTTAAAAAGACTTTCTCTGACTTTCGCCTCTATTTCATCGGCAAGCGAAGGGTCGTTTTTTAACAGCTCTTTTACATTTTCTCTGCCCTGACCTAATCGCTGTTCGCCGTAAGAGTACCATGCTCCGCTTTTATTCACAATGTTTGTTTTAGCCCCAAGGTCAACAATTTCTCCCTCGCGGGATATACCCATACCATACATTATATCAAATTCCGCTTCCTTAAACGGCGGCGCGACTTTGTTTTTTACTACCTTTGCTCTTGTTCTTGAGCCTGTAAACTCATTCCCCGGTCCTTTTAGCTGCTCAATTTTACGGACATCAATACGAATTGATGAATAAAATTTAAGCGCCCTGCCGCCCGTTGTGACCTCCGGACTGCCGTAAATTACTCCTACTTTTTCTCTTAATTGGTTAATAAATATGATTATGGTGTTAGAGCGCGCAATAGCTCCCGCTAATTTTCTTAACGCTTGCGACATAAGCCTTGCATGCCGCCCAATATGGGAGTCGCCCATTTCCCCTTCAATTTCCGCGCGCGGTACGAGAGCCGCCACAGAGTCAATAACTACAATATCAAGCGCGCCTGAGCGCGTAAGCGCCTCAGCAATTTCAAGCGCCTGTTCGCCGTCGTCCGGCTGTGAAACGAGCAAACTGTCAATATCTACGCCAAGCTTTGAGGCATATATAGGGTCAAGCGCGTGTTCCGCATCAATAAATGCCGCCTCTCCCCCATTTTTTTGCGCCTGTGCAATAGCGTGCAGCGCAAGAGTTGTTTTACCGGAGGATTCCGGACCGTATATCTCAACAATTCTGCCTCTCGGAAGCCCGCCTATGCCTGTGGCAACATCTAAAGCAATAGAGCCGGTCGATATTGCCTCGATATTCATATTGACATTCTCACCAAGCCGCATAATAGCTCCCTTGCCGTGCGCTTTCTCAATTTTTAATATAGCCGTTTCCAATGCTTTACTTTTTTCGGACATATTTAATCCTCCGTCACTTCATTTATATTTATTATTAGGTGTACAAATGTTCGTTTGAGGGTATTATATATTAGAAAATACTATTTTGCAATAGTTTTTTGTAATTTTTTATTATTTTCACATTTTTTATCAAAAAATTGCAAAAAATTAAAATAATGCTTGCATTCATACTATAAAACTGATATTATATTTCCGTTGCCTTAAAAGGGCTATATTCTTTATTTATAAAAAGGAGGTGCAAAGATGGCAAAGTGTAGTTATTGCGGCAAGAGTGTTTCTTTCGGAAAAAAGATTTCCCACTCTCACAGGCGCTCAAGCAGAACTTGGAAGCCAAATGTAAAACGCGTAAAAGCGATTGTTGACGGTTCTCCCCGCAGGGTATACGCATGCACTCGCTGCTTGCGCTCCGGTAAGGTTGCCCGTGCCGTATAAGCCGTATAATTTATACAAAGCAAGAATTTCGGAAGCTTAGGCTTCCGATTTGCTTTTCCTGAAAATTGATATTGCATTTTTTTCAAATCCGCATTATACTTGATATAATAAAGTATAAAGGCGGGTTTGTAATGAAAAGGAATATAATGTCTGCTAAAGCCGTTATAATTGCGGTTGTTTGCCTTATTGTTTTCGGTGCAGTTGTAATAGGAGTGCAGAATAAAAATCCGGATAACCCACCCGTTGCTGTTACAGAGCCTTACAAAAAAGCCGGAAAACCTTTAGTTAAAACGGGTGTTCCTAACCCCGCGACCGACTTTAGGTATGTTCTTACGGGCGCAGGCGGCTCTGAGGTGTCTATTACGGGCTATATCGGCACTTCCTCTGAGGTTGTTATTCCTGATAATATTAACGGTGTTCCCGTTAAAAGAATAGCCTCAGGTGCATTTGGAAAAGATACTAAGGTTAAATATGTTTATATACCGGCGACGGTGACATCAATTGTAAAAAAAGCGTTTTTATTATCTGACGAGCTTACTGAAATTGAAGTCAGCGCCGATAATGAAATATATTCCTCTTTAGACGGTGTTTTATATAATAAAAATAAAACTACGCTTTTAACTTTTCCCTCAGGCAGAGGCGGTATATTTTTGATACCTAAAACCGTTACTAAAATTGAGGATTACGCTTTTTATTATTGCTATGAGCTTCAAAAAGTCAATATGTACAACAATGTTACTCATATTGGTGACTTTGCCTTTTCTTTCTGTTGGAATTTAAGAGAGCTTCGTCTTAGTGACAATCTCACAACTCTTGGCAAAGAGGCTTTATCTCATAATTATGACTTGACGAAAATCTATCTTCCGAAAAATATTACGAGCATAGGTGAAGACGCTCTTTTAGGCTCGCAGTCATCCCCCGGGTATTATGAATACTATTTTGTGGACGGTATATATTGCGTGAAAAATTCTTACGCGGAAAGCTATGTAAAAGATTTAAATCTTACTCCTGCACCCATTGACGATTTGCGGCACGAGCCGGACAGCGGCATTTATATTTCTTCAAACTTTTTAGTCGGCACAAATGTATATTCCAATACGGTGACGAGCGGAGCGGGCTTTGATACGGCAAAAACTTTCGCAGAAGGAAACGAAAACTATTACGGCTTTACCGTATACAACTTGGGTGCAAAATTAAATGGTGCAGACGCTGTTTTAACAGACGATGCCGTCATTTATATTCCAGCCGGAAAGTACCCTTCTATGTTAAAAGTATTTAAGATTGAAGCGGGCGAGTTAGTCGCCGTAAGCTCTCAAATTGTTTCGCCTTTTTCCGACGGTAAAAAATACATAAAATTTACCTCAAATTCCCTCGGAAACTTTACTGTTGCGGAGTATTTTGAGATTACAAAAGGTGATGCAGACGGAGACGGAAGAATTTCTGTGTCCGATGCTCGGTTGGCATTAAGAGCCGCCGCCGGACTTGAAACTTTGCACCCCGCACAACTTTTGGCCGCAGATTTAGATAAGTCAGGCACCGTTAGTATAACTGAGGCAAGAAAGATTTTAAGGGTAGCTGTAAACCTTGAAAGCTTTTGATTAAATTATGATTTTTGCAAATACTCGCTTGGTGTTATGCCTGTATATTTTTTAAAAACTTTATTAAAGTGACTTTGGTCACAATAACCAAGATGAAGCCAAATTTCTGAAAGAGGCATTTCCCTTGCCTTTAATATGCGTTTGGCTTCTTTTGTTTTTATTTTATGAATTATTTTATTAGGTGATACGCCAAAATCCTCTTTAACTTTTTTACAAAGGTATTGAGGGGAAACATTAAGCGTTTCTGCTGCCTCCGTCAGTGATATACGCTCGTTGGCTTTTGAATAAACATACTTTTCAAACTCCGCAGAAAGCTTTGATAATTGCTGTTTTCTTTGCTTATAAAATCTGTCCGTGTAATCGTATAACATTTTTATAAAAGTTCCGTATATTTCCTCAATATTCCTTGCTCTGTCTGCCCAGTCAACATAATATTCGCAAAGACGCATCGCAAGGTTACCGTCAAGACCCGCATTTACACTTTCGCTCATTATTAAGCCGGCGAAAGCAGCAAACGATAATTTACTGCTTTTGAGCGGATAACGGGAAACTAAATCAACTCTCCAGCTTTTCAGTTGTTTCAAGGCGTTTGTAAGAACGAGAGAATCCCCTGTCCGCATCGCATCAATAACAGTATTCCTAAACTCAAACGGAAATTGTGATTGTGTACTCCTATCGCCGCTCAAACTAAATGACTTCGTGTTTTCTTTTAAGTTAAAAAGCCGCTTATGCCGCACAAGAGAATTTAAGGAAATATTTTGTTTATTTATTAAGTTATTAAGCATTACCGCAAGCTCAATAAAATGTTTATAATCAATAACCGGCGTATGTGCATAGCTGTCAATATATCTTAACTTTTCCGCAACGGAAAGCTCGCTTTGCTCAAACTGGTCTATGTAAGACGACTCTTTTATTTTCAAATGAACTACGGGACCGCATAAAAGTGTGCCATGAGACATTCTTATCGAGAAGTATGATGCACCATGCTCCTCTGATAAAAATGCAGGGTATTTAAAACAAGCGTCCTGTATTGTTTTCTTTAGCCTGTTATAAGAGGCGATGTAAAGCTGAAGCGCCATATCATTTTCAGAAATAATCCCCTCTATATGCCCGTCTGATGACAGCAAATATATAGTAATACCCGTTAAGTCATTTAAATGGGCAAGCGTGTTTTCATATTCGCTCCAATTTCGATAGTTGTTATATTTAGTTATCATAAAATCACCTTTAATTTAATATTATAACATTTTATTAAATATATACAATACCAAACTAAAAAAAGTTGGTAATATTTTTGTAGACAGCTAATGTCTATTATATTAAGGAGGCATCTATTATGATTGGTTTAGGAAACTGGCTTGCACATGTTGACACTATGTTTTTCAAAGGCGATGCTATCATTAAAGTTTATGATGATAACGGCGAATACGGGTTTGACCTTGAGCTTCCCTCCGATATGGATATTCCTGAGTTCAAAATTTTTGACATTACCGAGGACGGAAACACTCTAAACGCTAAAGCAACCGTTGACCTTCTTCAAGGCAAGGAAATTGACCTTTCCTTTACATTTGAGGGTGACACTGCGTCAGGATTTATTAAAATTCCTTATATAGGAAGAATTAAAATCAAGGAAGCTAAAAGAATAGAGTAATACTTAAATCTTTATTTATAGGAAACTGATTAATTAGTTAAGCCCCGCCCCTTTATATAAGGAGCGGGGCGCTTTTTATTTTTTATTGCTTTGCGCCGTCGTCAAACATTTCAAGAACGCGAACACCTACTGAATAGCAGTTGGCAAGACCCTCTAAGTTCATATTATCATATGTATCCCGTCTTGTGTGATAGTATGGCTCTAAATTATGGTTAAGTCCCGTAATACCCGTGGCGCGCATACCCGCTTGTGCAAACGCCGCCGCGTCAGTCGCTCCGCCTAAGGGAGGTACAAAGCCTTTTTTACAGGGAATTTCAAGCTCTTTTGCAGCTTCCATAAATAAATCAGAAGCGTCTTTATCACTTTTTACAGATGAGTTTAAGTCACGATAATTAACCATAAGGTGCTTCGGGTCGTGAATTGTATCAAAAGAATATATAAAGGTGGGAACATCGCTGAATTCCTCTTTATGCTTCTCCGTCCACGCCTTTGCGCCGCGAAGTCCCGACTCCTCTGCTCCTGTCAGAACAACTCCGACTTGTGTGTTTTCAAGCTCAATTCCTTCGTCTTTCATAGCTTTTAATATTGCAATACCCATATAGCAGCCGGAAAGATTATCATTTGCACCGTCAACAACACGCTTTTTATTTCTCATAAAATAAAGACCGATAAAGAAAGGAACGAATAATATTCCCCAAAGACCAAGCTTTCCAAGTGTAGAAGATGGGTCGGTACCGCTGAAACCGTTTTGTATAAAGCTTAATATGGATATTACAAGATAGTAAACAGCGCCTATTCCGCATATCACGGCATGCCCTTCAAAACCAACACCGCCAAGCTTATAATTTACAGGCCATTCCCACGCGGCATCAGGGTGCCCATTAAAGATAATGCGCCTTTTTACCTCACCGGAACAGTTTTTTATAGCCGTTACATTGTGTCCCGTTGCTTTTGGAAACAGAAAATCAATAAATTCTTTATAAATTCCAAACTCCATAAAAACGGTAAACAGACCGAAAGCTATCATGATAGCAGAAATGAGAGGATAAAAGAAAAACACCGGCACGGCAGCTATTGCAAGTGTCATCGTTATGTAAAGCCATCCGTAAAATGCTCCCGGATTTAATGGAAAAGATTCAACCTCTACACGCTCGCATCCGCAGTCGTCCTTTAGCACCTCTGCCATGTACTCACAAGCCTGTTTCTCTCCCAACGAGCCGGGAGGACGCTTTTCAAAATTACGGCATATATGCGTGATTTCTTTTACCATATACTTTGCCGCTTCATTCTTTTTCTCAATTATCTTGGAAATAACCATAACAACCTCCTGTTAAATAGTATTATTGGACATATTTTACAACTTATTAACCATTAAGTCAATATATTAGGTACTATAGTTTTATACAAAATGCCAATAAAATATTAACAATAACAAAAAATGTTGAACCGCAAACAAAATTTGCGGTTCAATTGTTTTTATATCAGAATCGGCAACATCTGCAACCATAAAAAACTCTGCGCATACAGCATCTTCTTCTCCTTCTAAAACAAATGCAAAACATAGTATCCCTCCTTTACATTTATGTAAAACTATGCCGCATTGTCTTTATGCTGTTTTATTACATTGTATTCTAATTCTCTTAGTAGTGTGACTTAGTATATTTTTAAAAAACTGTCCTATATCCGCCCTTTAAGCACCTTTATTAAACGAAGCACTATAAAAATCTTAATGATATCCGGTATAATAAACGGCAAAACAGATTTGCCAATAACCGCCGCAAAGCTCATAGGTTCTGCCGAGCGCAAAATTACGAGCATAAACCACAAAGTACCTGTAATATAACAAATTATTAAACCTATTGACATACTGACAGCAAGTACAGCCGTTCTTTGACCAAAAAAGTGTGTAGCAATCCATATAACACCCGCCGCAAATAGAAAACCTATAATATACCCGCCCGTACTGCCGAGCAGAACTGCTAAACCGCCCTTAAAACCCGAAAATACAGGCACTCCCACAGCACCCGCTAATATATAAATAAGAACGGCTAAAAAGCCGCGTTTTCCGCCGATAAGCCCCACAACAAGAAATACACCGAGCGTTTGAAGCGTTACGGGCACCGGAAACGGTATTGATACCCATGAGCATATTGCAATGAGCGCCGCCGATATAGCTATATATGTAATGTCTTTCGTCTTCATTGTCAACCCTTGTTTCGTTTTCGTTTACAATAAAATAACACGCGGAAATATGATTGTCAACAATAAACGCATAAGTGTTTACAATTAATATAAATCTGCTATACTTAATCAGGTGATATTATGACAAAAAGCTATGTATTGGCATCATTAAAACAAAGCTATGACTATGTTTCAGGCGAAAAAATAAGCAAGGAGTTACACATAAGCAGAAGCGCCGTAAATAAGGCTGTAAAAGCCTTGCGGCGAGACGGTTATGTTATTCTTTCCTCTACAAGAAAAGGTTATCTTTTAACCGGAGACTTTAATATGCTGAATAAGGGGGAGCTTTTAGCGCTGCTTGGCTCTTCTTATTCAAGCCGTATTACATATCTTGACACCGTAGACTCTACTAACGCGTATATACAAAGAAATTTTCATAATTTAAGTAACGGCGCTATCGTTATTGCAAATGAGCAAACGAACGGCAAAGGGCGGCTTGGGCGTGAATTTGTTTCGCATAAGGATAAGGGATTATACCTTTCAATGCTTTTTGGCACAAACTTACCGGCTGAAAACACGGCAAATATTACGGCATTTACTGCCGTTTCAGTAGCACGGGCAATTAATGACGCTTTAGGCATTATCCCTTCCATTAAATGGGTGAACGACTTAATAGTTAACGAGAAAAAGATAAGCGGCATACTTACTGAGATGTCTGTCGAGGGTGAAAGCAAGAATGTGCGCTACATCATTATTGGCATAGGCATAAACTGCAATCAAGAGGCATCTGACTTTTTAGGTGACATAAAAGATAGAGCGTCCTCACTTTTTATTGAAAGCGGAAAAAGGGTTAATAGGGCAAGTCTTGCATCAAAAATTATAACGGCTCTTGATAAAATGGCAGAAGATTTTCCGAAAAACAAGGCGGAATACCTCTCTTTTTATCGTGAAAACTGTATTACATTGGGGCGGGAAGTAAGAGTAATAAGAGCTTCCGATGAGCTTATTGGAACGGCAGAGGAGTTAGATGATAATTTCGGGCTTGTTGTGCGTCTTTTCGACGGTAAACTTATAAATGTAACGAGCGGAGAAGTAAGCATCAGAGGAATTGACGGCTATTTATAGTTTAGCTATTTTATTTGAACTTTTATAAGAAAGTGTGCATATGCTAATGTGAAGCACATTATTAATACTTATGAAAGGACGAAAGAGATGCGAAGTAACCGAAAATCTATGTACAAATACAATAATAAAAACAATGAATTATTACAACATAAAGATAGCGGTCCTGAGCCTTTTGTTACTAACCTAAAAAACGCGGCACTTCAAAACAACTATTTTAGAAGCACTTTATGGACGGGAAAGAATTTACAGCTAACTGTTATGAGCTTGCTTCCTTATGAAGATGTCGGACTTGAACAGCACAAAAGCGTTGACCAATTGCTGTATGTTCTTCAAGGCGTGGGCGAGGTCAGAATGGGCGACAGGAAAGATAATCTTAATTTTCATCGGTATGTTTATGAAAACTACGCTATTATAATCCCCGCGGGAAAATGGCACAATCTAACGAACATCGGCAATAAGAGGCTAAAACTTTTCTCCGTCTACGGTCCGCCTGAACATCCGCGCGGCACCATTCACAGAACAAAAGCAGATGATGTATCAGTAACAATAGAAAAAGAGCGGCTTGACGAACCGATAATCGCGCCTATAGGCTCTGACAGTGAACAAATCTAAATTCATTCTTTGCAATCTCTTTTGAGATTGCTTTTTTTATTCCATAAAGCTTGACACTTTTTATAATAATGGTAAAATTTAATAAAATGGATTAAGAGGTGTAAAATGAAAACCAGAATAATTGCCTTGATACTCGTTATGGTTTCTGCATTTACTTTTTGCTCGTGCGGTAAAAAAAGCGCGTCAGAGCCGAAAGATGTTGTTGCAAGCTTCTGTAACCGTTTAATTGCATTTGATTTTGACGGTATGCAAAATTACATTTCAGACGGCGGCGAAAACCTTAAAACAGCGTTTAACAATGAAAATAAACTAATGGGTACAATTGATGATTTCTTTGCCAAAAACTCTAAAAACACAACTTATAATATATCAAAAGCCAAAATAGATGAGGATACCGCCATAATTACCGTTGATTATAAGTATAATGATTATAATATTATGTATAGAGAAATGATTGCCTCTATGCTGCTGCAAAGCTTTTCGATTGACGAAAAAGACCTTACGGATGAAAATCTAAGGTCACTGCTTGTTAAGACTTACAAGAATTTTGAATACGAATTACCTGACACCGTAATAACCTCTGCCGTTATTTTTACCTGCGTTAAAGGCAATAAAAATAATGCCTCCGCTTGGGTTATAAAAGAATGGGATGGCGATATTTATAATATAATGAGCCAAACATTCACAAGCACCGTAAAAAGCATTGGAGAGCCGCTCGTATAAAATAAAGTATTAAATATAGGGGGTATTTAGGTGAAAAGGCTTCCGGAAAATAATAAAATCACTCTTGGGGAATACATAGGTTACGGCGTTGGACCTATCGGTAAAAATATGATGTCGTCTCTCGTCAACGGCGAGTATCTTCCTAATTTTTTTCGTACCGAATTAAAAATAAATAATGGATTTCTTGCCATTATGCTTTTCGTTNNCAAACATTAGCTACGGCGCTATGAGCATGATGCAAAGCGTTATGCTTTCAGATGCTGTTGACTATGGCGAATGGAAGTACGGAGAAAGAAACGAAGGAATTATTTTTTCAATGCTGACCTTTTTAAGTAAGATTTCAAATGGGATTAGCTACTTAATCAGATACTCCGGATTTGCCGCCGTAAAATTCGACACGCAAGTGGGAGCTATGGCAAGTTTAGCCGCCATCAAAATGATTAAATTCCTCTTATTTGCCGTACCGCCAATGTTTTTAATAGCCGCGTTTTTACTTCATAAGGCAAAGTTTAAGCTCGTTCCTGCATATATGTCACAAATTACGGATGAAATAAAACTGAAAAGAGCATCTTTAGAAAATTCAAACGGGGTGTTAAATAATGAATAGCGAAAAAATCACTATCAAGCGCACTTTTACTGCGGACGATAGGGAAAAATATTATTATGTTCCCTTTGATGTTCCGGAAAATTGTGAAAAAATGAAAATATCGTTCGTTACCGATAAAACTGACGGGATATGTATAGATTTAGGGCTTGTGTATCCCGACGGCAGACAAAACGGAGCGTCTGGCGGCAGGGTTAAGGAAATAGAGATTAGCGCACGCTATTCTACAGACGGCTATGAGCCCTCTCTGCCTTACTCCGGCACTTGGCAGATAATTGCCGGTGTATACCGCCCAAAAGACGGCGTAACTGTTACATATACTATTGAGTTTATATTTAAAAAGAGACGCTGGCTCAAAGGTGACACTCATACACATACCGGAAACAGTGACGGCAACTTAAAGGCAGAAAAATTGATAGACTACGCTCTTAAAAAAGGGCTTGATTATCTTATAATTACCGACCATAACAACAACCGCGCGGGAAACCGCAACTACACAGACGAGAATATTACAATCATAAAAGGTATGGAGCTTACGGAATTTAAAGGGCATTGCAATGTTTGGGGTATCGAAAAACCGTTTGACGAGCCATACTGTGCGAATACTTTCGAAGAATTTACGGCTTTAGCGCAAAAAGCGAGGGATAACGGCGGATTAATTTCAATAAATCACCCCTTTTGCAAAATGTGCGGCTGGCATTGGCCGCTTGATGATTTTCGCTTTGATGCAGTAGAAGTTTGGAATGGACCTATGCGTATTGATAATATTACAACCTTGAACTGGTGGCACAAGAAACTGCTTAAAGGCGAGCGCTTACCTGCCGTCGGCGGCAGTGATTTTCATCGGGATTTCGCCGGTATCACACGGCTTTTAGCTTGCCCTACCACAGTAGTTTATGCCAACTCCAACTCCCCTGCTGATATTTTAACGGCGCTTAAAAACGCTAACAGCGTTATAACCTCGAAACCTACAGGACCTATGCTTTACCTTGAATGCGAGGGGAAAACGGTCGGCGAAGAAGTTGCTTTCCATGAAAACATCAAGGTAAGCGTGCGCGGCGAAAGGCTTAAAAAAGGGCATTTGCTTGAAATATTTAATAATGATGAGGTAATTTACAGCGAAAAAATAAAAAGCGCCGCTATTGACTTTAGCCTGCCTGTTAACTCCCGCGGATTTATCAGAGCGCAAATATCAAATCAATATAAAGCAGTTGCAACATTTTTATATCATCAGGTTGTAAAGCTTATGATTCCCGAAGACGCAAAGCTGCCTTTACCGCGGTTTATGTCGTGTATCACGAACCCGATTTGGTTCATTTAAGCGCAAAAAAGCAAAACGCCGAGCGTATAATACGGCTTGGCGTTTTTCTGTTTAGCTTCAATTAAAAAGTGAAATTCCCGTTAGTAAATACGGGTACTTTCGTACCCTCTTTTGTAATACCCGTAACTGATAAATCCTTTGTACCTATCATAAAATCTACATGGTTTACACTTTTATTGCCGCCGTTGTCGAATAACTCCTTCTCCGTCATATTTACACCGTTTTGCATATTCATCGCATAACATTCACCGAGCGCAAAATGGCAGGAGGCATTCTCATCAAAAAGAGTGTTATAAAAAAGAATTTCAAGGTTAGAGATAGGAGAATTGTGCGGTATTAACGCAACCTCTCCGAGCCTTTTTGAGCCTTCATCCGTTTCAAGTAGGCGTTTTAATGCGCTCTCCCCTTTTTTCGCTTTGTATTTCTTAACCTCTCCATTTTCAAATCTTAAATAGAACTCATCTATTAATGTGCCTTGATACGATAAAGGCAGCGAGGAATATACAATTCCCTCTGTCTTTTTACAATGAGGCATCGTAAACACTTCCTCTGTAGGCATATTCGGAAGATACGGCACACCGTCAGAGGACAGCTCACTCCCGCCCGCCCAAATATGACCGGAGGGCAACCCCACCGTTAAATCTGTACCGAGCGAATTTTTATAATGCAACTGCACAAACGCATATTTATTCAGTATCTTCGCGCGCCTTTTTAATAGCTCATCCTGCTTTTGCCACTTTTCTGCCGTGTTTTCATCCGTTAATCTGCATGTTGTAAAAATAGCGTCCCAAAGCATATTTACAGCCGTTTTCTTTTCGCTGTCCGGAAACACTTTTTTCGCCCAGTTTTCGCAAGGATAAGCGGATAAAGTCCACCTTAAACCGCCTTTATCCATAATATCATAAAACTCTTTAAAAGCATTTTTCCTTGCAATTGCATTAGCCATCAGCTTTTCATCGGGAACGCCGTCAAATATATCGGGGTCCTCCGATAATACGGTTATGCTGACACAGCCCTCTCTTGCGTAAAAGTTCCGCTGCTCTGCCTGCCAATTCGGGACATTCTTAAAGACATCTAAAGCGGCATTTAGAAACCTAAGCCGCGAAAACTCTTCATCATAATAGAGCATAATAACATCTTTTGCTCCGGCTATATATGCCTCATTCGCAATCATTCTGCCATAATCCGAAGCGTGAACGGGACAGGACAGTAAAACATACTGCCCTTCTTTTACATTTGCGCATGTTTTTACAGTAAGTTTAGCATATTCTAAAAGCTTTTCTTCAAATGTCATAACTGCTCCTTTTTAGCATTCTGCTATTCTATTCTCTGCTTATATATAATCATTATTATCCTTTTTTAGAAAAAACATTCTCTTTTTCTTCCCCTATTAATCTTGACATCGTTTCTATTATATATATAATTATTATAAAAACAATATTTTCTAAAATATTTTTCATAATTTAATCGACCGTTAAATCCATAATATTCCATTTTACGACTATATTATATTTTTTATAAGTTTATTTGTCAATTAACATTTGTTTTTTTACTGTGCATTTAAGCCAATGAACTTTATTCTAACTGTTGAATAAATCTTTTAAATGTGATATAATTACTTGTAAATGTTAACATAACTCCAAATAATAAGCTTTACCGCAGGGCACAAGCTAAAGACTAAACTTTGCTTTCGTTAGGAGAAAAGAATGAGCGAAAAAATCTGGCTTTCCTCACCTACTATGCATGGCGATGAACTCATATTTGTACAAGAAGCGTTTGACACTAACTGGGTTGCGCCATTAGGTCCGAATGTGAACTCTTTTGAGGAAGAAATAGCTTCATACATAGGCGGCGGTTATGCCGCGGCGCTCGCTTCGGGTACATCTGCTATTCATCTTGCCGTAAAGTTAGCAGGCGTTAAATCCTCTGATATTGTTTTTTGCTCTGATTTAACATTTTCAGCAACCGTTAACCCGGTATCGTATGAAAAGGCTGTGCAAGTTTTTATTGACTCTGAATACGATACTTGGAATGTTGACCCAAAGGCACTTGAAAAAGCCTTTGAAAAATATCCTAACTGCAAATGCGTGATTATTGCCAATCTTTACGGTGTTCCCGCAAAGCTTGACGAAATCTCTGATATTTGCAAAAAACACAACGCCGTGCTTATTGAGGATGCGGCAGAAAGTTTATCTGCTACATATAAAGGAAAGCAAACGGGGACATTTGGCAAATACGGAATTCTAAGCTTTAACGGCAACAAAATTATTACGACATCCGGCGGCGGTATGCTTCTTTCCGATGATAAAGAGGCTATTGAAAAATCACGCTTTTGGGCAAC
>LSQX01124067.1_pt1 | contig 23161 bp, 24 predicted proteins | sample 654561 | NCBI WGS metagenome assembly LSQX01 (sample SAMN04489861, study PRJNA283612) | anaerobic digester metagenome | isolation source: 4 biogas reactors fed with cattle manure at either 37C or 55C with and... | place: Denmark: Kongens Lyngby | collected 2014
GGAGACGGATGTCAAGTACATAATCATCGAGCTGAAGTAACTCTTTTTGACTTAATGAATCCGCTTTTGCCCTGCTAATATAATTGTTTACGGTCTCTTTATTGAGACCCACCAATTGGGCTATCTTACGATTGGAGTAGCCCTCTTCCTTCCATCGAAGGACCTGTTTTAATTTACTCATTGCTATAGTTGTTCCTGCCATTTTTGAGCGCCTTTTTGATTATTCATCACAAAGGAACAACTATTGACTGAGAAAAATGAACGGATATGCTCCGTTTATTACTGACTCTCAGCCTTTTGATGAAGCAAAGTGAACGGATATGCTCCGTTTTTATCCGGGTTTTGTGGATATTTTTGGCGTTTTTAACCCTTTTTATACCGTGTTTTCTGGGTGGGTATGCTCCGTTTTATACAGGTAGCACTTGGTATGGCTGTCGCTTGTCCTGAGCGCCATCATGTGGTTTTCGATGGTAACTCTGCTACCTTGATGCACCTTGGTGCTCTGACTACAACAGGCAAGGTTGCTCCAAAGCATTTCTTGAATGTGGTGCTTAATAATGGCGCTCATGAGTCGGTAGGTGGACAACCTTCTGCTGGTCAGCTGGTTGTTTTGACTACTATTGCTAAGGCATCTGGTTTCAATACTGTGGGCAAGGCTGTTGAAACTCCAGAAGAACTCAAGGCTGCAGTCGAAACCTTAAACAACATGGAAGGCCCAGGCTTCATTGATGTGCATATCCGTTTGGGTATCCGCAATCGCATTCCTGGGCTGAAAGTAGACCATAAGGAACTTAAAGCAAATCTGATGAACACTCTAATTCAGAAATAATGAAATACCTCAAAACACCACTCTCTGAAGAAGTAATCGCTGACCTTGAAGTCGGTGATGTGGTTTCTATTTCTGGATGGATATATACTGGTCGCGACGCTGTATTGCCAAAGGTGCAGGAATGCATTGCCAATGGCACACTGGCTGAGCATAACATTGACCTTAAAGGAGCTGTGATGTTTCACACTGCAGTGAGTCCTGCAGGTGTTGGGCCAACATCAAGTAACAAAAAAGAGATTGAGTCAAGTTTTAAACCTCTTTCTGAGGCTGGACTGAAGATGCACTTAGGTAAGGGAGCTATCTCAAAACCAACAATTAAGGCACTGAACGATAATAACTCTGTGTTCGCAGTAATACCTCCTACAACAGCCTTGTTTGAAGACCAGACTAAAGAACGCACACTCGTTGGTTGGCCAGAACTGGGTATGGAGGCGCTTCATCGAATCAAAGTGGATGGCTATCAGGCAATCATAGCTGCTGCGCATGGTAAAAGTATTTACGATAAGGACTGAAATATGGCACAAGAAATGATTGAATTGGTAGCGCAAACGCTCGTACAGGCTGGCTCTACCTTCCGTCCAGATCAGAAAGAGGCTTATCGTAAAGCAATAGCTAAAGAAAGCAACAAAAATACAAAGTGGGTGATGTCGCAGGTATTGGACAATGCAGAGGTTGCAGAAAAGCGTCTCTGTCCGCTTTGTGACGATACTGGTATTCCTCATATCTATCTAGAAGTAGGTAAGAATCGCGCTGTAACAGGCGAGATGCTTGAAGGTATTCGTGAAGGCGTTCGCCAAGGTTTACGCCAACTTCCAGGTCGCCCAATGGCTATCAAGGGTGATGACAATCAGCGAATTGATCAATCAGGAGGTTTGGACGAAGATCCTGCTGCACTAGACCATGCTCCTATTATCATTCGTGAGTATGAAGAGGCAGATAAGATTAAACTAACAGTCCTTATGTTAGGTGGTGGTCCTGCTATTCGCGGTATAACCCTTCGCATCTTTCATAAACACAGTGTGCAAGTTGTTGTTGATGAGATAGTTGAGCGTGCAAAGACGGCGGTATCTCAACTCGGTTGCTCACCTTGCACACTAGCTGTCGGTATTGGCAGAAGCCAGTTTGAGGCTACAGCCATGATGATGGATGCAATGGCTAATGGTAACTATGACCAGCAGACCAAATTTGAGAGCGAGATTACTCGCAGAGTGAATGAAGTTGGCATTGGTGCACTTGGACTTGGAGGTGACACATCTATACTCGCAACATTCGCTAAGATTGGCCCACAGCGTGCAAGTGGTGTGCGAATAGTAGCCATCCGTCCTTGCTGTTGCATTGAGCCAAGAAGAAGGTCGGTAGAATTCTAAAGTGATGAAAGAATACGAGGTTGACCATTTCTGCGATAGATGGCTAATGATATCGCAATCCGGGACATAAGATATTTGTAGAGTATTTTTGTACTTCCTCGCAAGTACCACTGTGGTTAATAATTGAAGAAGATAATGATAATTAGTAAGATTTCTCATCAATCCATAACCTCCAACAAAAGTATCATTCAGTCTTTGAAACAGATGGATGTTTCAAAGACAAAGATATTATATGTCTTCGAGGAGGAACACTTCCTTGGTATCGTCACCATCGGTGATATTCAACGCGCAATAATCAAGAATGTCTCTTTAGATAGTCAAATACTTTCTATTCTCGATAAGAATAAGAAATATGCGCATGTGAGTGAACCTATCGAGGATGTTATGAAGAAGATGCAGTACATGCGCGCAGAGAGTATGCCTGTAGTAGATGTCAATGGCGAATTGATTGATGTCTATTTCTGGAAGGATTTCTTCGATGTTGATAGTGTTCCTGAAAGAAATAAAATATACCTGCCTGTGGTTATTATGGCAGGAGGAAAGGGGACTCGACTCAAACCACTAACAAATGTCATTCCGAAGCCACTTATTCCTATTGGAGATAAGACAATCCTTGAGGAAATCATGGATCAGTTTGAATCTATCGGTTGCAAAAAGTTTTTTATGTCAGTCAACTATAAATATGATATGATAGAGTTTTATCTCAATCAGCTTGACAAGCACTATGATATTGAGTTCTTCATAGAAGATAAGCCACTAGGTACCATTGGTAGCATTACATTGCTGAAAGATAAGATTACGACACCGTTTTTTGTCAGCAACTGTGATATACGTATTGACCAAGACTTCCGCGATGTGTACGAATACCATAAGGATAACAACAATGATATAACTATTGTTTCAGCGATTAAAAGTTTTCGCATCCCATATGGAGTGATAGAAACAGGCAAAAACGGTCTTATGAAAGGCATCACAGAGAAACCAGAGTTGTCATATATGATCAACACTGGTGTATATCTTCTTAATCCAGACTTGATAGTTGAAATTCCTGATGGCGAATTCTTCCATATCACTCAGCTCATTGAGAAAGTTTGCTCTAGAGGTGGTCGTGTTGGCTGTTTCCCCATTAGTGATGGCCAATGGCAAGATATGGGTGAATGGCCGGAGTATTTGAAGATGATTAAGGTGCTGTAGTCAGCCGTCAGCCCGCCAAAAAGCAAAAAAAAGTAAACAACTTAAAGCCAATATATTGCCCGACAATTATGCCAATAAACGGATTGCGATAAATACTGCCGTACTCTACGGCAAGCTGCTGATATCGATAGTTGTCAGTTTCGTAACCTCACGCCTGGTACTTCAGGCGCTGGGGGCAAGCGACTTCGGCCTGTACAACGTGGTCGGTGGTATTGTGGCAATGCTTAATACGCTCGGAACGACTATGGTGGCCACATCGTATCGCTACATGGCCGTTGAGATAGGCAACGTTGAAAACGGCAACCCCAAAAAGGTATACAATACAGTATTCGTCATACACCTGCTGCTGGCAGTGCTTCTGCTGGTGCTCGGCGAGACGCTGGGCGTGTGGTATGTCAACAGTTATCTCAATGTCGACCCGGCTAAGATACCCGATGCTCTCTTCGTCTTGCACCTGAGTCTCCTCACAACGGCATTTGCGGTGATTACTCTGCCGATGAACGGACTTATCATCGCTCGGGAGAAGTTCCTCTTCGTATCAATCGTCGAGACTATCAACGCCCTTCTGAAGTTGGGGCTTATCATCCTTCTGATGTATATGGATGGCAACCGGCTCAGGTTGTATGCAGTCTTCCTTGCCATCTGCCAATTCTTTCTACCTGCAGCCTATCAGATTTATTGTCGGATCAAGGATAGGGATGTTGTCCGTTGGAACTTCAATCGCAACAAAGAAGATTACAAAGGTGTTCTTGGTTTTGCCTGGTGGATGCTCTTTGGCACTATGGCTGTGATGGGAAAGATGCAGGGAGCCGCAATGATCATCAACTACTTCTTCGGAACCATCCTCAATGCCGCCTATGGCCTGGCATCGCAGGTGAGCCATGCTGTGAGTCAGTTCACCAGCACCCTGCGACAGGCTGCCACCCCGCAGATAATGAAGAATCAGGAGAACAACGAATCACGCTCCCTGAATCTTGTGTATGCCATGTCCAGATACTCCTATCTGACAATGAACATCATGGCGATACCCTTGCTGCTATGTATGGATGATGTGCTTACAATCTGGTTGGGTGACCCGCCGGAGTTCACCCTGATATTCGTAAACTTCATGCTTATCAACGGAATGGTGTCCAACCTCGGAGCCGGATTCGATGCCAGCATCCAGGCCACAGGCAAGGTCCGAAAAAACCAGATAGGCTACAGTCTTATTAACCTCGCCTTGCTACCCATTATCTGGGTTCTATATAAGGAGGGATTTCCACCCTATATCAATGTCATCGTTATGGTGTTTCTGACGCTTTGTACGCTGATTTTCCAGATAGGTATCATGGCTGAACTCACCTCCTTCAAGGTGAAAGAGTATCTGAAACTGACCATAAAACCATCCCTGTTGTCCACTCTCGTTGCAATAACGCCTCTTGCGCTGGTCCGGCTGCTATTTGGACATTCCTTGTGGGCAACACTGATATTCCTGAGCATAGCGGTTCCGTGGACCTGTGCCTCGATATACATTGCCGGTATCAGCAAATCCGAGAAGCAGTTGATTGACGGCTTTGTCAGGAATAAGATCTTCAAGCGGAAAGGTAATCTGAAACAAGCAAATAATTAAATCCTTATATCTTATGAAAGTAGTTCTCCTTGCCGGTGGATTCGGCACAAGAATTTCAGAAGAATCGACTTTTAAACCCAAGCCTATGATTGAGATAGGGGGTATGCCAATCTTGTGGCATATTATGAAGGAATATGCCTATTATGGTCACACTGAATTTATCATCTGTGCCGGATACAGGCAGGAATACATCAAAGAATGGTTCTCCAACTATTTCCTGCACAACAGTGACGTTACCTTTGACTTCCGTGATGGCAAGAAAGAGATGACCATCCACCACAGCCATTTGGAGCCGTGGAATGTAACTATTGTAGATACTGGCTACAACACTATGACTGGTGGACGAATCAAGAGAATCCAGGAATATGTAGGCAACGAGCCGTTCTTCATGACCTACGGCGATGGTGTCTGTGACGTTGATATCAATAAGCTCCTCGAGTTTCACAAAAGCCACGGCAAGATAGCTACTCTTACCGCTGTCAAGATGGTGCAGGAGAAAGGCGTGCTTGATATTGGTGGAGATAATGCCGTTAAGTCTTTCCGTGAGAAGAACATCAAAGACAGTGCTCCCATCAATGCCGGTTATATGGTACTCCAACCGGAGATATTTGATTATCTTGATGGAGACTCATGCGTGTTTGAAAAGACGCCTCTTGTAACTCTTGCTGAGCAGGGTCAGTTGATGTCCTATATCCACGAAGGCTTTTGGCAGTGTATGGATAACATCCGCGAGAAGAATATGCTGGATAAACTTCTTGCAGAGAATAAGGCTCCTTGGAAGCATTGGGAAAGTCAGATTCCTAATTTCGAGTATCGTATTCGAATGCAGAAAGGTGAGTAAACTATGAACCAGATTGAAAAAGTGCAAGTTATTCCTCGCCGCTTGATCGCCGACGACCGCGGCTGGTTCCTCAAGGCGATAACAGGCAAGGAAGAAGGACTGCCTTCTCATACCGGTGAAGTCTATCTTACGTTGTGCAAGCCCGGACAGGCAAAGGGAGGGCATTATCATCCAGAGTCAGTCGAGTGGTTTACGGTTATCGAAGGCGAAGCAATACTAAAACTCGAGGATATAGAGACCCACGAACGGCTTGATATTGAGATGTCTCTTGAAAAGGCTATCACGGTGTTCATTCCCAACAATGTAGCTCACATAGTAGTAAACAACAGCGACAAGGATTTCATTCTGCTGGCATATACGAATAAATTGTATGACCCTGCAGATACCATAGCATATAAGATAGACTGATATGATAGACATATTCAACAATTTCTACAGAGGCAAGCGAGTCCTTGTGACTGGCCATACCGGCTTCAAGGGCAGTTGGCTCAGCATCTGGCTTCACGAATTGGGAGCCGATGTGGTAGGAGTGGGTCTTGACCCGTATTCCGAGAAGGACAACTTTGTCCTCTCATGCATCGGCAAGAAAATCAAGGCTGACATCCGAGCCGACATCCGTGACGGCGAGAAGATGAAACAAGTCTTTGCTGAGTATAAACCAGAAATCGTGTTCCACCTAGCAGCCCAGCCATTGGTCCGTCTCAGCTACGAGATTCCCGTAGAGACCTATCAGACCAATGTGATGGGAACCATCAATGTGATGGAGTCTATTAGACACTTGAACTCTTCGAACCCTTCTAACCACCCACTTGTGGGCGTGATGATTACCACCGACAAGTGCTACGACAACAAGGAGCATCTGACCGGCTATAAGGAGGATGCCCCATTTGGCGGTTACGACCCTTACTCTTCCAGCAAGGGAGCCTGTGAGGTCGCCATCCAGAGCTGGAGGCGCAGCTTCTTCAATCCTAAGGATTATAGTAAGAAGCACCACGTTAGTTTGGCGAGTGTTCGTGCAGGTAATGTTATAGGTGGCGGTGACTGGGCAAAGGACCGCATCATCCCCGACTGCATCAGGGCTCTTGAGGCGGGTAAGCCGATAGATATACGCTCACCGAAGGCAGTTCGTCCTTGGGAACACGTGCTGGAACCGCTGAACGGCTATATGCTGCTTGCCCAGAAGATGTGGGAATCTCCGACCGAGTATTGCGAAGGCTGGAACTTCGGCCCTGAGCAGGAGAGTGTGCTTAACGTATGGGAGGTGGCAAGTGCCATCGTGGAGAATTTCGGCTTTGGCGAACTGAACGATGTCTCTGACCCGAATGCACTGCACGAGGCTAATCTGCTGATGTTGGACATCACCAAGGCAAAGACCAGACTCTGGTGGAAACCGAGACTGGATGCTAAGATGTGTGTTATGCTGACCAGCGACTGGTACAAGAGGTATAAGACTGAGGATGTCTACGCATTGTGTGTGGAGGAGATTGAAAGTTTCTTGGGTAATGAAAAAGGAAAGACTGACATACGTTGATACGGCTAAATTCCTGGCAATATGGTTTGTCATAATTTCGCATAGCTGTATGTCGTCGGGCATAGCCCATTTCCTTTTTTCGTTTCACGTTCCGCTGTTCTTCATCCTTTACGGCTATGTGTTCAAGTATAGGAAAGATGTAACTTTAAAAAGGTTTATTTATTGGAAGGGCGTGGGTAAAACATGGATTTACAGGGTATTAGTGCCTTATTTGCTACTTGCGTTCATCCTTGGAAATCCATTGTCATTCAGTAGCCTGCCGTTTGTTTTGTATGGTTCGATCCAATCTTTGTCGGGTGTATCATCAACCCACTTGTGGTTTTTACCCTGCTACTTCATAGCGGTTATGGTATACAATACTGTGTGAATCCTTACAAAGAACAAGTGGTGGTTGGTGTTGCTGATAGTCTTGTTGATGAGTGTTGTTTCTGCATTGTTGAATGGTAGTCTTGATTGCACGATGAGTCTGATGGGCTATAATATCCACTTCACAGGGAGCGAACCTTCTATCGGTAAAGATTTGTACTTGGGAATGCCTTTGGCTTTCAATGTGGCGTTCAGTGGCGTGGTGTTTATCTATATAGGAGGACTGCTAAGAAAACTTACGGAAAGGTTCTCTGTGATATTCAAATGGTATGTAGCGATTCCGTCAATCATTTTATTATCAGTGCTTGGTTATCTGGCATTCAAGGCTAACAACGGCAGCGAAATGCTGATAGCCATGTCTCAGGCTGATTATGGTAACTATCTGCTATTTATTGCAGTTGCCGTGTTGCTCGGAATGGCAACCATCCTTATTGCGAAATTGATAGACAATCCGTTGTTAGCCACGTATGGACAATATACTTTTCCGATATACGCGTTTCATCTGACTTTGACATTCGTGGGCTTGGGCTTGATGAAAATCGGAAGAACGGTATTGACAATGTCGCCAGATGTTGAGGCTGTAATAATAGGAACGATAACGTTGATTTTGTCCTGCCTGATTATTCCACTGATAAGTGCTATTGATTCAAATTTAATAGGAGAACATAAATGATAATATCAATCATAGGCGTAAACGGGATGCTGTCGGTTGTGCTTACAAAGTATTTCTTCGGCAAGGACCATCGGGTAGATGTTTATGGGCTGGATGCACCCGTTGGTTATGGATGCACAAACTTCTTCAAGATCAATCTGCTGAAGGACAGGTTTGATTATGACCGCATCATAAAGAGTGATACCATCGTCTATGCCTCCGGAGCAGGTGTACAGGCAGCGCTGAAAACAGACTCATCGCTGATGTATGCGTTGAATGTATCGGCTCCGATAGAGATTACGCTTCAACTGAAGAGGCGGGGATATCAAGGAACATATGTCTCCTTTGGCTCATATATGGAGATAGGTTTGAACTATGAGGAAGGAAAGGCGTTCACCGAAGATGAAGTCGTCTGCTCTACGCTTCCTGTCACGAACGACTATGGCCTCTCGAAACGTCTGTATGGACGCTATATGAACGATTTTCAGGCTGATTACTCGTTCTATCATTTCATCCTTCCGAATATGTTCTCGGAAGATGACCTGAAGCCGGGAACCCGTTTGGTTCCTTATACCCTTAAGTATCTTCAGGATTACAAGGCAGGGAATAATCCCGAGAAGCCCAACTTTAGTGCCGGACTTCAGACAAGACAGTATATCACCCTCGAGGAGATGATTCAAACCGTTGACAAGGCGATTGCCAAGCATATACCGTCGGGTGTATACAACATAGGCGGAGGAGAGTTTATGAGCATCCGGAGCCTTATTGAACGACTGTTCGCCATATATGATGTCCCTTGCGAGGATGCCTTTTTTGGGAAGGTAGTTCGCAGAGATGGCGATATCAAGAGTCTGAAACTTGATGGAAGCAAATTGTTTAATCAACTAGGCGAACTGCCATCGGCTACGATAGAGCAGATTTTTGCAAAATAAATTCAAGGATATGGTAGAGACACCGGTACTTTTTGAAACATTTGTCCGTACAGATTATGCGCGGTTAGTTTTTGATGCAATCAAGGCAGCACAACCCAAGAAACTATACTTATACTCCAACAAAGGTAGGGCCGACCACGAGGGAGAAATAGAACGTAATGAAGAGATTCGTAGTTGGGTCAAGGAGATAGACTGGGATTGTGAACTGCACACATGGTTCCGCGACGAGTGCGTGGATGTGTATACATCGCTGCGAGGCGCCATCTCTTGGCTCTTCGACAACGAGGAGGCGGGTATTGTCTTGGAAGATGATTGTGTGCCGACCCAGGCATTCTTCAATTTCTGCGACCAGATGATAGAGAAATTCCGCAACGACAGGCGGGTGTGGTATGTGAGCGGAGACAACTTTGCCAACATCAATCCCGGCGGCTATGATTATATCTTCTCCCGTTATCATTGGATGTATGGCTGGGCATCGTGGGCTGACCGCTGGCATAGCATCGACTGGGACAACCTGCGCATAGTCGAAACGGTGGAATCGGGCATCGCATATCAACTCTACAAGACCAAACGGCAGGCAGATAATCGCAACAATCAGATACTGAAGTTCAAGGAGTTTGTTGAGCGTACTTATTGCTGGGACTATATCTTCGGCCTTTGTGCCGACCAGAACAACTCCCTAGGTGTGTTCCCGAAGAAGCACCTGATATGGAACGCTGGCGTCAACGGAGAACACCACAAGGGCAAGACGCAGGTCTCGTGGGTCAACATCCAGCCTGTGGACTGCGACAATCCGTATGAAATTAGCAACGAACCACCCTACGTCTTCGCCAACCAGGAGTATGACTACCAATTGACCCGTTTCTTCTGGAACCAAAAGACCTTCCTGCAGAAAATCAAAACCCGAGTTGCCCGCTTCATAGACAGATAAACTCCCTTTCGAGGCCCAAACAACATCGATTGTTCGTCGACCAGTCGCCAATGACCATTGAATCAAAAGAATTCATCGGGGCTTGCCACGGGGTAAAATAGAGGATAGATTGAAAACCCAAGGTTTTCGATACGCTTAAAAAGCGTAAATTTGCTAAATGGATGAACATATCTACAAACGGCATAACAAAACGCTTCTTTTGTATCATTTGGTGTTTCCGGTGAAATATAAACAGAAGGTGATAAGTGGCTCGATCAGTGAGGCGATAAAAGAGATCAGCCTTGAAATAGGTGATCGTTTTGAAATGGAGTTTATAGAGATAGGTACAGATGAAGACCACATCCATTTTTTGGTTCAAGGCGTTCCGAGGATGTCTGTAGAAGAGATGATAAGGACAATAAAAAGCATCACAGCCCGAGAGATTTTTCACAGATTTCCAGAAGTGAAGAAAGAATTGTGGGGCGGTAGTTTCTGGACGAGTGGATACTTTGCGAATACGGTTGGCCAATATGGCAACACGGAAGTGATTAAGAAGTATGTTGAGAATCAGGGCAGAAAATACAATAAATTGCATACTCAACAGCTTATTTTGTCGTGATCTTTTTTAAAGATACCTCGGGGCTTGCCCCGGGGTTATTCATTAGGTCATAATTTATTTGGCCACTACTGAAACGAAATAATAGAATTGCAATGCCTGAAAAAATAAAAATTGCTTGGATATGTACGGTATCTAATAAAGATATTAGAGATAGGGCCAATGTAAGAGTTGGCGTAGTTGAGCATATTATTAGAAAAATAATATGTAAACCTATTGCTCCGACAACCCCGGATGTGGCGGTATGGAATACCAATGCTTTCAATGAATTTAAGAAGCATCCAGAAATAGAACTACATATTATATGTCCGTATTCCTATTTGAAAGATAGGTTGCAGACTTTTGAGATAGAGGGAATTTATTATCATCTATGCCGAAATGAAAATGTCTCGCTTTGGACATTGCTTCTTAAACGTATTTTAAGGCATCCGTATTCTTTCCCTTGCAATAGGAGAAGGATAAATCAGTTTTTGGATGATATAAACCCCGATATCGTTCACCTGATTGGTGCAGAGAATGCTTTTTATGCTTTGTCCATATTGGATATTCCCCAAGGTAAATGCCCTATAATTGCACAGTTGCAAACACTTGTATCTGATCCAAATTTTGAGAAAAATTATCCAGTTGATAAACATATATTCAGAGAATTGTTGGATTCTGAACAGAAGGTTATAGGCAGAGCCGAATATGTTGGAACACGTGTGATATCCTTCAAGAATATCATTCATAATATAGTTAAACCTAATGTAAGTTTTCTTGACACAACGTTGGCCGCTGACGAACCAATAGATATGTCGACAACAAATAAGAAATATGACTTTGTCTATTTTGCAATTGATATCAGTAAAGCTTCGGATTGGGCGATTGAATCATTTGCGATTGCTCGCGCTAAATATCCTGGTCTTACATTGAATATTGTGGGTGGATATACTCCTGATTTCAAGTCAATACTGGATAATAGAATTAAACAAATGGGTTTAGAGGACGCTGTCCTTTTCTCGGGGAAGTTGCTAAACCATGAGGATGTAATCTCACAGATAAAAAATTCAAGGTACGCACTGCTCCCTTTGAAGATAGATTACACTTCTGGCACTATAAGAGAGGCTATGGCAAACGGGCTGCCCGTTGTTACGACAATAACTGAGGGGACTCCAAAATTAAATAAGGACTTCCAGTGTGTCCTTCTTTCTGAAAAGAATGATTTTGCTCAGATGGCCAATAATATGATCAGGCTTATAGAAGAAGATGGGCTCGCACAGACTCTTAAGGAGAACTCGTATAGAAAATCATCCCAAAGAATCTCAAATAAAGAGATTGTAGATGATTATATAGAGAATTATAGGCGAGTGCTTAACATGGCATAATTTACCTATTTATGGGGGTAGTAGTTTTTGTGAGTATACTTGCCGTGTTGTTGGCATATTTTGCTGGCAAGGGAAGCATGAAAAGGGGGCTGGATCTATCCTTCTTAGTTCTGACAGCTATAGGCGCTATTCATTATAATTACGGAAGCGATTATAATGTTTATGTCCAGTTGTTCAGTGTTTTCTCTGAGGATACCAGTGCTTTTAAGGACATCGTATTTAGGGATCCGGGATGGGTGCTGCTAAATAGAATTTGTAAGCCTATCGGTTTCTTTGGATTGCTCATCCTCGTTAATGTTGTGATGAACCTAATCTATTATTGGTTCGTCAAGAAGCATGTACCTGCTAAAATGTGGTGGCTTGCTGTTGCGATATATGTTTTCAGCACATCTTTCTATTTGATGAACTTTTCAATGCTTCGACAGGGTCTTGCTATATCGTTATTTCTTTTGGCTGTACCACTCATCATTGATAAGAAAATTTTTCCTTCATTGTTAGTAGTATTGGTGGCATCAACAATCCACTCTTCTGCAATAATCCTCCTGCCATTTGTTTTTTGGGGGCTTCTTCCTCAAAAATTCGGGAAATTATTGGTGGCAGTATATGTTATATTATTCGCATTGTTTCTGTTTGGCGGGTCTATTGTTGGGCAGTGGTTGAACCTTTTCTTAAGTTCTTCCGAGAAGTTTGAGGAATTTGCAAATTATAACAAAACCGGCATTTCTTTCGGATTAGGTTTTATGGCGGATATGATAACCTTTATTGTATATCTGTCCAGTATAAACTCTGTAAACTTCTCTCGTGAAGACAAGTTGTTAATATCCTTGACAAGTATCGGAAGCGTTTTAATCCCTTTCCAGCAGATATATTTGATAGCAGGTCGAGTGAGCTGGTATTTTGGCGCTTTGTCTATATTGGCAATACCTATGTGCTATGACAATTTAAAGTCGTCAAAAGGGAAACCCATAGCAAACATATACCTATCATTATTTTTTACACTTCTCGTCATTAGATACTATCTGTTTTTCCATACTGGTGCTTTCGTGAGCTCATTTAACAAACCATTTGAAATGATATTCTCTGTTCCATGGATGTAAAAGTCTTGGTCATTGCGGCCAATCCGTTTTCGGATATAAATAATAATGGGAAGACGCTGAAGGCGATGTTCAGTGATTTCCCCAAGGAGTGTCTCTGTGAGTTCTATTTTCGACCTCAGGATAATGTAATCGGGGATGGTGAGTTCGCAGGGAGTTATTATGCTGTATCCGATTTAGATATTATTCGCTCGTTCTTGCATTTTTCAAAGAAATGTGGTGGCGTTCAGCATTTCGATAGGGCAAAGAATATTGAGATTGCTGAAGACAAGACATATCAGCGTTTCTTGCATGGTTGCTTGAAGGATGTCAGGTGGTTGCGCTCTCTTTTATGGAAGAGCCGCCGTTGGGATACCAAGGAGTATCGGGAGTGGTACAGGGAGCAAAAACCAGACTTGGTGTTTGCCTTGCTCGGAGGTCCTGGCACTTCATATACTATTGCTGAGGAAATCAGTCAGGAGCTGAACATTCCATTGGCGGTTTATTTCACAGACGATTATCTGATCCACCCGATAAGGAAAACCTCTGCTCAGAAGAGAAAATATAAGTACGATCTTAAAGCATATAAAAAAATTGTGGAGATGTCGTCTGCCAGATTCTGCATAGGAGAGTTGATGTGCAAAGAATATTCGGAGTTTTTTGGCAAAGAGTTCCTGCCAATTATGAATCTGGCGGAAGTGGTTCCGTATGAACCGCAGTCGGAGAGAAATGACAAGCCAGTTCTTTCTTATTTTGGAGATTTGTGGTTGGATAGGTGGAAGATGCTGAGCAAGTTGGCTGATTTGGTGGGTGACAAGGGGCTGATTAAGATTTATTCTGGGAATGAATTGACACAAGAACTTAAAGAGGCATTCGACAAACCCAATATTCAGTTCTGCGGCCTTGTCCGCGGAGAGGTATTTAAGAGAGCCAGATATTCCAGCGACATCTTGTTGCATGTGGAAAGTGATGCAGAGGAACTTCGCTCAGTGACGGCTCTTTCCATTTCAACCAAGTTGCCGGAGTATATGATGACAGGCAGGGCAATACTTGGCTTCGGCCCTGACGAGGTCGCTTCGATGAGATTGATTTCGGACAATGTTATCGGCCTCGTTCTTTCGACCGATATGACAGAAGCCGAGCAACGAGCTAAACTTGCAGATTTCCTTGGTAATGTGGACAAAAGAAACGAATTTGCAAAACGTGGGTATGATTATGCAGTCAATCATTTTGATAAAGTGAAAACGGCTAAATGGGTGAAGGAATACTTAATAAAAATAGTAGATGAGCAAGCCTAAAATATCAGTTATAATGGGTATTTACAACTGCGCTTCCACATTGCAGGAAGCGCTTGACTCGTTGTATGCCCAGACTTTTCAAGACTTTGAGATAGTGATGTGCGACGATGGTTCTACGGACAATACCTATGAGATTGCTTCCCGTAATGCCGCAGAGCATACCAATGTCATTCTTTTGAAGAATGATGAGAATATGGGACTTAATGCAATAATAAATCGCTGTTTATAAGCTATTTTGTGTGTGCATGGGGGTATATTGCCCGTATGGATGGAGACGACATCTCTTGTCCGGAGCGATTTGAGATAGAGTTTGAATTCCTCGAGAGCCATCCCGAGTATGCCATCGTAAGCACGCCGATGCTCTATTTGATGAGCAAAGGGTTTTTATGACCGGGCATTCATCAGGGGAACCGAAAAAGACTGATTTTGTCAAGGGAACACCTTTCTGCCATACTCCTTGTATGGTAAGACTCGAGGCTTAAAAGGCTGTAGGAGGATATTCTGTATCAGACAAGCTATTAAGAGTTGAGGACTATCATCTGTGGTTGAAGGTGTACCTCACAGGATACAGAGGTTATTGGATTGACAGACCTCTGTATATAATGCGGGATGACAGGTATGCCATAGGACGAAGGACGTTCAAGAGCAGAAAGAATGAAGCGTATGTCAAATATCTTGTGTGCCAGTCCTTCAGATTGCCATTCTATTATTATGTCTATTGTTTGAAATCAATACTTATTGGCTTGATGCCGAATGGGTTATGTAAGTTATTGCACCAACGACATTAAGCGAAAAGCTTAGTGTCGTATGCAACAACCTTTAGTCTCTATTACGATGCCTGTGTATAACGGGTTGCCATTAATAAAAGCCTCTGTAGAATCACTTCTTGGTCAGACATATCCCAACTGGGAATGTGTGATTGTAGATGATGGCAGTACTGATGGAACGTCTGAATATCTTGATACCTTGAATGATGAAAGATTTGTCGTACACCATCAGCCCAATGGGGGGAGACCTGCGGCGAGGCAAAAGGCTTTGGAATTGGCACGGGGAAAGTATATCGCGATGCTGGATGCCGAAGACTTGCACCATCCAGATAAGTTATCCCTACAAGTAAAAGCCTTGGAAGATAATCCCGATATTTCCTTAGTGGGAACCATGATGTGCTCATTTGGTACCAAGACAAACAAATTATTTGTCAGGGGCTATTCGAACGAAACGGTAATCCAGTTTGATGGGAAGAAGACCCCTTGTCACGCAACCTCACTGTTGAGGGCTGAGATAGCAAAACCTCTGAGATACAATCCCTCGATGAAGCTGGGCGAAGACGTGGATTTTCTTGAGAAATATCTTTGTGGAAGAAAATATACAGTCCTCAACAGGGTATTATATTATTATTCGGAATTGGATTCGGTGTCGAAGAAGAAAATCCGCAGAAACTATTACCTGTATATTGGAAAGTACTGGCAACAGAGACGGTATAAGACGAGTTTTGTTTATCTACTGAAGTATATCTATTCGATATTTGTGTTTCCATTTCATAGTATCGACACGATATTGTCCAAGCGAGGAAGTTTCGCAACCTCTGAAGAACGTGATACCTTTGAAAAAAACTGTTTGCCATTGGTTCAGAAATATGAAATATAAGTTAAGATGAAAAGAATTTGTTTCGTAGTAGCGGTTCCTGGAACAGCGTGGGCGTTTCTGAGGGATCATATAAAAGCACTTCAAGATACTTACGAGGTGCATCTAGTTGCCGATTTTCCCGACGAGGAGTCGAAAAAGCAATTTGAAGGCGTCATCTGTCAAGACGTCGCCATCCACCGCAAGATTAACTTGTCTGCCGACTGGAAAGCGCTGTGGGCTTTGCGGAGACTTTTCAAGAAGGAGGAGTTCGATGCCGTCCATTCCGTGACTCCTAAAGCAGGTTTGTTGGCGATGACTGCCAGTTGGATGGCGGGCATCAAGCATCGCATCCATATCTTCACCGGTCAGGTGTGGGCGATGAAGACAGGCACTATGCGGTGGTTGCTGAAGACAATGGAAAAGTTTACCGCCCACTTCGCTACCAACATCCTTGTGGATGGAGAGGGACAGCGGCAGTTCATCATCAAGGAAGGTGTCATCAAAGAGAGCAACTCGCGTGTCCTTGCCGATGGTTCCATCGCCGGTGTGAATACCGACCGCTTCATCCCGTCGGAAGAAATCCGTAAGGAGATGAGGGTTGAGTATGGTATTGCTGACGACAAGGTCGTGTTCGTCTTTATGGGCAGGCTGAACCACGACAAGGGAATAGGGGAGATATATGAGGCTTTGAATAAACTTGCACCTGAATGCCCGAATGTCGTTGCGCTTTTGTTCGGCAATGATGAGGAAGGCTACGACGCAAAGGTTGAGCAATATCCTAACATCAAACGTGGTGTCAACTACCTGTATCCGGGACATACCTCTCGGCCACAGGATGCCTTGCAGGCAGGAGATGTGTATATCCTGCCCACCTATCGTGAGGGATTTGGCTTAAGTGTTATAGAGGCTTCCTGTCTTGGCCTTCCAGTTATCTGCAGCGATGTCTACGGGGTGATGGATGCCATGGTGGAAGGTGTCACAGGTTTGCGTTGCAAGGTGGGCAATCCTGACAGTCTCTATGATTGTATGAAGAAACTGTACTCCGATGCCGACCTGCGAAAGAAACTCGGCCAGCAAGGCAGAGAAAGAGTCCTCTCGCATTTCACCACGGCAGTGGTGACTAAGGCTTGGGTGGAGTATTATGGCGAAATATTGAAAGCGTAATGTATATAATAGTGTGATTATTGTTTGATAAGTTAACTATAAAATATTTTCTTTGCTTTATGGGAAGGAAAATAGTACCCGTAGAAATAACAGAAGATCAGCGCAAGGAGCTGACGGTAATGAGTCGTTCATTGAAATTAGAGAATCGGTATGTGGTTCGTTCAAAGATCATATTGCTCAGCAATGAAGGCAAGACGATGGATTACATAGAGCGGGAGACAGGAGTTAGCCGAAAGATTGTCAATAAGTGGCGACAACGCTTTCGGGAGTTCGGGCTGGATGGGTTAAAGGATGCCAGGCGACCTGGGAAGAAACCCACCATCAGTGCACAGCAAAAGGCTATGGTGATTCAGAAAGCCTGTTCAAAACCAGAAGGAGGGTATACGAATTGGTCTCAACAACGGATAGCCAAAGAGGTTGGGATAAGTCAAAGCCGGGTATTTCAAATTCTAAAAGAGGCGGATTTAAAGCCACACAAAATCGAATACTGGTGTGGTAAAAGCCCGGATCCCGAATTTGAATCAAAAATGGTGACCATCGTGGGCTTATATCTCGATCCTCCGGAAAAGGCATTGGTACTGTGTGTAGATGAAAAGACGCAAATCCAGGCATTGGACAGGACACAACCCTTACTGCCTTTACGTAGTGGCAATCCCAAACGATTAACAGCTACGTATAAGCGAAACGGAACGGTTTCTTTGATTGCTTCTCTGGCGGTTCATTCCGGTGAGGTGATTGCAAATACCATGAAATCGAATAATTCGGTAAACTTCCTAAGCTTTTTAAAAAAGTTAGACCGAACCTACCGCCGAAAGACCTTGCATATTATTGTTGATAACCTGGCAGTACACAAAAATAAGGAGGTGAAAGAATGGTTGAAGAATAAACGAAAAATCAAATTGCATTTTACTCCTACTTATTCATCGTGGCTAAACCAGGTCGAGATATGGTTCAATATTTTAACTAAAGACGTTGTTAAAGGCGGTGTCTGGCAATCTTCTGAACAATTATCGGCTCAGCTGCTGGAGTATGTCGATACATACAATAAGACTAGGGCTAAACCTTTCGAGTGGACCTATACCGGTAAACCCTTAAAAATATAGTTTACTTTTTAATTAATTACCACACTAGACAGTGGAATTCGCCATTCTGGATTAATCTCAAAGAAGAAGTAAACAGAGTGTGCAAGGCCATATACATGAAACTTTGATATGACGCATAAACCAATCATCTGGATAGTAAACTATTACACTGGCTCACCTGACCACACTGGCAACCCGCGGTACATCGAGTTTGCGGAGTGGTTCCGCGAGGCGGGGTATGAGGTGGTGACGTTCAATTCGTCGGTGAAGGAGCGTATGACCGACCAGCGGGAGTTGTTCCGCGAGACGCAGTATGGCGAGCTTCGCTTTGTGCATGTGAAGTGCCCGGGGTTCGTGGGCAATGGACTGAAGCGAATGCTGAGCATCTTCCTCTTCGCGTGGAGGCTGCTGTGGCATTGTGGACGCTTCCAGAGGCCCGATATCGTGCTGCACAACTTGCATTCGCCGTTCGACTATCCGGTGATGTGGATGGCCCACAAGCTGAAGGCGAAGTATGTGGCGGAGGCGTGGGACCTGTGGCCGGAGGATTTCGTGACCTTCGGGCTGCTGTCGGCAGGCAATCCGGCGATGAAGGTGGCTTACGCCATGGAGCGGCGCATATATGAGAAGGCAGACCAGGTGGTGTTCACCTTTGAGGGTGGATCCGACTATATCCGCAGCAAGGGCTGGGAAAAGGAGCATGGCGGCAGGGTGGATATGGCCAAGGTGCATTATATCAACAGCGGGGTGAACCTAGAGAAGTTCGATGCGTGCAGGGATGCCTATCCGCGCAGCGACGAGGATATGAACGATGCGGACATCTACAAGATAGTGTATCTGGGTTCGGTGAGGCTGGTGAACAATGTCAGGCAGCTCATCGACGCGGCTGCTATCCTGCAGGACAACCCGAAGTACCGTTTCTTTATCTACGGCGACGGAACGGACCGCGATTCGCTGGAGCAGTATGTGAAGGAGCAGGGCATTAGCAATGTGGTCTTCAAGGAGCGGTACATCCCCTTCCGCGAGGTGGCGTGGGTGGTGAGCCAGGCCACGGTGAACGTGATGAACTACCAGAAGGACTTCGGTCTGCACGGCGTGAGCTCCGGCAAGATGTTCCAGTACTTCGCCGCCGGCAAGCCCATCTGCTGCAACATCAAGCTCAACTACTCCGAGATCTAGAGGCGGAATCTGGGGATTGACCGCGAGCTCGACACACCGGAGCAGTATTCAGCCGCCATCCGCGAGCTTGTCGAGCAGCCGGCAGCGGAATACCAGGCCATGTGCGCAAGAGTGAGAAAGGCCGGCGAGGACTTCGACTATAGGAAGCTGAGCGCTATGGAAATAGCCGTTCTTGAGAGCTAAGAGCTAAGAGCCAAGAGCATGAGCAAATTTAGACTCAAAAAAGTTATTAGTATACCAGAAGGCTCAGGATTGGGTCGTCGTGGTGTATTCGCTTCTTAAGAAGTTTCCAAAAGAGGAGCAGTATGCTCTTTGTAATCAGATTCGCAGAGCGGCTATATCAGTGACGGCTAATATTGCTGAAGGCTATGGTCGGGCAACGGATAAAGATAGGTCTCATTTCTTGTCGATAAGTTATGGCTCGCTGATGGAGACTCAAAGCCATTTGGAAATATCACAATTGTTGAACTATATAACAAAAGACGAGTTGGAGCAAGTGACAGAGAAAACAGAGGAAATAGCAAGAATGCTTTCTGGCCTCAAAAAGACTCTCGACTCTTAGCTCACTGCTAAAAACATGTATAAACATTTTTTTAAAAGACTAATTGATTTCTGTATTGCCTTAATTGCACTATTGTGCATTGGTTGGTTCCTGATAATCATTGCCATCTGGCTTCACTTTGTAAACAAAGGTGCTGGTGTTTTCTTCATTCAAGAGCGTCCCGGGAGGAATGCAAAGATCTTCAAATTGATTAAGTTCAAGACAATGACTGATGAAAGAGATGAGAACGGGGAATTGTTGCCAAATAATATTCGTCTGACTAAAGTCGGTCGTTTTGTGAGAGCTCTGTCTATTGACGAACTTCCTCAGTTTATTAATATATTGAAGGGTGATATGAGCCTGATTGGTCCACGTCCACTTCTCACTTGGTTTTTGCCTCTATATGATGAGAGACAGTCAAGGCGCCATGAAGTACGCCCAGGTATCACGGGATGGGCTCAGGTGAATGGGAGAAATACTTTATCATATAGCAAGAAATTTGAGTATGACGTGTATTATGTCGATCACCTGAATACAATGCTTGACCTGAAGATTATCTGGATGACAGTGATGAATGTTCTGAATCGTAAGGATATAGGCAATGGTCTGCAGAACGAAGTAGATGATTTAGGATTGGCAGAAAAGAAACAATGGGCTATCAACGAGTTTGAAACCAAATATCGTAAACAATAAAAAATATACGACAATGAAAAAAAAGAAAATTATCATTTTTGGAGCTACCGGCAATGTCGGCTCATACATTACGCTGTATGCGCTCAACTTCTTTGACAAAGAGAAGTATGACGTAATCACATCTGGTCGTCGTCAGTCTGATTTCTGGGAGAAACAAGGCGTTCCTTACTATTCTGTAGATCTTACTAAACGTGAAGATTTCGATAAGTTGCCTAAAGAGAATGTACATGCTGTTATCCACCTTGCAGCTGAGATTCCATCATACATGAGCGACTATGATCCTCGAAAATATATTGACAGTATTGTAATTGGCACTACAAATGTGTTGGAATATTGTCGCAAGGTAAAGGCTGACCGAATCATGTTCAGTCAAACAGTATTTGACGTGTCACTCTATCCACAGGATCACATCATCGATCCATACGATAAGCCAAATTTCAGCTACACTGGTGATCATGCTGTTTATGTAATCGCCAAGAATTGTGCGCTAGAGATGATGGAACACTACTATCAAGAATTCGGAATCAAGAAATTTGTTTTCCGATTCCCTACAATTTATGAATACAGCCCATATCAGTACTACTATCCTAATGGCGTGAAGACTATGCGTCCTATTTATCAACAGATTAATAAGGCAATTAAGGGCGAACCACTGACGATATGGGGAAATCCTAAGTATGCTAAAGATATGGTGCATGTATATGATTGCGCTCAGATGATTTGCAAAGCATGTCTTGTGGATCGCGAAGGTGGTTTCTACAATGTAAGTACAGGTATACCTGTGACATTGGAGGAACAATGTCAGGCAATTATTGATGTATTCTCTCCAAAGGATAACCCCTCAAAGATTGAGTATGTTGATCCCGATAGAAAGAGTGGTGGTGGCTTTTTGATGGATATCACAAACGCGAGAGAGGAACTTGGATATGAGCCAGTATATGATGTTCATAAACTCTTCGAAAACTATAAAGAGGAGATGGCTCTCAACCGTTTCCTTGAACTTCGTGGCATTTAATAAAAGATGATTGAATTCGGTTCTGATTTTCATTTCATACCCAACACTGATTTTTTAAGCTGCAAGGCAAATCAACTACTTAATAGGCAGTTATACGCCAACGGCAGGCAATCTATTCAGCATTTGCTTTCCTTCAAAAAACGGGAACGTATTTGGGTGCCTGAATACTTTTGCTACGAAATTGTTTCGGCTATTAAGGATACTGGCATTAATGTTCGCTTTTATCCGGATGCTCCCGGTTTAAACGATACGCAAATAGTAAAGAATATTCCTTTTGTCCAAAACGATGTTCTTTTGCGAATGAATTATTTCGGCTTGCGATCGTTTCGTGACAATACTTCAATTCCGGTTGACGTAATAGAAGATCATTCGCATGACATCACAGGTACTTGGGCATCAACGAGCAATGCCGATTGGTGTATTGCATCAATACGAAAAACAATTCCTGTACCGGAGGGCGGTGTATTGTGGTCACCCAAAAACAATGAATTACCGATAAAACCCGAACAATCAGCAGCTAATATTCTTCTAGCTACTAAGCGAGGGAATGCCATGAAACTAAAAAGTGATTATCTGGCAAAAGATAACGGTCAAAAACAATTGTTCCGTAAATTGTTTATCGAGACCGAAACAGATTTTGAAAAATTACCAATATCTGAAATTACACCTGAATGCCGTGTATACCTTTCTTCATTTGATTTTCAAAAGTGGGATGAACGGAAACGTGCAAATTGGTTGATCCTATCATCGATCAGGTCAGAAAACATTGAGATACATAACCCGGAGACAGAAGACTGCAATATTTTTTCCTTCGTTTTTACTCTGAAATCGGAAGAACAACGAGATAATATTAGAAATCAGTTGATAGAAAACAATTTATATCCGGTTGTTTTATGGCACATACCGGAAAATACATCAGCGTATTCCTTAAATTTTTCAAGAAGGATGCTTTCAATACCTTGTGATGCCAGATTTAGCCAACAAGACATATTTATTATGAAACAAATTATTGAAGACGCTATTAGTTAATAATAAAGATGATAGAAATAATAAATATAGAAAGAGCAAACTATTGGGATGAAATTGTTACAGGGTTTCCAAACCACGACATTTATTATTTAAGTGGCTATTTACAAGCATTTAAAGCACACGGCGACGGCGACCCAATTCTTTTTTGGTACAAAGATTCAGATTGTCAGGCTGTTTGTGCTATGTTTAAACGGGATGTATCTACACATCCCTTTTTTAGTAATTATATCACTAGTGTCCCGTTAAGATT
>LSQX01182734.1_pt2 | contig 23159 bp, 22 predicted proteins | sample 654561 | NCBI WGS metagenome assembly LSQX01 (sample SAMN04489861, study PRJNA283612) | anaerobic digester metagenome | isolation source: 4 biogas reactors fed with cattle manure at either 37C or 55C with and... | place: Denmark: Kongens Lyngby | collected 2014
CAAATAAAGTGATATTTTATGACGCCTGTTTCTCCCCTTGTCATGGGGTAAGCTCGAATGGTATACTTAGAAGGGCACCCTGTATAGTGAGCGTCTCCACATGTGAGACGCTTGTTTATTTGCAGGAAACGGCGTGCCCTGGGATATATTAACAAGGTTACATTATTGAGATAATACTGTTATGGGAGAAGAGATATGAGCAAAATTGGTTTTGACAATGACAAATACCTGCGTCTGCAATCGCAAAAAATTCTTGAGAGGATCGCATACTTTGGCGGAAAGCTGTATTTGGAATTCGGCGGAAAGCTGTTTGATGATTATCATGCCTCCAGAGTGCTTCCCGGCTTCAAACCGGACAGCAAGGTGAAAATGCTTCTAGAGCTGAAGGAGCAGGCCGAAATCGTTATCGCCATAAATGCAGATGATATTGAAAAGAACAAACTCCGGGGAGATTTGGGAATTACATATGATTTGGATGTGTTGCGTCTGATCGATGCTTTTCGTGATATTGGACTTTATGTTGGAAGTATTGTTATTACACACTACCGCTCACAAGCGACAGCCGATCTGTTCCAGAAACGGCTTGAAAATCTTGGGATCAAGGTGTTCAGGCATTATCCCATTCAGAATTATCCGTCCAATATTCCTCTGATTGTCAGCGATGACGGATATGGAAAGAACGACTATATTGAAACCACCCGTTCCCTGATCATCATAACAGCCCCCGGGCCTGCAAGCGGGAAAATGGCAACCTGCCTGTCACAGCTGTACCATGAGTACAAACGCGGAGTTAAGGCCGGGTATGCGAAATTTGAAACATTTCCCATTTGGAACCTGCCGCTGAAGCATCCTGTCAACCTTGCTTACGAAGCGGCCACAACAGACTTGAATGATGTCAACATGATCGATCCTTTCCACTTGGAGGCTTATGGCGAAACTGCGGTCAATTACAACAGGGACATTGAAATTTTTCCTGTGTTGAACGATATATTTCATAAAATTGCCGGGCAATCACCCTATAAAAGCCCGACGGACATGGGTGTTAACATGGTAGGATACTGTATCACCGATGACGGGATCGTATGTGAAGCCTCCAAACAGGAAATCATTCGCAGATACTTTAACACCCAGTGTCTGCTGCGTCAGGGGCTGTCTGAACGGGCTGAAGTCTATCGGCTGGAGCTTCTGATGAAACAACTGGAAATTACAACCAGCAACCGTCCTGTTGTTGAAGCTGCCATAGCCCGTGCACAGCAAACCGATGGTCCGGCAGTTGCGATGCAGTTGAATGACGGAAGAATTGTGACTGGAAAGACGACATCATTGTTGGGAGCATCAGCCGCGCTTTTACTCAATGCGTTGAAAGAATTGGGCGGGATTCATCATGACATTCACTTGATCTCACCCATCGTGATTGAACCCATACAGGTTTTGAAAACAAAGCACATGGGGAATCGTAATCCGCGTCTGCATACCGATGAAATCCTTATCGCTCTGTCAATCTGTGCAGCCACCAACCCCACAGCTGCGCTTGCAATGCAGCAATTGTCAAAACTATCTGGATGTGAGGCTCATTCTACAGTTATATTGTCCAGAGTAGATGAAAAAATCTTTCAAAAGCTTGGAATCAATATAACCTGTGAACCACAGTATCAGACGAAAAAACTGTATCACCCTTAAACTCATTGCCGGATTTCCCGGCATGGAACAACATCTGCCTTCAACGGTTTGTTTTCTTCACTGGATTTAATGCCCTTGATATGGTTCTAATTGGTATACATAAATCAGTCTGGATTGCAAAAAATATAGGAAGAAACAATAGGAATGAGGGGGATAATATGTTGAAGAATATCATGTGGCAGATGTTCGAAAAAACCGGAAATATTGAATATTTTATGCAATACAGAGATGTGAAAAAGCCTGATTTCCTGACCGAAGCAGGAACAGAAACTGCACTGGATGGTGAACAATGGCGTATATCAAAGCGAGAGGAATGGTCGTCCGGGAAATAGCCGTAGGAGATTACGATAAGATACTGACGGTGGTCACGGATGAGATGGGCAAAATATCGGTTTCTGCGAAAGGTGTGCGTCGCAGTGGGAACCGGTATTCTGCCGGAACCCAGGTGTTATCTTATTGCGATTGGGTTTTATACAAAGGTAAAAATACATATATACTTAATTCCTGTGACATTGCATATTCTTTTTATGAGCTTAGGCAGGATCTGACCCTTCTTGCGTATGCTGCCCATATGCTTGAGTTGATTCAGGATACAACCTTTGAAAATCAACCTGCGAGAGAACCGCTGAAGCTTTTACTTCATGCCATGCATGCCTTGTCAAATGAAAAACGGAACCCTGAATTGATCATTCGTGTTTTTTCACTGAAGCTGCTGCAACTCATAGGATATACGCCTTTTCTGGCTGGATGCTGCCGATGTGGGACAAAGCAAATCGAAGATATTTGTTTCAGCTTTGATGGTTGTGGATTGATTTGTGAGCAATGCAGAAGCAAGAGCAAAAGTTCCCTCGAAATCGATCCTGGTTCAGCGAAGGCATTGATTTATGTGACTTTGTCAGGTATTCGTGAAGCATTTGACTTCGAATTGTCTGAAGAGGCATTAAAGAATTTCATCAAAGTGGTTGACAAGTATATGGCGGATCGGTTAGAAAAGAAATACTGCAAGCTTTCCTTCCTAAGGGAACTTTAGCTGTGCCTGTTCACACCCAATATAGTTGAGAGATAGATGTGCATTACGCCAATGTTTCCTATTATTGCACATCTACCTCTCTCATCAGATACCTCTGAACAGTAACGTGCATAACGGAAACGCTTCATTTTAAATTTGTACTTGTGTTACCGTAGGGTTTATGTTAAAATAATTAATACTGGTTTAAAACATATTGATGTTATTATGGAGGTTTTGGAATGAATATCGTTATCAATATTCTGCATATAATCGTTTCTGTTTCTATTATTGCGATTGTTCTGTTGCAATCGGGACGTTCAGCTGGAATCAGCGGGGCTATCGCCGGAGGGGCTGAAACATTTTTTGGAAAACACAAAGGTCGCACAATTGATGCCAAGCTGGGTAAATACACAAGCGTCGCAGCAATTTTGTTCCTTTTTACCTCCATTATTTTGACATTGCTATTAAAATAATTATTATTGCAAGGCAACAGACTGTACATGCTTTGGTATGTATGGTCTTTTTATTTATTGCAAGCAGGAGAAATTGATATGCCCGAGTTCAAAATAAAATCAGACTACCGCCCTTCAGGAGATCAGCCTGAAGCCATAGCGTCCCTGGTCGATTCCATTAACAGGGCAAATCGGCATCAGACCCTTCTGGGGGTTACCGGTTCGGGTAAGACCTTTACGATTGCAAATGTAATAGAAAAGGTTCAAAAGCCCACTCTTGTCATAGCCCACAACAAAACACTGGCGGCACAGTTATGCTCCGAGTTTCGGGAGTTTTTCCCTGATAACGCCGTTGAATACTTCGTCAGCTATTACGATTACTATCAGCCAGAAGCCTATGTTCCTTCCACCGATACTTATATTGAAAAGGACTCGTCCATTAACGATGAAATCGATAACCTTAGACATTCGGCCACTGCCGCACTGTTTGAACGAAGAGATGTTATCATCGTTGCCAGCGTATCCTGTATTTATGGTCTGGGCGATCCGGAGGATTATACCGAGCTTATGGTTTCCTTGAGGCCTGGAATGCAGAAGGACAGGGATGAAGTGATCAAAAGGCTGGTGGATATACAGTATACCCGAAATCAAATCGATTTCAAAAGGGGCACCTTCCGAGTAAAAGGAGATGTGCTGGACATTTTTCCGTCAGCGTCTTCCGGAGCAATTCTTCGGGTTGAGTTTTTTGGAGATGAGATTGAACGGATTACCGAAGTGGATCCTCTGACAGGAGAAATCATCGGAACAAGGACGTATATCGCTATATTCCCAGCTTCCCACTATGCCACCACAAGGGAGAAAATGAAACGTGCCGTATACACGATTGAAGCCGAGCTTGAGCAGCGGCTGAAATATTTCAGGGAACAAGGTAAGCTGTTGGAAGCACAGCGTCTGGAGCAAAGGACCCGGTATGATCTGGAGATGATGCGTGAAGTTGGTTTCTGTTCCGGTATAGAAAACTATTCCAGGCATATCAGCGGAAGGAATCCCGGTAGCGCTCCCTTTACCCTGATGGATTATTTTCCGAAGGACTATCTCGTTGTTATCGATGAATCCCATGTGACCGTGCCTCAGATCGGGGCGATGTACAATGGGGACCGTTCCCGAAAGGAGTCTCTGGTGGAATACGGATTTCGGCTGCCTTCGGCCTATGACAACCGGCCACTGATGTTTTCAGAGTTTGAACAAAGGGTGAAACAAGCCATCTATGTCAGTGCCACACCCGGAAAATATGAGCGGGAAAGATCGAAGATCGTTGTGGAGCAAATCATCCGCCCAACGGGATTGCTGGATCCAGAAGTGCTGGTAAAACCGATTCAGGGCCAGATCGATGATCTGATGGAGGAGATTCGAATACGGGTTGCGCGCAAAGAGCGTGTTCTCGTTACGACCCTGACAAAGAGAATGGCAGAAGATCTGACACAATACCTTGGAGAAGTGGGCATTAAGGTTCGCTATCTGCATTCGGACGTAGAGACCATGGAACGTATGGAGATCATACGGGAACTGAGGTTGGGAGTTTTTGATGTATTGGTGGGCATCAATCTGCTCAGGGAAGGTCTGGATTTACCTGAAGTATCTCTGGTGGCGATCCTGGATGCTGATAAGGAAGGCTTCCTGAGATCCGAGACTTCGCTGATACAGACCATTGGCAGAGCGGCCAGGAATGTTAACGGCAAGGTGATCATGTATGCCGATCACATCACACGATCCATGGAGGCTGCGATCAGTGAAACGAATCGCCGTAGGCATTTGCAACTGGAATACAACGAAGCGAGGGGAATAACGCCAAAGACAATACAGAAATCGATCCATGCGGCCATTGAAACATTAAAGGCAGCAGAAGAAGGTGCGGAATTCAAGGTTGATGACCGGGATGAAACTTTGGAAGGTTTGCCTGTTGAACAACTGATAGAAAAGCTGACTGCTGAAATGAAGACCGCGGCCAAAGAGCTTGAATTTGAAAGAGCAGCGACACTCCGGGATCAGATCAAGCAGTTGAAGAAACTGAAGTCCTGAAGGGTTCGGATTATACAAGTTTTTTCCTTACCGCATAGATAGCGATCTGGACCCGATCGTTGCAGCCGAGTTTTTGCATAATATCGGTGATGATGTTTTTCACGCGTCCCTGGGTAAGAAAAAGAATATCTGCAATTTCCTTATTCCTCTTACCCTGACCGATCAGCTTGATTATCTCTGTTTCCCGTTCGGTAAAATGGACATCTGGGAGTGTGCTTTCCCGATTGATTTCTGAAAACTGATGCACCATTTTCTGATAAATGTTCTGATCGATAATACTCAGGCCGGACATTGCACTTTTTATGGTAAGGATCAGTTCAGTTGGGTTCACATCCTTCAGAACATAGCCATCAGCGCCGTTTTTCATGGCATTGCGAATATTTTCGTTATCACTGGACGCCGTTAACATGATTATTTTTATCCATCCGTATTTTTCCTTGATCAGGCGGGTGCTTTCAACGCCATCTTTCACTGGCATGATAATGTCCATTAGAACAATGTCGGGCAAATAGCGATCACAGCATTCAATGGCTTCATTGCCATCTGATGCGCATGCGACAACATGAATATCTTCATCATGCTCCAGAATATTTCTGATCGCTTCCCGAAATAGCTTCGTATCATCGACCAATAGAACCTTAATCATTTTGCACCCCTTCTCAGGTGGGTAATAATAAAAGAAACATTCAGTTGTTATTCCTGACTTAATGCTATTATATGATAAAATAACCAACATTACCAGATAAGAGAACAAAAAACTAAACCAAAAGGAGAACAGATATGTTATTGCAGATAAACACATCCCCTTCTTGGAATGATTTTCTAACCGATGAGATGATCGAAATGCTTGGTTCAATTGGAAAACAAATCGGTTCGAATTATACTCCACACCGGGATAAAATACTTCGATTCCTTACCTGTGATCTGAATAAAGTGAAAGTATGCATCATTGGTCAGGATGTATATTATCAACCAAACGTAGCAACGGGAAGATCTTTTGAAGTTGGTGGGCTTCAGTCATGGGATCAGCCTTTCAGACAGGTTTCACTGAAAAACATCGTCCGCCTGATCCACAAGACATATAAAGGCATTACCTGCTATGAGGATATCTATAAATTTTCCCGGATCCTATCCGAAATAAAGGACGGATCCTTTCCGATCCTTCCGCCACCTAAGCTGTTTGACTCTCTGGAGAACCAGGGCGTGTTGTTCCTGAACACCTATTTGACCTGTGAACTGCATAAACCGAATAGCCACAGACAGATATGGCATGCGTTTTCCATAAAACTGTTGCAATACATATCCATGAAGAAACCGGACCTGTATTGGTTTTTATGGGGGAATGAGGCGATCTCAAAAGCCGTGTATATTCAGAATGGAATTTTATGTTGCAGTCGACATCCGATGCTGTGTTCAGACAAATATTCCGACGATTTTCTTAAGTCCGCATGTTTTAAAGACACCATGGATATCATAAATTGGCTGGGTTGAAAGCTACTTACTCCTCTTTTTTATTTTTATTCCCGAATAATTTTTTCTCGCTCAGGTTAACTTAAGAACACCCGTATATATCGAATGATTTCCGATTTGGCGGGCATTCGATTAAATAGTCAGCTGCAGGCATTCTGTCCAGCCGTAAGCATATCCTGCTGTTACAGGAAAGCCCGGAATGCTGCATACCCCTACGGGAGTGTTGCCACATCATGGATGTAGCATGAACGCTTTGAAAGATTCAGAGAGATAAGCGTTTTACTACCGAACATCGTGACTGGAGCGTGGAAAATGAACTTCAAGACAGGGAATTCTTTATTTCGGCTAAGCTTTCTCGTTATTATAATCATTATTACTCTATATCTGTCCCTTGTTGCCTTTACACCAAACCAAATGACTGTTCTGGTTGGAGAGGAATATCGCATTGAGTTTTTCTCTCCATTTCAGTTACACCTTTCGTCTGGCACCAGTGGCATTCGTGTGGAAAAACTCGACAGCAGGGAGCGAACTGGACTGAAAATGCCATATGTGTTGGAATGCTTCCAGCATGGCTCCAATAAAATCCATCTCAGACTTTTCGGTATTGTTCCGATAAAAGATATTGAAGTGAATGCCATTCCCGCAAGAGAACTGCTTGTGTGCGGGAATACTGTAGGAATAAAGCTATATATCAAAGGGATTCTGGTGGTGGGAGTATCCGGGGTTCTGACTCCCGATGGAAGAGAGATTATTCCGGTTAAAGATACAGGGATTGAGCCAGGTGATTTCATTATAGAAGCCAACAGGAAAACGGTGGAAAGTATAACCGACCTGACCAGAATCGTGGAAGAGGCTGGGGATCGGGAAGTGGAGATAAGGTTCATTCACGACAACCGGATTCTGGAAGCCAAAGCCAAACCTGTTGAGTGTGTTGAAGATGGAAGGTACCGTTTGGGGATATGGGTGAGGGATAGTACAGCCGGAATCGGAACACTGACCTATATTGAGCAGGAAACCGGAAAGTTTGGTGCATTGGGTCATGGGATAACCGATATCGATACTGGAATCATGATGCCGGTTGAAAGCGGCGAACTGTTAAAATCCTCTGTATATGCGATAAAAAAAGGAATGCAGGGGATGCCTGGAGAACTACAGGGTGATTTTCTTGAAAGCCCGGAGGTGATTGGGGATATTTTCTGGAATACCGCATTCGGGGTATTTGGGCAGATCAAGAAAAGTGCCATCGACGAATTACAGGGCAGAAGGTATCCGGTGGGAACAAGAAGCGTTATCCGCGAAGGTCCGGCACTGATCCTATCCAATATACATGGTGAGCATATTGAGGAGTTTCAGGTGGAGATCCAGAAGGTGGCAAGGAAAAACCTATCCGGTCCGAAGAGCATGATTCTGAAAATAACCGATCCCCGCCTTCTAAATGAAACCGGGGGTATTATTCAGGGGATGTCCGGCAGTCCGATCATTCAGGATGGCCGTTTGATAGGAGCAGTTACCCATGTCCTTGTCAATGATCCCACCCGGGGTTATGGCATCTTTATTGATACAATGCTTGGAATGAATTAGGGGTAAGTGTTTTATCCGTACTATACAACGAACGAAACCCTGTGGTATAATTTCAAAATAGAGTCAGAGTGGTATTTCGTCGATAGATGTACATGCCCTGTTGTTTGACAGTAAGAAACCAGAAACAATATTTTATTGTGGGGGATTATATGCCAGATACACGACAAAAGAGAATTCGAAATTTTTGTATTATCGCCCATATTGATCATGGCAAATCTACACTGGCTGACAGATTGCTGGAGAAAACCGGTGTTCTGACTGCCCGTGAGATGGAAGAACAGGTTTTGGATACCATGGATCTGGAACGCGAACGCGGAATAACCATCAAAGCCCAGGCTGCACGGTTGATTTATCGCGCGCAGGATGGTAACGAGTATATCCTGAACCTCATTGATACACCAGGTCATGTGGATTTCAATTATGAGGTTTCCAGAAGCATTGCTGCCTGTGAAGGTGCTGTCCTGGTTGTGGATGCATCACAGGGTATTGAAGCACAGACACTGGGTAACGTATACCTGGCACTGGAACACAACCTTGAAATTCTGCCTGTCATCAATAAAATTGATCTGCCTGGGGCAAGACCAGACGAGATAAAACAGGAAGTTGAGGATGTTATTGGGCTGGATTGCAGCGAAGCGCCTCTGATCTCAGCAAAAAACGGGGTTAATATTGAATCGGTGCTTGAAAATATCGTCAAGGTAATTCCTCCGCCTACCGGGGATGAAGAGGCTCCGTTGCGGGCGCTTATTTTTGATTCCCTGTATGACAATTATAAAGGGGTTATAACCCATGTCCGTATCATGGAAGGAAGTGTCCGGGCCGGGCAGGAAATCCTGATGATGAATACGAAGAAGAAGTTTATTGTAACCGAGGTCGGATACTTCAGGCCCGGAGGGCTTATTCCTGCAGAAACGCTCATTTCCGGAGACGTAGGTTTTATCTGCGCCAGCATAAAAAATGTGCAGGACACCCAGGTTGGCGACACGATCACGCTGGCTTCAAACCCTGCGAAAGCACCGCTTCCCGGGTACAAAAAGGCGGTACCTATGGTGTTTTGCGGCATTTACCCAGCAGATGGTGCAAAGTATACGGATTTACGGGATGCCTTGGAAAAACTGCAGTTGAATGATGCTTCGCTTCTCTTCGAAGCTGAAACCTCAGCTGCTTTGGGGTTTGGGTTCCGATGTGGGTTTTTAGGTCTTTTGCATATGGAAATAATTCAGGAACGCCTGGAGCGGGAATTCAATCTGGATCTTGTTACAACCGCACCAAGTGTTATTTACAGGGTTATCAAAACCGACGGTGAAGTGTTGCAGATAGACAACCCTGCAAACCTTCCCGATATTTCCACAATCGAGATGATGGAAGAACCATTGGTGAAGGCTTCGATCATGACACCGCCCGAATATGTAGGGTCAATCATGGAACTTTGCCAGGAGCGTCGGGGTGAATATATCGGTATGGAATACATTGAAAGCAACCGTGCCGTATTAGCCTATGATATGCCCCTGAACGAGATCATCTATGATTTTTTCGATGCGCTGAAATCACGTTCAAAAGGTTATGCTTCTTTTGACTATGAACTGAAGGGATATAAGAAATCTGAACTGGTGAAGCTGGATATACGGTTGAATGGAGAGCTTGTGGACGCCTTGTCCTTCATTGTCCATGAAAGCAAAGCATACTCCAGGGGCAGGAGAATGGCAGAGAAGCTGAAAGATACAATCCCCCGGCAAATGTTTGAAATCCCGATTCAGGCTTGTATTGGCACAAAGATAATTGCCAGGGAGACTGTACGGGCATATCGGAAAGATGTTTTGGCCAAATGTTATGGCGGGGACATCACCCGTAAGAAAAAGTTGCTTGAAAAACAAAAGGAAGGCAAAAAACGGATGCGGCATGTCGGTAATGTTGAATTACCCCAGGAAGCCTTTATGAGTGTGCTGAAGCTGGATACGTAAGACTGCAATGGATTACCGCCGGTTGTCAGACCGTTGTGAAGATGAAAACGGAGAGTTGGAAATGGATCCTGTTGGCGTATATATTCATATACCCTTTTGCACCAAAAAGTGTAATTACTGTGATTTCCCTTCATACCCTGGGTTAGAAGGGATTTTTCACTCGTATGGGGAAGCTGTTTGCCTTGAAATTGAAAGAATCGCCTCAGAATACGGGAACATTTCCGTTCAGACGGTTTTCTTCGGTGGAGGTACACCGTCGCTGCTTCCTGTTCCAATTCTCTCCCGCATTGTAAATACGCTTATGCAAAGGTTTCGCCTGTCAGAAGACGCGGAAATTACACTTGAAGCCAATCCTGGAACCGTCCATCGGGAAAAAGCTGCTGCATGGAGAGAACTGGGTTTCAACCGCATCAGCCTTGGCCTGCAAGCTGCCCAGGATCGCTTGCTGCAATTGATGGGCCGTATTCATACAAGAAAAATGTTCGTGGAGAGCATTGAGATATTGGACAAGTATGGCTTTCATAATCTAAATGCCGATATACTGTTTGGGGTTCCTGGTCAAAGTCTTGAGGATTGGCTGGAAACACTGGATTTGCTTTTACAAACAAAGATACACCACATATCAGCCTATAGTTTGCAGATAGAAAAAGATACACCGTGGTTTAAACTGCAAAAAAAGGGGGAATTACCATATGTGGATGAATCATTGGAAAGAGAAATGTATTACCAGGCTATAGAGACACTAAAAAAGTTCGGCTTTCATCATTATGAGATCTCCAATTTTTCAAAGCCGGGTTTTGAATGCAGACATAACCTGAAATATTGGACCGGAAAACCCTACATTGGGGTTGGAGCTGCAGCGCATTCGTTCATTCGGGATGAAAGGACGGCCAACATAACCAATCCTGCGCTTTATATCCAAAAGATAAAGGCTAATGTTTCTCCAATGATATCAAGTGAGAAAATTGACCCGGAAGAAAAGCTTTCCGAAAGGCTAATTTTGGGGTTAAGGATTATCGATGGAGTTTCAATGCTTGAACTGGAACAGGAATTCGGTCCGGAAGCCCTGGACAGGCACAGAGCTGCAATCGAACGGATGGAGAAGAGGAACCTTCTTTACTTTGATGGGGATATGCTGCGACTGACCACGATTGGGCTGGATTACGCAAATCAGGTTTGGATGGAGTTTCTGTGATTTCAGGTCATTGCCGTTTTGTGGCGGATTAAATAAAAGGCGGAGTTTCAGTTTATCCTGTTTCGTAGCCCAGGTTTGTTGAAAAGCAGCCGGATCGTTGCGTTTACTGGATAAATGAAGTATAGCGTCGGAAAGGATATTATGATGGAGTCAAAGGAAAAAATCCAGCGGAAAGAGTCCAATATCGGCCTTGAATACATCAAGGAAAGTTACAAGGATGACTTTATACAGGAAATCCTTGTAACTCTTGATTCAATTGAGCTTGAACTGGTGAATCTTGAGGTTGAACCAGACAATACGGCTTATTTAAACGCAGTATATTCCAATTTTCATGCGGTCAGGGGCTTATCGGGATTTTTGGAGGATAATTTGGCTACTCAAATTACCGAACAAACCGAAAGCCTGATCGAAAAATGCCGAAAATTCAATCTATCTGCCACAAGGAACACCATCAATGCGATACTGCAGTCCGTCCTTTTTCTTCGGAAAATCTGCAATCAAGTCCCTCTTGTACATGAAACCAAGTTTCAGGGCGAAGTGGAGCAACATCTTCTGAACATTCAGCAACTGCGGGATGAAATCATGCTTGAAGTCAAACAACCCGTACGGTCCCCTGAAAATAAGATCGGGGAGATCCTGGTTGAAGAAGGAGCTATCGCAAAGCAGGATGTCGATGATGTGCTGCAAAAACAGAGCAGCATCTATCAGAAGATGAAGTTCGGAGAAATCGCTGTACGGGAAAAAAAGGTTGAAGCGGGTGAACTCATAAAAGCCATCCGTGCGCAAAAAATTAGAAATGAAAGCAGTGAGCAGCTCGTACATATTCCCATCAAGCAGTTGGATGAAATTTTAGGCATTCTTATGAAACTGACCTCCATACAAAACAATCTGCAGCATGAATCTGTTTTATTGTTTGGCAGCGATAATGCTTTCTCTACCGGATTAAAACGGGCTGAGAATATGGTACTGGATATACATAGAATTATTCGTGAACTGAGCATGGTAACCCTGAAACAATCCTTTCAGAAGCTTAGCCGCGCAGTCAGGGCAATGATAGAAGATGCCGGGCTTCACGTCGCGTTTTCAATCATCGGCGAAAATACTGAATTGAGCAAGGAAGTTGCTGATGAATTGACGGTGCCTCTTGCAGAAATTATGGGGTGTATGCTATCAAGCTTTGTTCCGGAACCTGCGGGTAAGAGGGGAAAGCTTGGCAATATTGAAGTTGTTGCTTATAATAAGGAAGATTCGGTTATGATAGAAATATCCAACAGCAAAGCCCCCGATATTCTGAATAATCAACACAAGCTTGAAGCGCTCCGGAACAAAATTGAAAAACTGAATGGACGATTGGAGTATGAAGTTGTTGATGATGGCTGTAAGGTAACAATAATCCTGCCCGCGTAGTCTATCAAATGCTGTCAGGACTTTATTTTTAGCCCTTGAGGTTGAAGGATGTGTGGGTAGTTTCCGTTATGCACATCTGTATCTCAAGTATATGGGTGTGAACAGTAACCAATTAAGGAAACGATCGCTGAAATAGAAACCACCCTCTTGACAAATAATAAGCAGGGTGGTATTTTTATAGTAGGTTTTAGCACTCGACATGGTAGAGTGCTAACAAAGAACAACGTTGAGTTTCTATCGCAGCAGCCTGCATAGACAGATGATATTAATGACTGTGCCTTCTGGAGGTGAGGTTGTGTTCTGGGATGACGAATTGAATGAGCGTAAGATGCAGATTCTGAAAACACTGATTGATGATTATGTACAAACAGCACAGCCCGTGGGTTCCAGAACGATTTCCAAAAAGTATGAGCTTGGGCTCAGCTCTGCGACGATTCGCAATGAAATGGCTGATCTGGAGGAAATGGGGTATATTTCGCAACCCCATACTTCTGCGGGAAGAGTTCCATCAGATAAAGGATACCGCTTTTATGTAGATCATCTGATGCAGGCTCACACGCTGGCGATAGAGGAAATTCAACAGATAAGAAGTGCGATGGAATCAAAGATGAATGAAATTAATGCATTGGTCAGTCGTGCTTCCAATATTATTTCTATGGTGACCGGATATACTGCCATTGCCACATCACCGAATTTGAATAAGGTGATGTTGAAGACGGTTCAGATAGTACCGGTAGATGATAAAAAAGCTCTGGTAGTGGTAGTCAGCAGTGGAGGTATTGTAAATAACAAAGTTGTTCGGCTGAATTCCGAAACCTCCCCGGATATTTTGCTGAGACTTTCCAACTATCTTCATGATAAGCTGAATGGTCTTGTGATCGAAAACATACAGCTGCCTGAAGTCGAAGACATTGTTCTGGAAACCGGTGTGGCTTCTGAAACAGCCATATCAGTCCTTGAAGGGCTAAGCCAGTGTATGCATGGAATCGAACAGTCCGAGCTGATCATGAAAGGTACAATGAATTTACTGAATCATCCTGAGTTCAGTGACCTTTTGAAGGTCAGAGAAGTGTTGGAGCTGTTTAATGATCAGGATGTCATCAAAGCGATGATGAAATCAGCAATGAAAAAACATGACCTGAATGTCCAAATTGGTAAGGAAAACGAGGTGGAAACGATGCACGACTGTAGCCTCGTAACTGCAGCTTACCAGCTGAGAAACACGGATGTTGGGGCCTTTGGGATCATTGGCCCGACACGAATGTCGTATGCAAAGGTGGTATCGGCAATGCGATACATTCAAAAATTAGTGAATGATGAAATCCTGAGAATACTCAGTGATGAATGAGATATATTAAATTCGTAGACTGGTTATTGTACTAAACGGCTGGATTTCAGCAGTCACGCAAAAGAAGCGTTAGCTTTTGAGTAAATAATGGAAGGATGAAACCAAATGAGTCATAAAATGGCTGGGAAGAAACAAGAAAAAGAACTGATGAATGAACAGCCCGATCAGCAACCAACTGAAACGGAAGAGAAAAAAGAAGACATTGTTCAGCAAGAAGACCAGATTGAGAAGAAGGAAGCAGAAATTAAAGAGCTGAAAGAACAAATACAACGTTTGGCAGCTGAATTCGACAATTATAAGAAAAGGACTGTAAAAGAAAAGGAAAAACTTTATGACATCTCTGTGGCCGACGTCGCAGCTGCCTTTATTCCTGTACTGGACAATGTTGAACGAGCGCTGGAGGCTTCCGTAGATAGCGATCAGGGAATACGAGATGGTGTCCAGTTAATTCACAGGCAGTTTATAGATGTTCTGTCCAACTTGGATATTCAATATATCGAAACGATTGGCAAGGAATTTAATCCGAATATCCACGAGGCTGTCATGCATGTTCAGGATGACTCCTGTGGCGAGAATGAAATTGTGGAGGAGTTTCAGAAAGGATATATTTACAAGGATGAAATCGTCATCCGTCATTCGGTTGTGAAGGTGGCAAACTAGCAATGCTATGAAACTCCAGGCCTGCAGACCTTAACATCTGGGAAGCGTATTGTGGATATGAGCGTATAATACACGAATTAAGCAAAAAATTTATTAATGCATTCTTTGACCTTAAATATAGAATTAGGAGTGAGTAATATGGCAAAAGTAATAGGAATAGATTTGGGTACGACCAATTCATGTGTTGCTGTGATGGAAGGTGGAGAACCGGTTGTTATACCTAATCCCGAAGGGAATAGGACAACTCCTTCCGTTGTAGCCTTTTCAAAAACCGGTGAACGGCTTGTGGGGCAAGTGGCAAAGCGTCAGGCTGTTACAAATCCTGAAAGAACCGTCATCTCAATTAAACGGGATATGGGCTCTAACAAAAAGGTAGATATTGACGCAAAACAATTCACACCCCAGGAAATATCTGCGATGGTTCTGCAAAAACTGAAAACCGATGCAGAAAGTTATCTTGGTGAAACGGTAACTCAGGCAGTGATTACTGTCCCGGCCTATTTCTCGGATGCACAGCGGCAAGCAACAAAAGATGCGGGAAAAATAGCTGGGCTTGAAGTATTGCGCATTATCAATGAGCCAACAGCTGCTGCATTGGCTTATGGTCTGGATAAAGAGAATGATCAGAAGATTTTGGTATTCGACCTTGGCGGCGGAACCTTCGACGTATCCATTCTGGAGATCGGTGATGGTGTGTTCGAAGTATTGGCTACCAGTGGGAATAACCGCCTGGGTGGAGATGATTTCGACCAGAGGGTAATTGACTGGCTTGCCAATGAATTTAAGCGTGACAACGGAATCGACCTGAGAAATGACAAAATGGCCGCCCAAAGGCTGAAGGAAGCTGCGGAAAAGGCAAAAATCGAATTGTCCGGTGTTGCGACAACAAACATCAACCTCCCGTTTATAACGGCAGATGCATCCGGCCCCAAGCACCTTGACATGACACTGACAAGGGCAAAATTCGACGAACTGACCGCTGACCTGGTGGAGAAAACCATGGAACCAACCCGAAAAGCATTGGCTGATTCGGAACTGGATCCCTCCTCCATCGACAAGATCCTTTTGGTAGGTGGTTCTACAAGAATTCCTGCGGTTCAGGAGGCTGTGAAGAAATATTTGGGCAAAGAGCCCTTCAAAGGTATTAACCCCGATGAATGTGTTGCCGTTGGTGCGGCTATTCAGGCTGGTGTCTTGTCCGGAGAAGTGAAGGATCTGCTATTGCTGGATGTTACGCCGCTGTCTCTTGGTATTGAAACCCTGGGTGGTGTGTTTACAAAATTGATTGAGCGTAATACAACCATTCCGACGAAGAAGAGCCAGGTGTTCTCAACCGCTGCAGACGGACAGACCAGTGTGGACATTCGTGTATTTCAGGGTGAACGGGAAATGGCTGCGAACAACAAGCTTATTGGAAACTTCCAACTTACCGGTATTCCACCGGCACCCAGAGGAGTTCCCCAGATTGAAGTTGCGTTTGATATCGATGCCAATGGTATCGTACATGTTTCAGCCAAGGATCTTGGAACTGGAAACGAACAGAAGGTAACCATCACCGCTACCTCGAACTTGTCCGATGATGAAATTGACAAAGCCGTTAAAGAAGCAGAAAAGTTCGCAGCAGAAGACAAGCAGAAGAAAGAATCCATAGAAGCGAGAAACCAGGCAGATTCTCTGATCTACCAGACAGAGAAGACCTTAAAAGATTTAGGTGACAAGGTATCTGCTGAAGATAAAGCGAATATTGAAACTGAGCTGAATCATCTGAAGGAAGTCGTCAAGGGTGATGACACAGAAGCCATAAAAGCGGCATCGGAAAAATTATCCCAGGCATTTTATGCGGTTTCACAAAAGATGTACCAGCAAAATCCAGGTGCCGCAGGCCCCGGAGGGTTTGATCCGAACGCAGCAGGTCCGAATGCTGGCGGGGCTGGCCAGGATGATGTATACGATGCAGACTACAAGGTTGTCGACGACGATGACAACAAATAGAGGTTTCATGAAATAACGCGATGTCTCCTGTTTGTTACAGCAGCACTCAACCTGTTGGAAACAGCATTTAACTGTATTGTATGTTGATTGCGCAACGAGTCAAAGGTTTCCCTTTGACTCGTTGTTATAAGCAGCCAAGGAACGAGTGTGAACAGTAATGCTGGTCGTTCTTGGCGCGAATCCCTTGGAGGTTTGGTTGAAGACGAACATGAAGTGTGCTATAATCGGTTGGTTATTGAAAGATATCAATTGTGGGGGTAGGTAAATTTGCCGGAAAAAAGAGATTATTATGAAGTGCTCGGAGTAGATCGCAACGCCAGCGAGGCTGATTTGAAGAAGGCCTACCGAAAGCTTGCCAAGCAATATCATCCGGACATAAATCCCGATAATAAAGAAGCAGAAGCAAAGTTTAAAGAAATCAGCGAAGCCTATGCGGTGCTCAGTGATCCACAGAAAAGACAACAGTATGATAGGTTTGGACATGCAGGAATGAATGGCGCTGGGTTTGATTTCAGCGGATTTGGTGGGTTTGACTTTGGCTTTGGGGACATATTCGAAAGTTTCTTTGGCGGTTCTCCTTTTGGGCGAAGTTCCAGGCAGAGATCAGGGCCGACGCGGGGTGCTGATTTAAGGTATGCGATGGAGATTACTTTCAATGAAGCAGCCTTCGGCGTTTCAAAAGAGTTTCGTGTGAACAGGATGCAGTCCTGCCATGTTTGCAGCGGCACGGGTGCGAAACCCGGTACCTCCCCACAGACCTGCAAGCACTGTAATGGTACCGGACAGGTCAGATATGCGCAGGCCACACCATTTGGGCAGATGGTCAATATGCGGGCGTGTGATGTTTGTCAAGGTCAAGGAACGTTGATACCACATCCTTGTGAAGAATGCCGCGGTTCCGGAAGAGTACAGAAGAATGTCAAGTTAAATATCGATATTCCCGCGGGTATTGACGACAATCAGACCATTTCCCTGAGAGGTGAAGGCGAGCCTGGCACCAAAGGTGGCCCGTCAGGAGATCTATATGTCACCATCCGGGTGAAACCCCATCCAATATTTTCGAGAGAAGGGTATAATATTATCTGTGAAGTGCCGATTACCTTTACCCAGGCGGCCTTGGGGGCAGAATTGGACATCCCGACGCTGGAGGGAACCATCAAATACTCCATTCCGGAAGGGACACAGACAGGCACAGTTTTCCGTTTGAGAAACAAGGGAATTAAGCATTTACGATCCAATTCCAAAGGAGATCTGTATGTTAAGGTAAATGTGGAGGTCCCGACGAAGCTCTCTTCCAAACAGAAGGAAATACTAAGTCAATTTGCAGAAGTAAGCGGAGATGATGTGTTTGTGCAGCGGAAAAACTTCTTTGAAAAAGTAAAGAACTTGTTTCAGTAACGTGCTGGGAATAACCCTGCAACCGAGATCAAACTGTGATCTGAAAGAAGGAGAAATGATGTGAAGTGGCTGGAAGTATCGATTGAAGTTGAGCCTGAAAACATGGAAATCCTGTCCCAGCTTCTTATGGAGAAGGGAATTCAGGGTTTGGAAATCATTGATCCAGAGGACTTCAGACGTGTCCTCGAAGGGAACCGTTATTTGGACTTTGCTGACGATGGTTTAATTGATTGTTATGGAAATAAAACCATTGTGAAAGCATATTTTCAGGCTGATCGTGATGCCGAAACACTAAAAGCCGAACTGCAAAGAGATTTTTTGCATGCTATGGAAAACCCTCCGAATAACATTCAGCTTCGTCTCAGGGATGACTCGGAATGGAAAGATAGCTGGAAAAAGCATTACCGAACTTTTTTCATATCAAAAAGAGTGATCATTAAGCCTACCTGGGAAGATGTTATCGCCGAGGACGACCAAATTGTCATTGAACTGGATCCAGGGATGGCCTTTGGAACAGGAATGCATGAGACAACGCGCATGTGTGCCGTTTTACTCGATGATTTGGTGAATGAGCAGGAACGGGTGCTCGATCTTGGCTGTGGCACTGGCATATTGGGAATTATTGCAGCTAAACTTGGTGCCCGGAAGGTTATTTGTGTGGACATAGATGATGCAGCCTGCAAAACAGCTGAAGAGAACATAGAAAAAAACCATGTGGCAGACCGGGTATGTGTCCGGCAGGGTGAACTGAAAAGCCTCAAGGGTCAGAAATTTGAACTTGTTATCATGAACATTATCGCCGATGTGATCCTGTTATTACTCCCCGAGCTGAAAGAATACTGCTGTCCAGGTACCAATATACTGTTATCCGGTATTATTCGTGAAAGGAAACAGGAGGTTCTGGACGAGGCAGCCAAACAGGGGTATAGGCTTATCAGGGAACTCAATGAAGGTGAATGGGTGGCTATGCAGTTATGCACAGATTTTTAATCGAACGTGACAGTACTCAAGATGGAAGAATAACGGTAGCCCAAGACGATGCAAGGCATATGCTACAGGTTTTGCGATTAAAGGTTGGCGCTACTTTTGTTGGGTTTGACGGCTCTGGTCTTGAACATGAGATAAAATTAACTTCCATCGATAAAAACAGGGTACAGGGCGAAATCATCAGAACATATGATCCGGGAACCGAACCAGGGAAAAAGGTCATTCTGTTCCAGGGGGTTCCCAAAATGGATAAAATGGATTGGATCATTCAAAAGTCCGTTGAACTTGGTGTGACTCAGATTGTACCTGTTATCACACAAAATTCCGTCATGCAGTTCAAAGATAAGAACATTGAAGTGAAGTTGCAAAGATGGAACCGAATTTCACGGGAAGCTTGCAAGCAATGTGGCAGGGTTACAATACCGGAAGTAAAAGCACCTCTGTTATACAGGAATGCGCTGGAGTTATGGTCTGAACAGGTAAAAAGTGAACGTAACCATATCGGTGTTTTTTGCTATGAAAACGAGGGAAAAAAATGTTTGAAAGATTTATTTAAATGTTATAATATAGATTGTGTCAACATGGCGGGCATTTTTATCGGACCTGAAGGTGGTTTTTCCGGTGAGGAAATTCGGATTGCGGAAGAGTACCATATATCTCCGGTAAGCCTTGGCAAAAGAATATTACGGACCGAAACAGCAGCAATTGCTGTTTTATCTGTTGTAATGCATGAAATGGGTGAATGGACTAAATGAAGGAAATCTCTTTTGTAATCGTAGACGATGCAGTATTTATGCGGACCATTATCAGGAAAATGATTGAACAGGTTGAAGGATATAAAGTATTAGAGGAAGGTTCAAATGGCCAGGAGGCGATAGAAGCAGCGGCACAACACCAGCCCGATATTATGACTCTTGATATTACCATGCCTGAACTCGATGGAATTCAAGCTGTTCCCGAAATATTAAAGGTCAGTCCCAAAACTCGTATTATTATGGTTTCAGCGATGGGGCAGCAATCTATGGTCCTTGATGCAATTAAAATGGGTGCAAAGGATTTTGTTATCAAACCCTTTGAGAAATCAAGAGTATATCAGGCCATCAAGAATGTAATGGTTGAATGATTAGATTTTACACAAACTGAAATTACCATCCTGTTCTATCTTTACTTCAATCAGCACCAGCCAACCCCGTTCCCATGCGTACAGGTTGGGAACAGTGCATCTGTTCATAACAGATGTGCATTTTTTCATAAGTATAAAATTTTTGCACACAGGTTAACGGTGCGAAGATTTCTGGAGGGTCAGAAAAATGATTAAAAGCATGACCGGTTATGGTCATCATGAATATCAGAATGAAGAAATTCGACTGAGCATAGAAATGAAAAGCGTGAATCACAGGTACTGTGATGTTTATATCCGTCTTCCAAGGCATTTGAGCTGCTTTGAGGATAAGCTCCGCTCTTTGATTACCTCACGGGTTTCCCGGGGTAAAATTGATGTGTTTATTACCTGGGAAAATATAGGTGAAGGATCAAAGGAAGTGATTCTGGATAAAGGCCTTGCACGCGCCTATTATGAAGCAATGGGTGAAATTGCTCAAAGCCTTGGCATAAGGGACGATATTTCGGCTTCCTCACTGGCAAGATTTCCTGAAATTCTTCATGTACAGAAAAAAGAAGAGGATAGCGAAACCGTTTGGGGCGTTTTGGAAAACGCTGCGAATCATGCTGTTGATACACTGATCTCCATGAGGGAATCGGAAGGAGAAAAGCTCAAGAAAAGCCTTCTAAGCATCTGCGGTTCCATTGAAAGTTACCGTCTGAAAATCCTGGAACGTTCACCAGATGTAGTGTCTGAATACAAGGATAAGCTTACGGCACGAATTCATGAGTTGTTGGATAACCACTCGGTGGATGAGATGCGTATGGCCATGGAAGTAGCCATCTTTGCCGACAAAGCCAGTATCAATGAAGAGCTGGTCCGACTAAAAAGCCATCTCGATCAATTCCGGGAAATACTGAACATGGGTGGTCCTGTCGGTAAAAAGCTGGATTTTCTGCTCCAAGAAATGAACCGGGAAGTAAATACAATTGGATCAAAAGCCAATGATCTGGATATCACAAGGAATGTGGTGGAACTGAAGAGTGAGATTGAAAAGATGAGGGAACAGATACAAAATATAGAATAGGCTGTACATAGGTCTACGACAACCTGATGTGCCATAACCAATACTTGGAGGATACTAAAATGAAGCTAATCAATGTTGGGTTCGGGAATATTGTTTCTGCCAGTCGGATAATCGCCATTGTTAGTCCGGAATCGGCACCGATTAAAAGGATCATTCAGGAAGCACGTGATCGGGGTATGCTGATTGATGCAACCTATGGCAGAAGGACGCGAGCTGTTATTGTTACAGACAGCGATCATATTGTTCTCTCAGCTGTTCAGCCCGAAACCGTTGCGCACAGGCTTAGCGATAAGGGAACGGAACCGGTTGTCATGGGTGAAATGGAGCAGGAGGATTGATAATGAGTTCGGGTCTGCTGATTGTTGTTTCAGGTCCTGCAGGTGTGGGGAAAGGGACAGTTGTATCACTTGTTCGCGAAAAAAACAGAGAAGTTGTTTTTTCCGTTTCTGCTACATCCCGCAAGCCAAGACCAGGGGAAATCGATGGCGTGAATTACTTCTTTGTATCAAGGGAACAGTTCGAGGAGATGATCCGGAACAACAACCTTCTTGAATGGGTGGAATATTGCGGAAATTATTACGGTACCCCCAAAGATTACGTTGAAAAAGAACTGGAGAAAGGTAAAATTGTTCTTTTGGAGATCGATGTGGAGGGTGCCCAAAATATTAAAAAGCAGTATCCGAAATGCGTAACAGTGTTTATAAAACCTCCGACCCTTGATGAGTTAAGGAAACGGATTACAAAAAGAGGTACAGAACCGCCAGATATCATTGAAAGAAGGATGCATCGCGCACAAAACGAATTAATGCACTCGTCCCAGTTCGATCATATTATTTTGAATGATACTGTAAAAAAAGCAGCAGACAGGTTTCTTGAAATCATTTGCGTGGAAAGAAATAAACTTACACAAATCTCTGGAAAATAAAAAACGACAATAAAGAGGAGTTGATGGATAATGATGATACAACCGTCGATAAAAGAACTTTTAAAGAAGGTGGATAATCGGTATACATTGGTTAATGCTACAGCGAAAAGGGCACGTATGCTTACAGCAGGGGCACAGCCTATGGCTGAACCAAAATCAGATAAAGATGTGAGTATTGCCATTCAAGAGATTTATGAGGGAAAAGTGCAGTATCGTCAAATCAAACGCGACACCACGAATACCTGACAATCCACTAGTAGAAAAAAGATTTTAGAAGTAAACCGGGAGGAAAATATCAAATGGCTTTTGAAAAAACCATGGAAAAGATTGTTGCATTGGCAAAAAACAGAGGCTTCATATTTCAGGGTTCAGATATCTATGATGGTTTGGCGAATACTTGGGACTATGGCCCTTTAGGTGTTGAATTTAAAAACAATGTTAAAAGGCTCTGGTGGAAAAAGTTTATTCAGGAAAACCCATATAATGTGGGGTTAGATTCCGCCATACTCATGAACCCGATGGTGTGGGTAGCTTCCGGGCATGTAGGTGGGTTTTCGGATCCGTTAATCGATTGCCGACAATGTAAGTCCCGACACCGCGCAGATACTATGATCGAAAACTGGAATAAAGAGCGGGATATCAATGTGATTGTTGATGGTCTCAGCAACGAAGAACTGACCCAATACATTAAGGATAACAATATTAGCTGTCCGAAATGCGGTAGCGGTGACTTTACACCTATCCGCAAGTTCAACCTGATGTTTAAAACCTTTCAGGGTGTTACCGAGGAATCCCAAAATGAAATTTATTTAAGGCCTGAAACAGC
>LSQX01230708.1_pt1 | contig 23155 bp, 22 predicted proteins | sample 654561 | NCBI WGS metagenome assembly LSQX01 (sample SAMN04489861, study PRJNA283612) | anaerobic digester metagenome | isolation source: 4 biogas reactors fed with cattle manure at either 37C or 55C with and... | place: Denmark: Kongens Lyngby | collected 2014
GCGAATGTGGGATGCTTACGAATGTTTGTTTACTTGAAACACTTCACATAACTTTATTTTTTTATTTCAAAAAATATTACTACTCACCCTGTTGCAGCATAATGTATAGCCCTTTCAAGGCGCATCATGTTGGTTAATCGCTATCTCCACCCGTTGTGTGGGGCTGAAATATGCTGCCCATTCAGGGCATAAACTAAAATTTTGCGAGTAATGAATCCTACTTTTCTCCAAAAAATCCCTTATCTTTGCCAACCACTCCCCGAAATGCCATTTTGTCACATTAGATACATTGGCAAGATTTTCGCAACAAAATTGTAAATTATTAGATTGTACAACATAAAACACATTATAGATAGATTATGGATAAAAACAATGATTTCAGAAAATATGCGACCAAACATTTAGGAATGAACGGTTTATCATTAGACCAATATGCACAAGTAACTGACAGCTATATTTCACCTTCAATTCTGGAAGAACGTCAGCTAAACGTAACTCAAATGGACGTATTCTCCCGACTCATGATGGATAGAATTATCTTCCTCGGCACTGCCGTAGATGACTACGCGGCTAATGTTATCCAGGCGCAGCTCCTCTATTTAGACTCAGCCGATCCGGGAAAAGACATTTCCATTTACCTGAATACTCCCGGAGGCTCTGTGTATGCGGGCTTGGGAATATATGACACCATGCAGTTTATCAGTAGCGATGTGGCTACGATTTGTACCGGAATAGCTGCCTCGATGGGCGCGGTTCTGCTCGTTGCGGGCGAAAAAGGCAAACGTTCCGCTTTGAAACACTCCCGAGTGATGATACACCAGCCAAGCGGCGGAGCGAAAGGTGTAGCTGCTGATATGGAAATCAACCTGCGTGAAATGCTGAAATTGAAAAAAGAGCTCTATCAGATTATTGCCGACCATTCGGGAAAAACATACGAGCAAATCGAAAAAGATTCCGACCGCGATTTCTGGATGACATCGCAGGAAGCAATGGAATACGGAATGATAGACAAAGTGCTGATAAAAGAGAAAAAGAAGTAAAGCCCACTTTAAATCTCCCCGCGTGAGGAGACTTTAAGAGCGGTTCTCGAAAGAGTTTTCAGCTATTTTACTAATATACAAGTTACAAAAATCAAAAATTCTCTCTCCCCCTTTGGTTACTTAGCTTTGTCGAAGTTTAGGCGAAAGGGGTTTAATAATTATGGCAAAATTACCAAAAAAATGCAGTTTTTGCGGCAGGCCCGAATCCCAAATTGGATTTCTGATTATGGGGATAAACAGTTCTCATATATGCGATGAGTGCGCGATTCAGGCGGCGGAAATAGTTAAAGAAACCCAGACAAAAGGACCTGTGCCCGATCTTGACAAATCCACCACCCCAAAACCGAAAGAGATAAAAAGTTTTTTGGATCAATACGTAATCGGACAGGAGGAAGCCAAAAAGTTTCTCTCGGTGGCTGTTTATAACCATTACAAACGGCTTATGCAGGAGAAACAAGAGGATGATGTTGAAATTGAAAAATCAAATATCATCATGGTGGGCTATACCGGAACGGGGAAAACGCTCCTGGCAAAAACCATTGCCAAAAAATTGGAAGTTCCGTTTACAATTGTAGATGCGACGGTGCTGACAGAAGCCGGCTATGTGGGTGAAGACATAGAAAGTATTATTACGCGCCTGCTTCAAGTAGCCGATTACAATGTCAAAGCGGCTGAGAGAGGGATTGTATTTATTGATGAAATAGATAAAATTGCCCGTAAAAGTGACAATCCCAGCATTACACGCGATGTGAGCGGCGAAGGTGTGCAGCAGGGACTTTTGAAATTGCTTGAAGGTTCAGTAATCAACGTACCACCGCAAGGCGGTCGCAAACACCCCGATCAAAAATTCATTGAAGTAAATACGCAGAACATACTTTTTATATGTGGCGGAGCTTTTGACGGGATAGAGAAAAAAATTGCTCAACGGCTAAATACACGTGTGGTAGGCTATGGAGCGGCAGTAGAGACAGAAAACATCGACCGTAAAAATATGCTTCAGTACATTGCGCCGCAAGACTTGAAGTCGTTTGGGCTGATTCCGGAGATTATTGGCCGCCTGCCGATTTTGACTTATCTTGAACCACTTGACAGGAATGCCTTGAGAAATATTCTGACTGAACCGAAAAACTCGATCATCAAACAGTATGTCAAATTGTTCGAAATGGATAACATTGAGTTGCGCTTTAATCCCGATGTACTCGAATACATTGTCGATAAAGCCATCGAATTTAAGCTTGGTGCACGCGGATTACGCTCTATCACGGAGACAATCATGATGGATGCCATGTACGAATTGCCTTCCAAAAAGACAAAGCAATATACGGTAACACTCGATTACGCACACAAGAAAATAGGCAGAATGAGTGCGCACAGACTGAAGACAGCTTAGTCTGAACAGCCTACACCGGAAGTGGGGATTAAAAATGCAAAAAACTGTCGCTTTTTATAGTAAAGATGACTTGTTTTTCGTTTTATTTTGTGATTCCGGAATCATATTTCCGTCATTTTCGAGAAATATTAACACATTCTATCTAATATAAAATCAGACATTTAGTGTTTTTTTTACACCAAATGTCTTTTTTTTATGCAAAAATTTTTGAATATTTGGATTCTGTTTATAACTTTGTTATAGAAATCACACCCGAAAGAATAACAATGATCTCGAAATTGCATTTTTATTCTCCTTTTTATACATAGAAGTTATCTTGACTTTTGATTTTTGTTAATTTTCTTTAATAAAATAATGATACAAGCTATGATATTGAAATTAGACCAACTTGAATCAGTCACATCGAATCTGTTTAAGACTGTTCTAAAACTGTCAATCCAAGCATTTGTTCTTTCAACACTATATCGTTCTTCATAAAGTAGTTCATCAATCCATATGTCATCACTTTCAGCATTATTTCTTTGATTGATTGCTATATTTGGAATTATTTCTAATTCGCTGCAAAGTTTGCGTAGTTCTTTACTGTCAAACCCGCTGTCAGCATTCAGAAATAACCCATCAATCCTTATTTTTGCATTGATAAGCGTATCAAGCATATTTTTGAAATAGCCCGTAATTTGGTATAAATCATTGTGGTTTCCAGATATTGAATCGGATTTAGCTACCGGAATACCCTGTTTGTCAGTAAGAAAAAGTGTATTTGTGGTTTTTTTCTTCTTTCTTCCTTGGTATGCAACCTCCTCACCACCACGGAGTGCCGGAGTGTGACTACCGTCTAAATTGACAACTGATAAATCTAATTTAGATTTGTATTTGTTGAGAAGTTTCTCCCAAATTTGTTGCCATACTCCGAGTTTACACCATTTACGATAATGACCGAATACGGTCTTATAATGCAGAACCCTCTTTGAAAACAAACTTGAAACAGGCAACATATGCCATTGACAGCCTGTTTTCAATTTATAAAGAATGCTGTTTACTATTTCTTCAATACTGCTTTTAGTTTTAAATCCACGTTTTGCTAACGGCAAATGTGGCACAATCTCTGAAATTATTATATCTTTGTCAAGTACTTGGTACATCATAGAAGGGATTGGAATTTATGTTTTTAGAATTACATAAATAACGCTCCCTTCTTATTTTTAGTATTTAAATGTATATAAAAGTTAATAAACCTATAAGTCAAGACGACTTCTTTATTAAGATTAGGAAGAAAAACGGATAATCATTAAAAAAAAACATCATATCGAACTCGTCTCGATTTCTTACCACATAGAGAACAATGGTATTATTTTGTTAATTTTTGTCGATTTTTGATTAATTTCGATAGTAATAGCTCATAAACTGCTCCGATATTTTTCTATGGTTGCTGAAATAAATAGAATAAGTTTAAATGTTTCAACTGTTTACATTTTAAACTAATATTTTTTTTCATTTCTGACCGACAAAACATTAGACAAAACTTACATTACTCATATACAACAACTTACAATCAACTTATGAAGTCGCTATTTTTAAACTTCGTAGAAGTCCACTTTGCATAATCCGCCAAAGGTCGGACAAGCTCCGCAATTTTAACAGGGAGGATGCGGTAAGTTGGCAATCAAACACTATAAGTGTTTCCCTGTGTTGATCTTGGAAAACTCCTGCAGAGTTTTGCCATATCTTTGACTTCGCCCCCGGATAAATTCGGAGTTATGCAATGAATTGTCCTATAGACAATTTTAGTCGGTTAGTCACGATTTTCAACTAATGTTTGATTACTTTTTAAGGAAAAGTTAGGAGAACTTCAACCACCTGAACCTCTTAAACCCAAACTAAAAAACTATTTGTTTATAAAGTACTTCTTACAATCGTTCAGAAAAATCGTCCCATCATCCATCAGAAACCGGATTACCTGGATCACTTTTTGTTCTTTATATTTTACTTTTTCCAACAACTCTTTCAACACCAATTCGCTGTTTTCTAATGACTTCAGCAAATCATTTTTTATTTTCTGAAACTCAAAGTTTGTTAGATCTTTTGTTTTCTTTTTCAGACAGATATCGCATTGACCACACGGTTTACCATCTCTTTCTCCAAAATAATTCAACAACAACAAACTCCTGCAAACTCGTTCATCCGACGCATATTCCACCATACTTTTCACCCGTTTTATATACCGTTCTTTGCGGTCGTCATATGCCTCTTTCCCAAGGTAAACCCGACTCAGCGGTTCGCGCTCGTGTGTAAATGTAAGAAAAGGGGTTTTCTTTCGCGGTATGTATTTAATAATCTTTTCCTGACTCAACCCAATGAGCTGATTATAAACTTTTTCGCGTGTCCAATTCAGTCTTTTCGCTATCGTTTCTTCATTTATCGCAGCTACCTCGGTAAAAAGACCGGTGTACGAACGGAGCAAAATACTGATTAACCTATCTTGTTCATCGGTATGTTTTTGATTGTACAAATCATCTTTCGTGGCAAGAAACATCAATGTAGAAGAGCTGTCCTGCTCATCTGTCAACTCTAAATAACCGGCCTGTTGAAGAATTTTTATGGAATTATGCGCCACAAGCATCGGTAGCCTGAAACTCGTGCAAAAATCTCCCAAATCAAACACAAATGTCCTGTCTAAGCCCGATCCATAGCCAACCTCGTAATAATTTCCGACTGCCTCATACACCTCTTTCACTTTTTCTTTCGGAGGAAAAGAATCTGCAACTCGCTTTTTCATTTTTGCAATATCAGATTTATTAAACAACAAGACAGCATACGCTTTTTTCTCGTCTCTGCCTGCCCTTCCCGCCTCTTGAAAATAGGCTTCAATCGAATCCGGCAAATCTAAATGCACTACAGTGCGTACATTCGGTTTATCAATTCCCATCCCAAATGCATTGGTAGCCACAATGACGCGTGTTTCATCGTTTTTCCATCGATCTTGGCGAGCTCCCTTTGTCTCGTTTTTTAATCCGGCATGAAAATGTTCGGCACTAACCCCCTTCTCAAGCAGCCAATCGGCTATTTCTTTTGTTTTTTTTCGATTTCGCACATAGACTACCGAAGAGCCTTGTACCGAATTTAAAATTTTAAGCAATTGCTCTGATTTATCTTCAGCCGAACGGACCACATAAGCCAGATTCGAGCGATGAAAACTTTTTCTGAATACATTTTTTTCCTTGAAAAGCAGTTTTTCCTGAATATCATTCACCACTTCTTCCGTAGCAGTTGCGGTGAGCGCCAGAATCGGTGCATCGGGTTGAAACTCCCGAATCTCGGCAATTTTCAGATAAGAAGGGCGAAAATCATAACCCCATTGCGAAATACAATGTGATTCATCCACTGCAATGAGGGAAACTTTCATTTGCTTCACTTTGGTTATGAAGATGGGTGTAGCTAATCGCTCGGGCGAAACATACAGAAATCTATATGCCTCATACACAGCGCCCTCCAAGGCTTGTAAAATCTCCTGCGAAGTCATTCCGGAGTAAACAGCTGCCGCTTTTATACCACGTTTTTTTAGATTTTCTACCTGGTCTTTCATCAATGCGATAAGCGGTGTAACCACAATACAAACCCCCTCCAATGCCAAGGCAGGAACTTGAAAAGTCAGCGATTTTCCTCCGCCCGTAGGCATGAGGCCAAGCGTATCACGACCATCCAGAACACTTTGGATAATGTCTTCCTGCAACGGCCGGAAGGAATCATAACCCCAGTAGGATTTGAGTATTTCGTGAATATCGGGCATGAAACATTATTCTCTAAAAGGAAATTAAGTGAGCAAACACAATCTGATTATTTTAATAAAAAATCTACTTAACGTGAGTTCGATATAACCAAAAAACAATTTTTAGGTTTATGAGATTGATTTACAATAAGGTAATAAGGTTGAGATTTATTCTGTGTCATTTTTTACTAAGGTTCCTTATTTGAATAAGGTTTTAAAACCTTATTCTTGTGAAAATTACATCCCAACAGAAAATACAACTCGCTGATATTAATCTTATTAACTTCTTTTTAACTCCGGATTCGCATTACTTACAAATCACAAATTTACAAATTTATTTTTGCATTCAATTTCAGGCGAAATAAATAAACTCGTTAAAAAACAGAAAAAGGACAAATCAACTGAATGATTCATCCTTTCCTCTTTTCTCTTGCTTCTTGTTACGGAATTCGATAGACAATGCTATTGATATTCATTCCCGCTCCGACCGAAGCTAAAATTATAATATCACCACTTTTAATTTTATGGTCACTCATATCTCCACGCGTAACAAGGTCTAACAACGTAGGAACTGTAGCTACAGATGAATTACCCAACCAAGAAATACTCATCGGCATCACATCATGTGGAGTGTCACTTATATCATAAAGTCTGTAAAGTCTTTTCAGAATGGCATCGTCCATTTTTCCGTTTGCTTGATGAATAAGCACTTTTTTCACATCTTTGATATGAATATTCACCTGATCCAGTCCGGCCTTAATCGCTACAGGAACATTCTGCAATGCATATTGGTACAGCTTACGACCATACATTTTCAGATAAAGCTCTTTCTTTTCAGCTACCTCTTTTTTATATGAATAACCCATGAAAAGCATATCCACATATTCAGCCGCATCACTACGAGCAATGTGTCCTAAAATTCCTGTCGGCGAATCACTTTCACGAGCTTCCATCACGATAGCGCCGGCACCGTCGGCATAAATCATACTATCGCGGTCGTGCGGGTCGGATATTCGCGAGAGAATATCAGCACCCACAACAAGTACTTTTTTCGCATCACCCGATTTTATATAATAATCTGCCTGAATTACAGCTTGCACCCAGCCCGGACATCCGAAAATAATATCATAAGCCACACAAAATGGATTTTGGATATTCAGTTTTGCTTTAAGTCTTGACGCCAAACTCGGCAACATTTCCATACTGATACCTCCGGGGTGAGTTTCACCAAAGTTCTGAGCAAAAATAATATGATCCAACTCCTCTTTATCGATTCCGGCAGCTTCTATTGCTTTTTCGGAAGCATGAAGTGCTAAATCTGAAGTTGACTGATCTTCAGCAGCATACCGGCGAGTTTCGATGGTGGTGATTTCTTTGAATTTTTCTACGATTTGCGTAGTGGGTGTATCAATCCGTTCACCCGTATTATCATAAAATTCGTAAGGAATAAAATCTTCATTTTTCATTACCACAGGTGGCACGTAGCTTCCTGTTCCTGTTATTACACTGTAAATTGCCATATTATAGAATTAAATATTTTGTAAAAAAACGGTCCAAAGTTACTTATTTTTTTCAATTCAACGTAAACAGACTGCTTTTTGATTGGATTATTAACAATTAAAAAAAACAGATAATTTCCAACAAAACAGCTTGCTTTGACGCATATTTTTAATCGACCGAATATTATTAACGATTATACGATTAAGAATGTTTTAATCTTGCTTACATTTCATTTTTTAAGCCAAATCAACAAATCGACTCCAATTCGAACAGTCTTTCAGAAAAAATAATTAAATTTGTAGTCAATTTTCAATAAAACAACGATATGAATATAACAGAACGATTTTTGAAGTATGTAAGTTTTCATACCACATCCGATGAAAACACAAAAATGACACCAAGCACACCGGGGCAAATGGTTTTTGCAAAATATTTGGCTGATGAGCTGAAATCCATTGGATTGAAAGAAGTAGAGTTAGATAAAAATGGCTATATAATGGCTACTTTGCCTGCAAATACAGATAAAAAGAATGTCCCAACTATCGGATTTATTTCACATATGGATACCAGTCCGGATGCAAGTGGAAAAAACATTCATGCGCGCATAGTTGAAAATTATGATGGAAGCGACATTCTGCTAAATGAAAAAGAAATTATTGTACTTGAAACAGAAAAATATCCGGAAATTCTTCAATACAAGGGTCAAGATATTATCGTCACAGATGGCACTACGCTACTCGGCGCCGATGATAAAGCGGGAATAGCTGAAATCGTTACCGCCATGGAGTATCTGATTGCGCACCCGGAGATTAAGCACGGGAAAATTCGTGTCGGTTTCACACCGGATGAAGAAATCGGGCAAGGGGCGGACCATTTTGATGTACCTAAATTTGGCGCTGACTGGGCTTACACCATGGACGGAAGTCAGATTGGTGAGTTAGAATTTGAAAATTTCAATGCCGCGGTTGCAAAAATCACCTTCAACGGACTAAATGTACATCCGGGCTATGCCAAGCATAAAATGAAAAACTCCATGCGCATTGCTTCTCAGTATATTTCTATGCTTCCGCGCCACGAAACACCGGAACACACGGAAGGTTACGAAGGGTTTTATCATTTGGTGGGAATGGAAGGAACGGTGGAAACTTCTACGCTTACCTACATCATTCGAGATCATGACAGGGATCGTTTTGAACGCCGGAAAAAGGAAATGCAACATCTGGCAAACAAGATAAACTCCGAATATGGAGAAAATACGGCTGAAGTTGAATTGCGTGATCAATACTATAATATGCGAGAAAAAGTGGAACCTGTAATGCATATCGTGGATTTGGCTTTTGAAGCAATGAATGCTGTGGGCGTAACTCCGATTGTAAAACCAATCAGGGGTGGAACCGATGGTTCAAGATTATCTTATGAAGGGCTTCCCTGCCCCAATATTTTTGCCGGAGGACACAATTTCCACAGCCGTTTTGAGTATGTCCCTGTCCAGTCTATGGAAAAAGCGACAGAAGTAATTGTGAAAATTGCACAATTGCTGGAAGAAAAAACAACTTCGTAACCCTGCTTCTGTCGGGCATGCCCTAAGGAAAAAACTGGCAAACACAAAAAATCTTCTTTTCCTTTTAAATAGAAGAAAGCATTAAATTTAATAACCAAAATAACATATTTACTGTTCTCCGGAATTCCCCTTCGGGTAAATTCATGGGGCTATTAATCAACTAATGAAAACAACTCCTTTCACAGATATACACATTGCTCTTGGAGCGAAAATGGCTGAATTTGCAGGCTATAATATGCCGATTGAATATAGTGGGATCAACGATGAACACATGACTGTACGTAACGGTGTTGGCGTTTTTGACGTTTCCCATATGGGCGAAATTTGGGTAAAAGGTCCGAAAGCTTTGGACTTATTGATGAAAGTCTGTTCAAATGATGCATCAAAACTATCCATCGGACAAGCGCAATACACCTATTTTCCAAACGGTAAAGGTGGAATTGTAGATGATATTATTGTTTATTATTTCGAACCGGAAAAATACATGTTGGTGGTCAATGCTTCCAACATAGAAAAAGACTGGAAATGGCTGAATGAGAATAACTCCGTAGGCGCAGAGCTTGAAAACGCCTCTGACCACACCGCTCAACTTGCCGTGCAAGGTCCAAAAGCAACTGAATTGCTGCAAAAATTAACTTCCGTCAATCTTTCTGATATACCATTTTACCATTTTATGGTCGGAGATTTTGCAGGCGTCAAGGATGTAATACTCTCAAACACAGGCTATACAGGTTCGGGCGGGTTTGAACTTTATTTCTACCCGGAAGAAGGTTTGAAAATCTGGAATGCGCTTTTTGAAACAGGAGCAGAATACGGGATCAAACCTATCGGACTTGGCGCAAGAGATACACTGCGACTTGAAAAAGGATACTGCTTGTACGGAAACGACATTGATGACACCACATCGCCCATTGAAGCGGGACTTGGCTGGATTACAAAATTCACTGAAGGAAGAACCTTTATAGATCGTGAGCGACTCGAAATACAAAAACAAGAAGGAGTTCCACAAAAACTAATTCGTTTTGAATTGACAGAAAGAGGTATTCCGCGTAACGGCTACGAAATCGTTAATGAAAATGATGAAGTAATCGGGCATGTAACATCAGGAACCATCCTCCCCAACAGCAAAAAAGGTATCGGGATGGGTTATGTGATAGTGGAATACAGCAAGCCTGAGTCCAAAATTTTTGTAAAAATCAGGAATAAAAACTTAGAAATAAAAGTGGTGAAGTAATCAATTCCACACTAAAAGGGAATCAAATCTTCCTCGAAAATCCACAACGATTACCTGCAACCTGCTTGGGTGGTAAATGTCTGTAAAACAAGAAACCTCCAAACAAGAAATTCTTTTTTCTTTGTGAGTAAATACTATGAAACCGGCACGATTAAAAATAATTATTAAACACAGAAAGTAATGATTATTTTTATCGTCAAAGGTTCCATCTGTCCTTGATGCTAAAAAAACAAATATAATCAGATGAAAACAATACTTATCACAGGTGGTTCGGGGTTAGTGGGAAGAGCGCTCACTGAAAAATTGATAAACAAAGGATATCAAGTTGTCTGGCTTAGCAGAAAAATAGATTTGAACGCTCCGATTCCACGTTATTATTGGGATTACAAAACAAACAAAATCGATGAAGAGCCGCTTAGAAAAACAGATGTGATTATCCATTTGGCCGGTGAAAATATTGGCGCGGGAAGGTGGACAAATAAAAGGAAAGAGACAATTATTGAAAGTCGCGTTAACACCACGAAACTTCTTTTCGAAACGCTCAAAAAGATAAACAAAAAGCCTGAAGTGTTTATTTCCGCCTCTGCAGTCGGTATTTATGGGAATAATATCAATGAGAAAATTTACACCGAAGCGGATCAATCCGAAACAAATGATTTTCTGACTCAGGTTTGTGAGAAGTGGGAAAACAGCGCTGATAAATTAGGAGAAGAACTTGGTTGCAGAACAGTCAAAATCCGGACCTCCATGGTAATATCACCCGAAAGTGAAGCGTTTAGGAAAATGCTTTTACCAATAAAACTTTCTGTCGGCTCGCCTATTGGCAGTGGAAATCAATACGTGAGTTGGATTCACATAGATGATCTTTGTCAGATTTACATGAAAGCAGTGGAGGATGAAACAATGAGTGGCGCGTACAATGCAGTCGGGTCGGAACACATCACGAATAAGAAATTTATGGAAACTTTCGCCAAGGTAATGCAAAAACCTTTCTTTTTTCCCAATATTCCTTCATTTGCAATGCGTATTTTGATGGGCGAATCCGCAGACTTAGTGTTAGGAGGAAGCAGAATTTCCAATGAAAAACTAACAAGTTCGAATTTTACTTTTCAGTATCAAACTGCTGAAAGTGCCTTGCAGCAAGCTGTTTTAGCATTAAACAAAAACAGATAGTAAACAAACACCTTCTAAGTAAGGTAGATTTCTATGATAAATTAAGCAACCACCGTTTTTGGCACAGGATTTGTTTTATAGAAGAAACGGAAGTCCATATTAAAAAACGTTCTTTGATGTAAAAATAGACAAATTCAGCATATTACGTTTTTAATAATTTGACTTCGTAGCTCAGTCGGTAGAGCAAATGACTCTTAATCATTGGGTCGTGGGTTCGAGTCCCACAGGAACCACCATTTTTTAAAAAGTTCAAACACTCATTGGTGAGTGTTTTTTTGTTATAATTTTTCTAACAAGGGGGATTATTTATGAAAAATAATCATGGGCCAAATTTAGTTATAAGTTTGGTAATTGGGATTGCTATAGGTGTTGCATTGGATAATCTTATCTTAGGGTTAATCGTAGGTTTTGTTGCTTTTGGTGGTTTGAATATCTTTAGAAAGAAATAAGAAAGGCTTGCTTTTGTTTTGTTAATGCATTAATATTGGAGTGTTAACAGGTGAATAAAACCATCGATTGCTCGATGGCTTCGTATAGACAAAACTTTAGGGGGTTTTGTCTTTTTTATTTTCTGACTTCTATTGCTTAATGTTTGGTTTCAAGCACATGGCTAACCCATACACCATCAATGCGGTTTGCGCCTTCTAATGTTAATTCTGCTATCTTCTTTTTGTATAGAGTGCTTAGATGATTAAGTATCTCTTCATTAAGTTCTGCACTTAATTTTTGTTGGTCAGCTGTGATGAGTACAATTTCGTTGTGAGTAAGGCCTCGGTTGAATAAAACAGCGTTTAATTTTAGTTCTGGGTTCTTGTCTAAAGCACTTGCGACATAGTACTGTTTAATAATTTCAACTAAGCGGTCATCGTAATGTGAATCCCGTAGCTGAATCTTTTCTTTTAAATCGTCTGGATTATGGACTAAACGAATCGTGTACCCTTTTAGTTCTCCAAACTCTTTTTCTAACTCTTGATTCACTTCGGTGAGTGTTTTTTGGCGTGTTGGGTCTAAAACAACAATGAACTTTTGGTCAAAGTCATGATAGATTGTGGCGTATGCCACTGGTATAATCTTTTCGCAATTTTCACAGGTATCTTTAAATAACTGGAAATTAAAGACCATATTTTTTAAGGCTGGTTCTTTGGAAACATTAATTTCAGGGTAAATCTGAAATTCCTGTTGGTGTTGACAATTGGGGCATGTTAAATCAATTAGCATAATTATTCACTCCTATCGAATTAGACCAAAGAATAATATAACGATTAATCCTAAGGCTATGCGGTAATATCCAAAAACTTTAAAGTCGTTTTTCTTAATGTAACTTAATAAGAACTTAATCGCAACTATTGATACTAAAAAACTTACGAATGTTCCTAGTAATAAAACAAATATTTCATTGGTTGTAAAGACTAGGCCAAATTTGACGATTTTTAATAAGCTTGCGCCAAACATGACTGGAATTGCTAAAAAGAAGGTATATTCAGTGGCGACTACACGAGATAAACCGATAATGATTCCACCGATGATTGTTGCGCCTGAGCGAGATGTGCCTGGTAGAACGGCGGCGATGACTTGAAACATACCTATTATTAGGGCATCTTGGTATGTGATTTGTTCAAGACTTGTGACTCTAAAGTCGCCTTTTTGTTTGTTTTCAATGAGTATAAACCAAATCCCGAAGACTATTAACATGATGGCTACGACTTGCCAATTCATGAGGTGATCATCGATCCAGTCATCAAAGAGCAGACCGATAACTGCTGCTGGGATTGTTGCTACAATAATTTTCAACCATAAGTCAAAGGTTGTTTTGCGGATAACGGTTTTCCCTGTTTTGGGATGTTTAATAAATGGCCAAAGTTTTTTAAAGTAGATAACTACGACTGCCATTATGGCTCCGAGTTGAATAACGACTCTAAACATATTCATAAAGGCTTCATTTTGAGCTAGTGGTAAAATTTCTTCAAATAGTATTAAGTGACCTGTTGAGGAAATCGGAAGCCATTCGGTGATTCCTTCAACAATTCCGTAAAAAATTACTTTTAGTATTTCTAACATAATTTTTCCTTTCAAAGTACCTAAATATTTTATCACATATTGATTGGCTATGATACAATAGAATGACAAGGAGGAGCGTATGGATAACTTCAATATTGAAACTTTGTATCTTCCGTTTGATTATGATAATTCTGAAAGACGGGTCAGGATTTATTTGCCTGAGAATTATGAGAGCTCGAATAAACGCTACCCTGTTTTGTACATGTTAGATGGGCAGAATGTCTTTTTTGATGAGGAATCGTATTCAGGTATGAGCTGGCGAGCAATTTTGGCTTTGAAGCAAACGAAGCTTGATGACAAAATGATTATTGTGGCTGTGGATCATGCCGATGAGAATAGATTCTATGATTATTCGCCTTATTTAAGTGATTTTCCAATTGATATAAATGGTGTGCAGCATTACAATGGCCATGGACATTTATTTGCTGATTTTTTAGTAAATACTTTGAAACCAGTGATTGATGAAACTTATCCTACTTTGAGTTCTAGAAAATATACTGCTGTTTGTGGTTCAAGTCTTGGTGGTTTAATGACAGCGTTTCTTGGGTCTAAGCATACTGATGTATTTAAGTTTTTTGGCGTATTTTCTTTGGCTTCTTATTTTTGTAAGACTGATTTTATCAATTCAGTTTCTAGTAATCCTATTAGAAAAAAATCCTTCTACTATATCCAAACTGGAACAGAGGAAGGACTTGATGAAAATGGTAAAGGATCTAAGTCTTTGTCGCAGGAATATATAAATTCTTCAATTGATTATTGCCATGCCTTAGTTAAGGCAAGAGTTGATGTGAGTCAGATTAGTTTAAATATCCATGCTTTTGAAATTCATCGTGAAAAATATTGGGCGCTCCATTTACCTAAATTCTTAAATTTAATTAAAACTGAATTGAATTTACCTGACGAGTAAGACTGGATTACTTTGTTGGCATAGGCTAAGCACATCCTTGATGGATGTGTTTTTATTTAGATATTTTAATTCATCCTTAGCTTGTAATATTACGGGCATCCGATGATGCACATGTTTGAATTCTTCATTTGAGTCCATGGTCAAAATTGAGTAGACGAGCTGGTCTTCTTCTTGGCGTACGATGCCTGCCATTGAAAAAATAAACTGACGGTCAACAAAAATTTTTCTTTTCTCTTTCTCTGTTCCACTCTTTTCCCATTCGAAAAAGGACGTTGCTGGAATTAAGCATCGTGTTTCTTGGAATGCTTTTTTGAATGTTGGTTTTTGGTTGACTGTTTCTAATCGAGCATTAATTAGAACTTTGGATGAATAAGGATTGGAGAATCCCCATTTACCTAGAACTAAATCCTTCTGATTCATAATTAATGGGCTTTGATTGGTTGGGAATATTTCTTTAGAACCTGAGTATTCTATTGATTCGACTTCTATTCCATAGCGGCTTGCGAATAAATCATAGGATACTTCAAGGCTGTATCGACCACACATTACAGATCCAGTGATTGTCCAGGATCCATCACATAGACAACTTTTGGTAAGTGTTCTTTGAGTTTGTGTGGGTCTTGTTTTATGAGGTCAAATGTATTGTAGTGCATCGGCACCATTTTGCGCGGTTGTAGATAATGGCATGCTTTAAGTGCGTCTCTTGGCCCCATTGTAAAATTATCACCGATTGGTAAAAAGGCGACGTCAATACGCCCTTCTTCAGCATACATTCTCATATCGCTAAATAATGCTGTATCACCTGCATGATAGACAATCTTGCCTTCAGCTTTAATTAAGAATCCTCCGGCAACGCCCATTGGAATTCTTTCACCATCAACGACATATGAACTTGAATGATATGCGATAGTATTTTTGACATAACCAAAAGGGAAATTGAAACCTCCACCGATATTCAATCCATGTGTTTCAAATCCTTGGTCAGAGAAATAATCGGCCAGTTCCACATTCGCGATTATGATGGCATCATTGTTTTGGGCGATTGTTTCGGTATCTCCTACATGGTCGTTATGGCCATGAGTTAGAAGGATGTAATCCACTTCGACCTCATCTGCGTTTAAATCTGTTAATGGGTTTCCAGTAATAAACGGATCAATGATTAATCTAGTTTTATCGGACAATTCGATGCTGACACATGAATGTCCATGAAATGTAATTTTCATAGTTCTCACCTCTTAAGGTAATAATACCATACAAGAAGATGAGGCATTATGCCAAATACAATTTCTTTAAAACAGAGCTGACTTGTTTTTGTGTTTGAGGTGTCATAAGTCTTTATAGTCAACGTTTTAGTATTTTCCTAGAAAAGTTTAAAACTTTTAACTGAATTGATGAAGTTGTTTTAAAGCTGCTAATATTGCCAAATCAGAGCGTTCTTTGATGCTGAATTGTGATTTTTTGTAAACTGTTGTGAAATATTTGTCATTACGTCTTGCTTTTTTCTTTGTTAAAATTTAAACTATACATAGAGGTAAAAAATATGAATCAACAACCAGAAAATTTGAATGCACTGACTAACTATCTAGACTTCAGTGTACCAGGTGAAGGGTCACTTATTATGGCGCTTCAGAAGGCACAGTCGATCTTTGGGTATATACCTAAAGATGCGATGATATTGATTGCACAAAAATTAGACATCCCTGTTTCAAAGGTTTATGGAGTTGTCACTTTTTATTCGTTTTTCCAAACTGAGCCTAAAGGTCGTAATGATATTAAGGTTTGTACAGGGACTGCTTGTTTTGTTCGAAAAGCGGATAAGGTCCTTCGTTATCTTGAAGACAGCATTGGAATAAAATGTGGTGAAACTCGTAAGGATTTAGAGTATTCCCTTGATTCTGTTAGATGTGTTGGGGCTTGTGGTTTGGCTCCTGTTATTGAAATAAATGGTGAAATCCATGGCAATCTAAGTAATGATGAAATTGATAAACTACTAGGAAGGACTCGGTAAGTATGGAGAAACTGCATAATCGTCAAGAGTTAAATACCGCCTTTGATAAACTTTTCTATAAACGAGCGTTTTTGGAAAATCATAAGGGTGAAGAAGGATATCGTGAAATTCTAGTCTGTGGAGGAACTGGATGTACCTCTAGTCGTTCACTGGCGATTGTTAGTGAGTTTAATAAGGTTATTCAGGAGCACGATTTGAATAACAAAATATTCTGTCATATTACTGGATGTTTAGGATTTTGTGAGCAAGGTCCGATTGTTAAAATTCTTCCTGATAATGTGTTCTATGTGAATGTAAATCCGTTGGATGTGTATGAAATTGTTTCTTCTCATCTTTTAAATAATACGGTTGTGAATCGCTTATTGTATGAGCATCCTCATAGTCATCAACGTATTTCACATCAGGATGAAATTCCATTTTATCAAAAACAACATCGTCAAGTGTTGAGGCATTGTGGGATGATTAATCCAGAAGTTATTGAGGATTATATTGCTCTTGGTGGTTATAAAGCAATGGCTAAGTCACTCTTTGATTTAACACCTCAAGAAGTTATTATGATAGTTCGCGAGTCCGGATTAAGAGGACGTGGTGGCGCAGGCTTTCCAACTGGTTTAAAGTGGGAGCTTACGGCCAAGGAAGAAAATGATACGAAGTATATTATTTGTAACGCTGATGAAGGAGATCCGGGTGCTTTTATGGATCGTTCATTAATTGAGGGTGACCCTCATTCATTACTGGAAGCTTTGGTAATTGGTGGTTATGCGATTGGTGCTTCAAATGGAATAGTTTATATTCGTGCTGAATATCCGTTAGCGATTAAGCGTCTTTCACTAGCAATAAATCAGGCGCGTAATGCTGGTTTGTTGGGTGAGAATATCCTAAATAGTGGTTTTGATTTTGATGTTAAACTCCGTTTTGGGGCTGGGGCTTTTGTTTGTGGAGAAGAAACAGCATTGATTGCGAGTATTGAGGGTAAGCGTGGCGAACCTAATCCTAAACCTCCTTTTCCGAGTGTGAGTGGTTTATATGGTAAACCTACTTGTATCAATAATGTTGAGACTTTGGTAAATATTCCGATGATTATTGAAAAAGGGCCTACTTGGTTTAAATCGTTGGGGACTGAGAAATCACCTGGTACTAAGGTGTTTGCTTTGGCTGGAAAGATAAATAATGTGGGACTTGTTGAAGTTCCTATGGGAATTACTTTAAGAGAAATCATTTATGAAATTGGTGGTGGAATTAAAGATGATCATGACTTTAAGGCTGTTCAGACTGGAGGGCCTTCAGGTGGATGTATTTCTGAAAAGAATCTTGATGTTAAGGTCGACTTTGAGGCACTTCATGAAATTGGAAGTATCATGGGGTCGGGTGGCTTAATTGTCATGGATGAAGAAAATTGTATGGTTGATATTGCTAAGTTCTATCTAGAATTTACATTAGATGAATCGTGTGGTAAATGTGCACCATGCCGGGTTGGAAATAAGCGTCTATATGAAATCTTAGATCGTATTTCTAAAGGTCAGGGTAAAGAAGGAGATATTGAACTACTTAGAGAGTTATCGATTACGATTAAAGAGTCGTCGCTCTGTGGTTTGGGCCAAACTTCACCTAATCCTGTTTTATCTACCATTGATAATTTTGAGGAAGAATATCGAGAACATATTATTGATAAGCATTGTCAATCATTAGTGTGTTCTAATCTATTCCAATACTTTATTGAAGAAACCTGTATTGGTTGTACCAAGTGTGCTCGTCACTGTCCAGTTGATTGTATCGAAGGTTCAGTGAAGAAGATGCATTTTATTGATCCAACTGAGTGTATTCGCTGTGGAGCGTGCTTTGATGCGTGTCCAGTTGGTGCGATTACTCGACATTAGGAGGTCATAATTATGAGTAAAAAACAAAATCCGGTCACAATTACGATTAATGGTAAAACGATTGTGACCCATGATAGAGAAACCGTATTACATGCTGCTAATGATAATGGTTTTAAGATTCCTACCCTTTGTCATTTTAGAAAGATGGCTAAGGCGACTCCTGGGACTGGCTCATATCACTTTAATTCTGGGTCATGTCGAATTTGTATGGTCTTGGATGTTAAGCGGGATAAATTAGTTCCAGCCTGTGTCACTCCTTGTACTGATGGTATGGAGATTTCGATTGATTCATTGCGTGTTATTAAAAATAGACGTAATGTTTTAGAATTAATTTTATCCGATCATCCAAAGGATTGTTTAGTTTGTAATATGAATGGTAAATGTGAACTTCAAGATTTAGCAGCTGAGGTTGATTTACGTAAATTACGATTTGAAGGTGAACAAAGACAAGAAGAAATTGATGCTAGTTCTCTTTCAATCTTTAGAGATATGAATAAGTGTATCTTCTGTAAACGTTGTGTGGTTATGTGTAATGAAGTTCAAAAAGTTGGGGTCTTGTCACCTAGTGGTCGAGGTTTTGATTCTAGTATAACGACTCCATTCGACTTACCACTGATGGATACTACCTGTACTTTCTGTGGACAGTGCATTTCTGTATGTCCGACAGGCGCAATTACTGAAATTAGTAATATTGACCATGTGTGGAAGGCACTGGCAGACAAATCTAAATATGTTGTGGTTCAAACTGCTCCAGCCATTCGTGTAGCTTTAGGCGAGGAATTTGGTTATCCTGCTGGAACTGATGTGACTGGAAAAATGGTTAGCGCACTTAGAGCGATGGGATTTAATAATGTCTTTGATACAAACTTTGCGGCTGATTTAACTATTATGGAAGAAGCGACTGAGTTGATTGATCGAGTTAAGAATAATAAACGTTTACCGATTCTAACATCTTGTTGTCCTGGATGGGTTAAATATCTTGAGCATCAGTTCAATGATATGTTGGATATTCCTTCTACGTGTAAATCACCTCATGAAATGTTTGGATCGATTACTAAGACTTATTTTGCTCAGAAGAACAATATTGATCCAAAAGATATTGTTGTTGTTTCAGTGATGCCTTGTGTGGCTAAGAAATATGAATCAGCTCGACCTGAGCTTGGTCATGAGGAAGGTTACAGTGATGTTGACATAGTCGTGACGACTCGTGAGTTGGCTCAGATGATTCATGAGATCTCAATAGATTTTGATAATCTTGAGGATGGGGAGTTTGATCATCCATTTGGTGAGTCATCAGGTGCTGGGCAAATCTTTGGTAGCAGTGGCGGAGTCATTGAGGCAGCCCTTAGAACAGCTTATGAATGGCTTACTGGTGATGAACTTGATAAACTTGATTTCACAGCTCTAAGAGGCTTGGATGGAGCTAAGGAAGCGACTGTTGAAATTAATGGTGCACCATTTAGAATTGGTGTTGTGTCTGGTTTAGGAAATGCTAATACTCTACTGAGACAGATTCGTGATGGTAAAGAACATTATGATGCCATTGAAATTATGGCTTGTCCTGGTGGATGTATTGCGGGTGGTGGTCAACCATATCATCACAACGATCCTAAGATCTTACAGGCTAGAATGAATACTATCTATGAGATTGATAAGCATAAAATTGTTCGCCAATCCCATAAGAATCCAGATATTATCAAATTGTATGATGAATTCTTAGGTGAGCCATATTATAGTGAAAAGGCTCATGATTTACTTCACACTCATTATGTGAAGAGAACTAAAATGTAAAAAAGATCACGGATTGTGATGTAAACTTGAAGGACTCTTTCCAGTACCAAATAGGAGAGTCCTTTTAATTTTATCTTAATCCTATTTTTGTTTTACCTTTTGATAGATGATCAACTCATGAGGTTTCTACAGATTATAAAAGCAGGTAGTCTAGTAAAACAGATAAATGATAACCCCAAGTCATAATTCATCAATCAGCATGTGTTGGTATTTATTATGGTTTTTAGAGTATCGTAAGTGTTAATGAAATTTATTCTAAAGAGAGTTCTTATTACGGTAGTGGTTTGTTTCATAAGGATTATAATGGCACATTTCTTTTTGTGATACCCTCAAATAATTTACACTATCTTTAGTTACTTTGTGCTTGCTAAGATATTTTGTTTATGTTAATATATCTTAGCAATGCCTGAGTAGCTCAGTCGGTAGAGCAACTGGCTGTTAACCAGTGGGTCCTTGGTTCGAGTCCATGCTCAGGCGCCATTGACAATTAAAACCCATCAATTTTGGTGGGTCTTTTTTTTTGGTCCTGACCCCTTTAGTTAAGTCATTTTTTCTGTTTAGTCTTGTATGGCTAGTAACGAGTATTATTTTTTACACCCTCATTGGTACAGTTAAACCGGAACATTTAAAACAACAACAAACTCATATGATTTTTTCTTATGGTAGTGTATTCATTAAAGGATTTGTTCTCATTGCTTTATTGATTCCTTTTGTCTTTGTCAGTCAGCAAGGGGAATATATTATGAAGGATACTATGAGCTTAATCGTCAATAAAGAGCGACTCACGAATAAGATTTATATTAATGGCTTTTATGTTGGACTCGACAAAAAATGGGGTTATTATGAATATCCCATCTTTGAAATCTTAGACAATCATATTGACTTCATTTATAGTCGTTTTAGAAGTATGCCTGAAGATGATATGTTTGTGATTACGGTAAATGATAAATTTCTGAGTGATTATCAACTGTATTACGTCGAGGATAATTTATTGGATCCATCAAAGATGGAGGAGCCAACTTGTTTAATTCCAGAAGAGTCGAGTCTCTCAGAGTTTGTGTTAAACCGTGCTTGTGATCAAACCATTAGTCGGCTTTCAATACGAAATCCAGGGTCGTTCATCGGTTATTGGGCGGGCGCTCCGTATGAAGATAGTGTCTATGAAAACCCAATTATTGTGGTTAAAAACACTTTAGGAAGATTAACCAGTTGGGGCTCATCAGATATAATCATTGAAAATGATCCTTTAACCTTATCGCTTTTAAATGAGTTAGTAGCCGAGAAAGGACTAACGGACTATGTTATTTTAACCAATACAACTCAAGTCTATGATTATGCCTTAGCCAAATGAATGGAAAGTTTTATCAATGTGATAATGTTAATGTTAGTTTATTTACTAATTAAAATTATCTCTCAATATCAGTCAGTGTATATTTACTTTAGCCAACAAGCCAATATCATTGCGAATAAGATTCTCAGTGGAACTAGTTTCTTTAACCGCCATAATAGATTCATAGGGTTTGAAACACTGGTTTATGGGTTGCCTATCATTGTTGCCTATCGCTTCATGAGAATAGACACCAGTATCATCATTGCCTTTGTTTTAATTGGTTTAATTTCCGATCTTCCCCTCCAATTAATTACCCTTAAACTGTTTGAAAAGAAGCATTCATTAAACATTCTCAAGAAAGGAGAACTAGAATAATGGCACCTCTCTATTTGACTTCAACAAATTTCGAAACGATTTGGACGACAATTGGTCCTCAACAATTTTAACCTCTCGGTACAGGAGGGTGAGTTTGTTGCCATTTCCGGTAAATCCGGTAGTGGGAAATCTACTTTACTAAATATTATTGGTTTACTTGATAGACCAACTAAAGGATTTACCCAACATTTTGGTCAAAAAAACGTGAAGCCTTTTAGTGCCCGTTCAAGCAAACTATTGAAGCATAAGATTGGTTATCTCTTTCAAAACTTTGCCTTAGTTGAAAATGAAAGTGTTTACTACAACATGGAATTAGCCCTACAACCTCATAAGATGAAGAACAAGCGTGAGGTCATTGAACAAGCCCTAACAGAAGTTGGATTAGACTGATTCGCTCATAAGAAAGTATATCAGTGTTCTGGTGGTGAACAACAACGAATCGCCATTGCTCGCTTACTCATAAAACCTTGTGATTTGGTCTTAGCGGATGAGCCAACCGGAAGCCTGGATGCTGAAAATAAACAAGTTATTTTTGATTTGTTAACGAAACTTCATGAGAAAGGGAAAACTTTACTCGTCGTAACCCATGATCCTGATCTAGTTAATATTAGTAAACGTACCATTGAAATTGAAACACTTGCTGCTTCATAAAATAATGAATAAGACAATTAGGGACTTCTAATAATCAGTTTATTTTTAAACCTGAACTTGTACTTAGAAAGTCCCCCAATTCTTCACAATATTTATGAATGAATAGGATGGCTTTGGTCTCAAGAATGTAGTGTTGAATTACCGATTATTATGCTAAAACTTCTCCTTCTTAAGTTTATTCAAATTCTTCATACATAGTAAGTCCAGACACATCAGTATATCTCACATGAAATTCACCAGTTAGTCGCTTATTCTGTAGTTTATCTGAATTGGCTACTGTGGGTATTTGTGCAAAAACTACAAATAACAACACTATCGTAATAAAACTTAGTATTTTTCATACTATCTACTTTTTTACGTTCTTGGTAATTCAATGATATTCCATTAAAATACAAGAATATAATTTCTCATATAATTTAATTAGAAAATTATTCTTTTCCCAAATTGCAATAGCAACCTGTCCACTTTTTAAAAATAAATCATTAAGTCATTTG
>LSQX01186813.1_pt1 | contig 23154 bp, 11 predicted proteins | sample 654561 | NCBI WGS metagenome assembly LSQX01 (sample SAMN04489861, study PRJNA283612) | anaerobic digester metagenome | isolation source: 4 biogas reactors fed with cattle manure at either 37C or 55C with and... | place: Denmark: Kongens Lyngby | collected 2014
CTTGATGCTGCGTTTAAAATGAAGATGAATATTGCATTACAGTCCCCTCAATTATTGAATATTTGTAGATTTTTTGCGCTTTCTTTTTTCTCCTTTCCATCTAAACTCGAAAAGAAATGCGAAAAAATCTTTTTTTTCTTTAAAAATTTGATTAATTTAAAAATAATAAATAGTTTTTTTATTTTAATTATAATCATTTTTTTTTCTAATAATATCGAAGCACAGGAGCAGAGCGAGTTCAACTTGACAAGAGATGGGGAAAACTACTTGGCTTATGGATTGGATAAAATTGCTAACACTGCCATTTTTAAGCTAAACGGACTTTATTCGGCGGAATTGTTCGGAGCGAGATTTGCTATTTTCAATCAGTATAAAGGCACAAGTTTTATAAGCGCAGTTGCTAATTTTCGCGATGATGAAAATCTTGCAGTAAAGATGAGCTATCCTGTTTCAAACTTATTTTCAGTCTATTCGCTCAGCGCGTTAAATCTTTCGCTTGACTCGCGATCTATTGGCTTAAATAAGTTAGAACGGCTTAATACAAGTTTGGGGCTTAGGCTCGATTTGAATAAAAGTGATTTTTTGCAATTTAGCGCTGGAATGGAAAAAAATACTCAGCTCGATATTATTTCAAATGGTTCTTTATTCAAATTAGATGGCGAGCTAAATAATTATAGAATAAATGATTATATGTTTTCTTCAAAGCTGAATGGTGAATATTTGGGCTTGAATTATAATAGAAATAATTATAACCTTGATTTATTTGCCAAGGTCTTTAAAGATTTTGATAAGGATAATAGAATAGCATTTAATCTACAATATAAAATGCTAAACCGAGCATATATATCGCCAATAAACACAATTAGTTATGAAATGCCTCTTATTGAAAATCGTTTGGAAAATCGATTAGAAGCAAATCTCCAATTCGATTTTGCGCTAACAGACTATTTGCAATCTGAGCTAAGGCTTAGCTCGAATAATATCTTAGTTGCAAGAGATTATAGTTACAGCTTAGAAAATGAATCCCAAACAAAAGTAGCCCGGGATTTGCAAGATTTGCAGCTCGGTTTTTATTTTCTTACTAAATTTCGCTTTCATAGTTTTTCCCAAAATATTGGTATCAGTTTTAATAGTAGAAACGAAGCAAATTCTATAGATAAAAAGTTTGAAATTAGTAAAGCAGACGAAGATTTAGTCCGCTCACTTGAAAATCAAAGGGATAATTCTTCAAACAGGACTCGACTTTTTTCTAATCTCAGCTATACTCCAACCCAAAAGGACACAATAAGCTCAAGCATAAATATTTCTTTATATCAATATGATACCCCAAGCAATTTGAATTACGATGACCGCGATGAGTTCAATTTGATTTTTAATTTAACTTACGCGCACCGCTTCAATCAAAGCTTTTCATCGCGAATTGCATTTGAAACTCAGCATAATCACCTTGTTTTTTTGAAAAAGCAAAGAAGCGGGCAGAATAATTGGAATAGAATTATTCGTCTGGCGCCATCTTTTTTTTGGCAGACAGAAAAATTTGTTCTTGTGCCTCAATTTGAAATTCTTGCCAATTATACTGCTTACGATTACGAAGACAAGAAAAGTCAAGTGAAATCTTTTAGCTTCCGTCAAATTGGGTATAAAGATACTATTTTTATTCATCTCACAAAAAGTTACAGTCTACAATTTTCAAATATTTATAAATACTCTGAGCGGGGTATTTTAAATTGGGCAGATTTTTCTGAATCTCCTCAAAATGGAATTTCAGAAATATTTATTAAGGCACTTTTATATTACAATTTATCTGAAAAACTTGCGTTGGCAAGTGGGCTGCGTTATTACTCAATAGTTCAAAAATCATTAAGCAAGCATTCAAGCACTTTTGCATTCGGCACTTACAGTCAGCGTTCTTTTGGACCTGAGGCATTAATTCATTATAAATTTAAAGATTCTGGGGCTGCTTATATTTCAGGTTGGCTGGAATACCAAAGCATAAATAATTCAGCAGCTCGTATTGTTCCAAGCTTATATCTTTTTACAATGCTAAATCTATAACGAAATGGAAGAAACAATTTATATTCATAAAACGCTTGCAAGCGACAAAAATGCGGTAAAGATAATAGAACCTTTGATTTGGGATATAAAGAACTCTTTATCTTTAACAGATGAAAGGATTTATAATATTTTAATAGCTGTAACTGAGGCTATTAATAACGCAGTCAGTCATGGCAATAAGTATGACACGACTAAGAAAGTAGAATTTTCCATTAGAGTTATTGAGAACGAAATTATTTTTGTTGTAATTGACGAGGGGAGCGGTTTTAATCCCGAGAACGTCCCCGACCCCCGAGACCCAAATAATTTATTCCGCGAAGGTGGGCGTGGTGTTTTTCTTATTCAGCAACTCTCAGATGAGGCATTTTTTTCTGATAATGGGCGCCAGCTGACTATGAAATTCTTTATAAATAAGCAATCATAATTGCAGATCTACGAATTGAAAGGCATCGCCATCGAACAGCCCTTTGTCGCTTAATTTTAGCTTTGGTATTACAAGCAGCGCGAGAAAGGAAAGCGTCATAAATGGTTCTGAAAGCGTGCTTCCCAATTTTTTTGCGGCATTGTCCAGCAGAATATATTTTTTTGCAACCGTTTGAGCATCTTCATCACTCATAATCCCAGCTATTGGCATTGGCAGAGAAATCAGCTCTCCCTTATGAGCAAGGGCAAGACCACCTTTATTTTTAATTACTTCGTTAATTGCTTTGCACAAACTTTCATCATCGCAACCAAGCGCTATGATATTGTGAGAATCGTGGGCAATGCTTGTGGCTATGCTGCCTTTTTTCAATCCAAAATTCTGGACGAAAGCAAGAGCTGGAGGGGATTCCTTATAGCGATTAACTAAAGCGAGCTTTAAAATATCTTTTTCTGGATCTGAAACGATTTTCCCAGCTTCAATTTTCGCTTCCTCAATCAATTCATTTGTAAAGAGTTGCCCATCAATTACTTCAATAACTCTAATTCTTTCTTTTTCTGCTTTGATTTCAAAATCGCTAATTTTCTTTTCTTTTATGTTAAAATTATTAACCAAATCAATTTGCACTGGCTCAATTAAAGATTTTCCGCGCTCAGCAACTAAATTCCCTTTTATATAAGTCGCTTGGACTGTGAAATCTTTTAGATTATCTACTATTATGAAATCTGCATCATCGCCAATTTTTAGCATTCCAATATCTAAATTATAATGCTCTATTGGGTTTAAGATAGCAGCTCTTAAAACGCTAAACAATTCATAGCCTTGCGAGACCGCGCGCTTTACAATTAAATTTATATGCCCCTCCATCAAATCTTGAGGGTGCTTGTCATCACTTGAAAACATACACATTTCGTGATGGCTTTCAAGCAAGGGAGATAAGACTTCGAAGTTTTTTGCAGCCGAGCCTTCGCGAATAAGGATTTTCATTCCTAAACCAATTTTTTCCAAAGCTTCTTCAAGCCTAAAGCACTCGTGGTCTGTCGAAATGCCAGCAGCAATGTATTTTTTCAAGTCATCTCCACGCAAGCCGGGCGCGTGTCCGTCTATAGGTTTTTTATATTCTTTGGCAATATTCAGCTTTTCAATTGGATCTGGGGATTCGTATATAACACCGGGAAAATTCATCATTTCGCTCAAATACTTCAATTTCTTTTCTTTGAATAAAAAGCGAATATCATCTGGGCTAATTCTCGCTCCAGCGCTCTCAAAATCTGTTGCTGGAACGCAAGAGGGAGCGCCAAAATAAAACTTGAATGGAACTTTATTAGCGTTTCGAAGCATGAATTCTATTCCCTTTATTCCAAGCACGTTTGCTATTTCATGCGGGTCTGAGCAAGTTGCAACTGTGCCATGAATTACTGCAAGCCGAGCAAATTCGCTTGGCGTCAGCATAGAACTTTCTATGTGAATGTGAGAGTCAACGAAGCCGGGCATAATGAACTGTTTTTGCTCATCTTGGGATTTTTGAATGGAATGAATTTTTCCATCTTTAATTTTTATTAATGAGGGCTCTATTTTTCTGTTTATTATATCAACTAAATTTCCAGATATTTCAAAATCTTTTGGCATTGTTACTCCATTTTATGAGCAAAATTTAATAATTATCAGTATTGCTCTTTGCTTTACTTTCCATAATTTCTAATAGCTTAGAGATATTTATTCCTCTTTTAGCAGAAATAGCGACTGAGCCTGGAAATTCCTTCTTTAATGATTTTAAAATAGAAGGATCCTCAAGCAAATCAATTTTATTTAAAATAAGAATAGTTTCTTTGTCTAAAATTTTTAATTGCTTTAAAGTTTCATTTACAGCTGCAATGTGATCGCGAAACTGTGGATGTGAAACATCGACCAAATGCAGTAAAAGGTCTGATTCCAGCGCCTCGGAAAGCGTGCTTCTAAAAGAAGCAATAAGATGAGCGGGCAATTTTCTAATGAAGCCAACGGTATCGGAGATAAGAATTTTACGCCCACTTTCAAAGCGGTATGAACGGACAGTTGTGTCCAAGGTAGCAAAGAGCTTATCTTCAACTAAAACATTGGCTTTCGTCAGTAAATTCATTAAAAAAGATTTTCCAGCGTTGGTATAGCCAACCAATGCAAACCTTGTGATGGCGGAGCGTCTTTTTTGCTGTTCTTTCCTTTGAACAGAAATTTGCTCTAATTTTTCTTTTAACTGCTTGATTCTACGGCGAATAACACGTCTATCTGTTTCTATTTGAGTTTCGCCAGGTCCTTTTGTTCCAACACCTCCATATTGCTTGGAAAGGTGTGTCCACATTTTGGAAAGGCGGGGAAGGAGGTATTGATACTGGGCAAGCTCGACCTGCGTTTTTGCTTCAACAGTCTTGGCGTGCTTAGAAAATATATCCAAGATCAATGAAGATCTATCCATTATTTTGACTTGAAGCTCGCTGTTTAAGTTTTTTATTTGTGAAGGGCTTAGCTCATCATCGAAAACCACAAGCTGAATTTTTTCATCTTCAATCAGCTGCTTAAGCTCCTCAACTTTTCCTCTTCCGATTGCGGTAGCCGGGTTGGGCGAGTCAAGCTCTTGATAAATCTTTTCAATCACCTCGGCGCCAGCAGTATTTACTAAATTTTCAAGCTCATCAAGTTGTTCAAACACAGCTTCGCGGTCGGAAGATTTTTTCCCAACCGCTATCACGATTGCTTTTTCTACTGTCTGAACATTTTCGTGCATAAATTATCTGCCCATTATTTTCACTAACATTTTTTGCAATATATACATTCTATCAGTTGAAGAGGATTTTAGCATTTCGTCAGCTTCAATTAAATGTGAAAAAGCGTTTTCAATTTCGGATTGCGTATAAAGTTTAAGTGATTCCATATATTCTTTTAAAAAATAAGGGTTTACGCCAACCTGCCCAGCAATTTGATAATTATTTCCAGCACTTGCTTTCTCAATAAGTTTAAAAAGTGTTATAAAAAATTTAGTTAAAATTACGACAATAAGAATTTCCTGCTGCTCATTTTTTTGCATTTTTTCTAAAATTAGGGAAGCTTCTTTTAAGTTCCTTTTTGCAACCTGCTTTTGAAATTCAAAAACGTTGTGTTTTCTTGAACTCCCTGTTACAGCTGCCACATCATCAATGTTTATTTCTTTTCTTTCATCGGTAAAGGCAACTAATTTATCTACTTCGTTGCTTAAATCTCGTAAGGACTGATTTGTTTGAGCAACTAAGAATTGGCAAGCGTCTTCTTGAATTGATTTCTTAAAAAGGTGAACTCTTTTTTTTACCCAGCTGTCAAAACTTTGCTCTTTAACCTTTGGATATTCTATCCAAGAATGCTCGCTAAAAATTTGTTTATAAGGAAAGGCAGCCGAATCGAGCATTTTATCAAACTTTTGGGGATTGGCTTCGGCAGAGCTTATTCCATCGAATTGAGGCAGAGAGGCAGTAAGAATTAAAAAAGTTGAGCTTGAAGGTTTGGATAAATAATTGGCAAATAATTTACTTTCATTGCTTTTCTTTTTGCTTTGTTTTGCGGGGAAAAGTAACTGAAATTGCTTAACTGCCAGCACACGTTTTTCTCCGATAAAAGGAAATGTGTTGCACTTTTCAATTATATTTTCATAGCTAATGCTTTCTGCGTCAAGGATTTCTGTGTCGTATTCCGAGGAAATATCAATCGAAGATTGTTTGACAATAGCTTTAAAAGCCTCTTCTAATAAAAAATCTTCTTCTCCAAAAAGCAATAGTATGTTTGGGTATTTCTTTGTTTTTATAATTTTTTCTATATTTTCCATTGTAGCTTAATTCTTAATTCTATTTTTTGACAAAAGCAAGATAAATACTCAGATAAAAAGAGCCTTTTTTATTTTTTCTATAATCAATTCAGCGCTTGATGGTTTTACAATATAATCAGAAATATTTAGCTTTACCAAACTTTCAAAAAGCGATGAAGAGCTGAGCGCCGAGCAAACGATAACAGGCAAAGCTTTAGTAGCTTCGTTGTTCCTTATTTTTACAAGTGCAGAAAACCCATCCATTACAGGCATTTCCATATCGAGTATTATCAGATCTGGCTTTGTGTTTTCAAGTATTTCAAATGCTTCTAAGGGGTTTTGAGCTTCCAAAAACTCAAATCCGAGTGCTTGTTCGATAATTGTTCTAAAATACTTTCTTACGAGTTCAACGTCATCAACGACTAAAATTTTTTTCATAAGGGCACCTTTACGCTTTTTGAAAAAGAGTAAGCATTATTTCATAACTAAAATCCGAGAAGGAACCTCGCCCACTTCAGATAGCTTAAATAGAGAACGTTTCATCTCCTCAGTAATAGTTTCTCCTTGAGAAGCTATAAGCAAGCCAAAAGAGCTGTAATAGCTTTCAGCAATAACCATTCCGGGCGACAGTTTGTCGATTGCAACTCTCATTAACACTCTTTTTCCAAGCGACTGCCTTTCTGCTTTAATAATGTCAGTAAAAACTTCTATCACTTTTGTATCGAACAAATTGCCAGACTTTGAATGCAGGTAATTCATCGCAGTAGCAAAGCGTGTATTTGTCGATTCAAGGTAGGAATTTGAGCCGATTACAAGCGAGGAGACAAGAGGGCTATTTGGCTTGCTGCTGGGTCTTTTTGCGATCATATTGTGGTATGTGTCAACAACGCAAATAATAGCTGCTGCGGGGTTGATTTCCTTGCCCATTAAATGATTTGGGAAGCCGGAGCCATCAATTTTTTCGTGGTGCTGATGCACTATTTCAGAAATAGTTTTTAAGCTTGGGTTTTTATCGAGTATTTGTTTTCCTATTACTGGATGAGTTGCATACTGTTTGTATTCGCTTTCCTTCATTTCATTAGGAAATTTTGCGAGCAGACCGTCTTTAAAGCCGAGCTTCCCAATATCGTGAAGCAAGCCAGCCGCTTGAACCTCGTAAACATCTGCTTCGTTCATCCCAAGTTTTTTTGCCACCTCGACGGACTTTTCTGAAACAAAGCGCGAGTGGCTTGAGTCATAATAAAACTCGCGAAGCGAGGCAATCGAAGTTAATAGTTGCATGCAGTGGAAAAAAGATTGAGCAAACTGCTCATGCAAATCCTCTGCAAGTCCTTCTAATTCTTTTATTTTATTTTCTAATGATTGTTTTTCTTCTTCATTCATTGTATTTTATATTTATATTTTTTCAATAGAAATTATATTTGGTTTGTCTACTGGAAAGCCTAAAAACCTTTGAGCTGCATCATAAAACATTGTTGGAACATCAGTTACATAAAAAGTGATTTTGGGCTTTCTTATAAATTCTTCTTTATCGTCAATTAAAGCGGCTTTTTCTGCAAGCAGTCTTATTGCTAAAACAGCGGCATTTTCGCCAGAATCAATCAAAGTTACATCTCCAAGAATTGTCTTAATTAATTCACTTAAAAGAGGATAATGCGTGCAAGCTAAGATTAAAGTATCTATTTTGTTCTCAATAAATTCCTCAAGATATTCCTTAGCTATAAGTTCAGTAGCTGCGTGATGCAGCAATCCTTCTTCGACTAATGGAACAAACAAAGGACAGGCTTTTGCAAAAACTTGATAGTCTTTGCTTGCTGTTTTTGTTTTTATTAAATCTAAATAAGCATTGCTTGAAATGGTTGCCCTTGTTCCAATTATGCCAATCCGTTTATTGTTAGTTTCTCTTAAAGCAGCATTTACAGCGGGTTCTATCATTCCAATTACTGGGATATTGCTAATTTCCTTTATCGTGTCGAGGGCAATTGAGGAAACAGTGTTGCACGCGACCACAATAAGCTTAACCCCTTTTTCTAAAAGAAATTCTGTAGATTGCCTTGCATATTGCTCAACGGTCTGTTTAGATTTATTTCCATAAGGAACGCGCGCAGTGTCTCCAAAGTAAATATATTTTTCGTAAGGCAGGAACTTGATAAACTGTTTTAAAACGCTCAAGCCACCTATTCCAGAGTCGAAAACTCCAATTGGTTTAGTCTTATCCATAAATGCAAAAATACAAAATAATTGTAGTTTTAAAGATTTTTTGAAATAATTTTTCATTGCATTTCAAATTTTTAAATTTTATATTGTAATTTTGGAATACAAAAATTGATATTATTTTAATTTGATATTATTTTAAAAAACATAAAAGCAGGTGAAAAATGTCGAAAATGAAAAGAATTGGCTTGATAACAGGCGGGGGAGATTGCGGAGGATTAAACGCATTCATTACCGGCGCAGTTCGTATGGCTCAGCATCTTAACATAGAAACTTGCATTATACCCAACGGTTATGCTGGGCTTTACAATATTGCAGACCTTACTCCTATTATTATTGACGAGAGCAGAGTTGATAAAATTCATTCTGGAGTTGCAGGCTCCGAGGCTGGGCATTCGAGAGTGAAAATATCGAAAATTAACGACCCTGCTAAATATGAAAGAATTCGTTTAGGTTTAATCAAGCATAATATTGATGGACTTATAATTGCGGGTGGAGATGATACTGGCTCGGTTATGGTGGATTTGGTGAATCAAGGGATTAACTGCGTTCACGTTCCAAAAACAATGGATTTAGACCTGCAAACATATTCAGTGGGTGGAGATTCGACCATAAATAGAATTTCCCGCTTCACTCAAGATTTGCGGACAACAGGGCTAACCCACAACAGAGCTTTGGTAATTGAAGTATTTGGTAGATATGCCGGGCATACTGCTTTCCGCGGAGGGATTGGCGCTGAGGCAGACTGCATTCTAATTCCAGAAATCCCAGTGGATTACGAAGTTGTTTACAGGCACTTTAAAAAAAGATATATGGAGCGATTAGAGACAAGTGATGTCAAAGGCTCAACTTACATTATTGTAGTTGCAGAAGGTGTAAGAAGTAAAGAAGGAGAGCATTTTTCTGATGCAAGCAAAGAAGATTCTTTTGGGCATAAAAGATTAGTTGGAGCGGGTGCTTACGTTAGAAGCCAGCTTGAACGCTATATGTATAAAGATAACGATTGGGAACCGTTTTTGAAAAAGCACGGTATCTATGTAGATGGGATTTATAGCTTTCCAGAAATACGTGAAATTAGTTTGGGGCATCTTGTTCGCTCAGGCGATTCAAGTTGTTATGACGTTACTTTTGGGAAGCAAGTTGGAGGTGCTGCTGTTTTACTTATGAAAAATGAAATCTTTGGGGTTACCGTGGTTGGAGTGGAAAACGAAGAAGTAACCTATATCCCTACACGCGAAGCAATTAAGCAGCGCTTTGTTAATTTGAATGAAATTTCTTTTTATGAATCATTAGATTTTTGCTTTGGCAGAGAGCCAGAAGAATACAATCCAGTATTTAAGCAGCAAATTGGAATGATCCATCGTTACTTGTAGTTTTTTAAAAAGTAAGTAGAAAAAAATTCAGCTACGCTCAAAAATCTAAAGATCTGATTTTGAGCGTAGCTGAAATGCATGAAATCCTTTTCTATCTATTTTTTATTGTTTTTTATAAGACACAATCACATTCAAAAGCATTTGTTGTGAATCTTTTAGTTTAAGCAATTCTCTTATTTTGTTATAATCCATAGTAATACGAGGTCTTGCAGCCATTCCAACCGAGGATGCGAACAAGCAGATATTTTGGGCAACAAGTCCGCCGTCAATTGCGCCCCAGGTATGCCTTTGCGTCTCATCTCCATATTTGAATTTAGAATGGTCGGACACAATTAAGAAAAAAGCCGGAGCGTTTGCAAATTCAGTTTGGCTGCCGGAAATCGCAAGGCGATGGTCTCCTTTTACTTTTTCTTCTAAAGTATGATTGGTTGAACTGTAAAGGAAAACAGCATTTTTTGTAAAAAGATATATATTTATGTCTTGAGAATTTGCAGCTGAGGAGGCAGTTCTATTCTCATCTTTTTGTCTGTTTATACCATTGGCAGCCCAAAGCAAATCCGAAATATCTTTTATGTCAATTTCGCTGCTATCGAACTCTTTTGCAGACGAACGCTGCGCCAAAGCACTCATCAAAGGCAAGCCCCGACTTGTGTCTGGCGGATTCAATTTGATTATATTTTTTGCATTTGTTTCCATAAATAAAAATAATATAGTTGAAAAAAGAAAAATTATTTGTTTCATAGCTTTTTATTGAAATATTATAATTTATTAAAAATATTATTGAGATTATTCAATTTACTCTTTCATTTTGAAAACTAAGAGCGTTGGCTGTTTGCCGCGGGCTTCGTTTGTTATAATCATTGTGCCGTCTGGCAAAAATGTAATGCCTTCTGCTTGAAGGAAAAGCTGCTCATCAAGTTTTTCGATATGCACTAAGTCCCCTTTTCTATTCATAATAAGAATAAGTTTTTCTACAGCAGAAATAATATAAATTTCATCGCTAATAGGATGGATCGCTATGCTTGCTGGTCTAAAATTGAAAGCTTTTTGCTTTCCTTTAGCGCTGATTAGATCGAAATGGATATTTAGCTTGTCTGCTAATTTTTGAACCTCGCTTACATTTAAACTGTAAAGAGGATTATCCAAAAGTTTTTTTGTGTTTAAATCAAAAGAGTAGATAAACCTTTCTTCTTTTAAGTCATGGCTCCTGGGCTTACTTTTGGCAGCGATAAGAACTCGATTATGCTTAGAATCGAAGCAAAGCCCTTCATTGTTATTGGTTTTTAAATCTAAATAATAGTTAATAAGCTCGGCGCTGTCGCTCATAAAGTTTCGCCATTCGCTCAAACGTCCATCGCTTCTTAAAATATAAATAGAATTTCCAGTAAAGGCAAGCCCTTCGAAATCCCCAGTTTCTTCAAATTTATGCTGGGAAAGTATTTCCCCTTTAATAAAATCATAAATAAAGACGATACCAAGCTCATCTTGAATAAGTGCAACCCGAGTGAAGTCAATATCGCTAATCCCGGAGACTTCATTAAGGATTGCAGGCAACTCATGCTTTATATCTGGCACATTGAGTTTATATTTAAACTCGTATTTAGCGTAATTTACCTTAAAAGCAAGTATCAGCAATATAAAAAAAGTAATGCTTTTTTTCATCGTTTTAGAAAAAATATTTAAAAAAAACAATTTTTTATTTTATAAGATGTTTTATTCTTTGCAAAATTGTATATTTTTTTTTAATTTGAGATTAGAATGCGGAGGTTTTATATTTAACAATTAATTTTCATACAAATATTTTGCATAAAAAACAAAAAATATATTTGATTTTTAAATTTTTTAGATTATTTTACTGTTTTAAAAAAGTGAACTTGAAAGTAATTCAATAGTTAAACAAATAACTGTTTTTTTTTAAGCGGAGGTATTATGTATAATTGCTATCGTAAAAGCCACAGTTTGCTAAACTATTTGCCTTTAGCAATACTGTTTGCTTTTTTCCTTTCACTTGGCTCCTTGAAAGCTCAAAATGAGGAGTTGTTTATCTTTGAAAGTTTTGAAGAGGGCGCTTTGCCTTTAGGCTGGTCCCAAGAATATGTCTCTGGAGCTGTTGATTGGACATTCCCTAATGGGACGACCGGGCAGCCGAATACTGCTCATGGCGGAGACAAGAAAGCTCTTTTCCAGTCTTCAAGCTATGATGGATATGCTACAAAGCTGATTACTCCGGCAATAAATTTCGGAGAATACACTAACGAGCCGACATTAAATTTTTGGCACGCTCAAAGAACTTGGGTCTCCGACCAAGATGAGTTAAGGGTCTATTATCGTCTTTCTGCTAATGACGATTGGATCTTATTAGAAGAATATTTAGAAGAAGTATATGATTGGACAGAAGAAACAATAGTATTGCCTGAGCTAAGCAATACCGTCTATATCGCTTTCGAGGCAGCAGGCTATTATGGGCGAGGAGTTCACCTTGACGACATCATAGTTTATGCTTCTACTCCACCTTCCTACTGCACTGTTTTGTCCGACTGCACATTGTATTGGATTGAAAACTTTGCCTTCGGAACAATTGACCATACATCAAGCTGTGGAGAAGGCTATAGCGATTATAGCCAGATTTCTACTGATTTAGAAGTAGGAGAAATTGTTCCAATTACCGTTACTCCAAACGAAGAAAATGAAAACCTTATTTGCGGAGTTTGGATTGATTGGAATCAAAACCTTGATTTTACTGATGAAGGAGAATTTTTTGAATTATCTTATGAAGATGGCTTGTTTGAGGGAGATATTTTAGTTCCAGCGACAGCTATGCTTGGAAATGCTCGAATGAGAGTAAGAATGCAGAATGCCAACATCAATCCAGTTCTTCAGCCATGTGGCCCTGACTTATTAGCCACTCAGGGAGAAGTCGAAGATTACACCGTAAATGTTTTGCCCAAAAATATGGAATATGTGTCCAGCACCACAACTCAAGCTATGGAATCCGTCTATATGGAGCAAGGCGTTGAAAATCAAGAGATTATTGGTATTGAGGTTGTAAGCGATGGACAGCAGAACCCAATTAGCATAACTTATTTTGAATTTGGAACCGATGGAACCACAAGTTTAAGCGATATTCAAAATGCAAAATTGTGGTTTACCGGAACAAGCAATGAGTTTGAAGCTACGTATCTAAATCTAGTTTGTGAAACAATAAATCCTCCAACAGAAATTTTTACTATGGGTGTTAGTGTAGAGTTGCTTCATGGCACAAACTATTTCTGGCTAACTTATGACATAGCAGAAGACGCAGCGCCAGGGAATTTTGTTAATGCTCAATGCACTTTAATAACAGTAGATGGACAAGACTATGAACCAACAGTAACAAGCCCAGGAGAGGGAAGGCAAATTGCTCTCTCGGGGCCTCAGTCATTAATAATCTTTGAAGATTTTAGCTCCGAAACATTCCCGCCTGCTGGTTGGTCAGCTGAGATTGGACAAGGAACTTATAATTGGGAAAGAGTTACAAGCGGAACAAGTCCAACTTGCTCTCCACACTCAGCTCCGGCTATGGTTCGTTATTATAGCTATCTGTCTTCGAGTGGTAATTTTGCAACGCTTTTCTCTCCGACTCTTGACTTATCGAATCGCGGAGCGGAAGAGTGCCCCGTTTCTTTTTGGACATATAGATATAGCAGTTCATATCAAGATAAATTTGAAGTATATGTTAATACCACAGCGAGTTTAACAGGGGCAACCTTGCTCGGCACTATTAATGTTTCTACTACTTTGCCTCCAGTTGAGTCCGCAAATGGCTGGTACGAATATACATTTAATATTCCAGCCCAGTTTAATGGACCAGCTGTTGTGATGTTTAAAGCTGTAAGTGCTTATGGCTACTCTATGCACATTGATGATATTAGCATCACAACTTATCCATCGGATATGGAATATGTGTCCAGCACCACAACTCAAGCTATGGAATCCGTGCTTATGAAGCAAGGCGCTGAAAATCAAGAGATTATTGGTATTGAGCTTGTAAGCGATGGACAGCTGAACCCGATTAGCATAACTGATTTTAGTTTCACAACTAATGGAACCACAAGCTTAAGCGATATTCAAAATGCAAAATTGTGGTATACAGGAACAAGCAATGAGTTTGAAGCTGAAAATCAATTTGGTGAAACGGTTGGAGAGCTTAGTGCAGCATTTAATATTGCTGGCAATTTAGAGTTGCTTCATGGCACAAACTATTTCTGGCTAACTTTTGACATAGCAGAGGGTGCAACGCCAGGGAATTTTGTTAATGCTCAATGCACTTCAATAACAGTAGATGGACAAAATTATGAACCAACAGTAACAAATCCAGGAGAGGGAAGGCAAATTTCTGCCCCGGGACCCGAGCCAACTATGTTTTTTGAAGATTTTACTTCAGAAACATTCCCACCGCTTGGCTGGACAGCTATGATTGGGCAGGGAACTTATAACTGGGAAAGAGTTACAAGCGGAACAAGTCCGACTTGCTCTCCGCACTCAGCGCCGGCTATGGTTCGTTATTATAGCTATTTGTCTTCAAACGGCAATTATGCAACGCTTTTCTCGCCGACTCTTGACTTGTCGAATCGCGGAGCGGAAGAGTGCCCTGTTTCTTTCTGGACATATAGATATAGCAGTTCTTATCAAGATAAATTTGAGGTATATGTTAATACCACAGCGAGTTTAACAGGGGCAACCTTGCTCGGCACTATTAACGTTTCTACTACTTTGCCTCCAGTTGAGTCTTCAAATGGCTGGTATGAATATACATTCTATATTCCGCCAGAATTTAATGGCGCCGCAGTAGTGATGTTTAAAGCACTGAGTAACTATGGCTACTCTATGCACATTGATGATATAAGTATTGCTACTTTCCCCTCAGATATGGAATACCTTTCTTGCACTACAAGGCAAATAGACGATCCATTGAGCCAAGGTGCAACCGAACAAGCTATTATTGGAATTGAAGTCGTTACTACTGGCGAGTTAAATCCCTTAATCGCAACAAACTTTAGCATTACAACTGATGGAACCACAAGTTTGAGTGATATACAAAATGCAAAATTGTGGTATACCGGAATAAGCAATGAGTTTGAAGCTGTAAATCAATTCGGCGAAACTCTTGAAGTTCCAACTGCTACATTTGAGATTTCTGGCGAACAGGAATTGGCTCCTGGCACAAATTATTTCTGGCTGACATTCGATATACTTGAAAATGCAGTAAATAATCATTGGGTTGATGCCGGATGCTTGCAAGTTACGGTAGATGGAGAAGACTATACTCCAACAGTAACACAGCCTCAAGGCGCAAGACAAATCCAAAGCCCATTTTCAGGTGTTTATACAATAGGAACAGACGGCGATTATCCGAGTTTAGAAGCTGCCTTCATTGACATTGCTTTGCTTGGCTTATCTGGTGATGTAGAGCTTTCTATTTTAGAAAATCAAGCATTAAGCGCAGCACTTACAATTGATCAGTGGAATGAGGTTGGACTTGGTGGCTATTATTTAACTATTAAAGCTGGAACTCCATATATTACTATTGAAAGAGCAGCGACAACCGAAGCAGTTATCATTCTTAATAACGTTAATCGCGTGATTATTGATGGTGAATTTAACGAAGGTGAAAGAAACCTTACTATAAGAAATAATGCAACAAGTGGAACTAACGCAGTAGTTTGGCTCAAGAGCTTGGGCAATGGTCTTGGCTGCGAAAATGTTACTATCAAAAATACTAACATTATTGGTGCAAATACTAGCGAATCAACCACAACAACATTAGGAATTTACGCTGGCGGCACTACTGTTTCGACATCTGGAGCAGGCGCCGACCACGATAATTTAACAATTCAAAATAATCATATTCAAAGAGCATATTATGGTATAAATGTGCTTGCAAGCTCAACCGGTGTTAATGATAATTTAAATATTATTGACAATGAAATTGGTAGCGATAATTCAGCTTATTTTGTGTGGTATAGAGGAATTAATATTTCTTATGCAAATGCCCCTGTGATTGCAAATAACTACCTCCGCAATTTAAGATTAACCACTGGCTCAACTAATTCAGCTATTGAAATTGGCGCAGGCTGTGGAGGTGCATTAATCAAAGCTAATAGAGTGATTGGTGTGGAACAATCAACCTCCGGTGGCTGGGGAGCTTATGGTATTAATATTAGCACTGCTACTGGAAACAGCGATATTACTATCGTAAATAACGAAGTCGCCGACATTTCAACAATGAATTACAGCGCGACAAGCACAACATATAATCCATTTGGAATTAGAATTGTAGGCGGAACGAATATAAAGGTTTGGCACAACAGCGTTAATCTTTTTGGTTATCAAGGCAGTGCAGGCTCTGCGGGCTCTTTATCCGCAGCATTCCTTGTTACAAGTGCAAGCGTTACAGGTCTTGATCTTAGAAACAACGTGTTTACAAACTCACTTGCTGGATTAGATGGCTCAGCTTCTTATGCAATTTGTATATTAGGCTCAGCTACATCATTCACAGATATTGATTTCAATGATTACTATGCAGGCGGACCTTTTGGCGTTTTGGGACATATTGGAACAAGCTATGCTGTTGGAAACAGTAAAACAACATTGGAGGCTTGGCAGACAGCAACGAACAAAGATTTTGATTCAAAATCTGAAGATCCAGAATACACAGCAAATAATCATTTACTTCCAACTTCAACTGCCTCGCCGCTTGTTTTTGCAGCTACCCCAATTCCAGAGGTAACAGATGATATTTTAGGGAATGAAAGAGGCATTCTGCCAACTATTGGCGCTTATGAAGTGGAATTAGTAGGTTTGATGCCACCGGTTCTTGTTTCACCTTTAAACAACTCTTATGCAGTTTCAAGAAGACCTCAATTTACTTGGGAACCAGTAGAATTTGCGCAAACCTATCAGATTCAAATTGCAACAGATGAGAATTTTAATAATGTTGTTGCTTATCAAATAGGAATTCTTACAACAAGCTATACACAAAATGCACAGTTAGCTGAGCTTACTCAATACTTCTGGCGAGTAAAAGGTATTTCTTCAAGTGCAGGCGGAAATTGGTCCCAAGCTTGGAACTTCTATACTCAAGGCACGCTCGCTGCACCTGCTCCTGTTTCTCCTCAAAACGCAGCCGCAAATCTACACTCAAACGTAGAATTTGTATGGAACGGAGTTACTGGTGCAAATAAATACACAGTTCAAGTTTCAGGAACAGAAGATTTTTCAGACATTGAATACGAATTTGCTGATTTAACAGTTACAAGCCAAATGATAACTGGTCTTGAATTAGTATCTAAATATTATTGGCGTGTAAATGCTACAAATGGTCTTAATATAAGTCCTTGGTCAAACACCAGATACTTTACTACTGGTGCATTTGCTACTATTGGCACTGGAACCGCAACAAACACAACTACTGGATATCCAGCCCCTTATGGTAATTACTATTGGGGAGCAAAGCATCAAATCTTAGTTCTTGCAAGCGAAATATATGCTGCAGGTGGCTTCCCAGGCGCACTTGCTTCATTATCATTTAATGTTGCAGATCTAAATGGTTCTTTGCCTTTAACTGATTTTGAAATTAAGTTAAAGCAAACTACAGCGACAGCATTAGACGCAAGCTGGGATACAGATGGATTTACCTCAGTATACTACAATTCATCATTAGTAAATAATGTTGGCTGGAATGCACACATATTTAATAGTTCTTTCCCATGGGATGGTAGTTCTAATATTTTAATAGATATTTGCTTTAATAATTCCACATACAGCTATTGCCAAAGCACATACTATACAGTAACGACTAATAATTCAGTGCGTTACTATAGAGGGGATAATGCAACTGTTTGCTCCGCTCCTGGCGCAGCAACTCTGTCTACCTCGAGACCTAATATGCTGTTTGGTATTGATTTTGGAAATATTGCTCCACCAAAGAATTTATTACCAGAAAATGGGGCAGTCTATCAGTCATTGCTACCATTTATTGACTTTAAAGACGTGGAAGGTGCAACTTCTTATGGCTTGTTAGTTGCGACAGACCAAAATTTCACAAATATTGTGATAAATGAAACTGAGCTAAGCTCAAGTCAATATCAAGTGCCAGCTGGCTCTGAATTGCAGCAGATGACAACTTATTATTGGAAGGCAAACGCAACTGACGGCTATGATATTAGCCCATGGTCTTCTGTTTGGAGTTTCGTAACAGATGGAAATTTAACAGCTCCAGTTTTACTTGCACCAGCAAATAATGCAACAGAGGTTTCAGCTTCTCTTGTCTTTGATTGGGCAAACGTATTCACTGCTGCAACTTATCAAATCCAAGTTGCTTATGAACCATCATTTACTTATATAGTAGCAGAAGAATTAGCAGAAGACTCTAATTTCGAGCTTGGCTTAGAAAAGAGTTCGACATACTACTGGAGAGTAAGAGCTGGAAAACCAAACTTTGCTGATCCAGGACCTTGGTCTGAAACTTGGGAGTTCTCAACTGGGGCTTCCTTCCAAGTTGGAAATGGAACTTTGACTAACTCAACCACATCTTACCCGGCTCCTTATGGGAATTGGTATCAAGGTGCAAAGCATCAAATTTTAGTTTTAGCAAGCGAAATTAATCCAGACGGAAGTTTTGCAGGCAACTTGACTTCATTGTCCTTTGACGTTGCCGCGCTTAATACAACAAACGAACTTGCTAATTTTGAAATTAGAATGAAGCAAACTACTGAAAACATTTTAAGCACAAGCTGGGATAATACTGGCTTTACAACAGTATATTTCAATCCTTCATTAGCTAATGTGCTTGGATTGAACACACACACATTTGCAACTCCTTTCTATTGGGATGGCGTTTCAAATATATTAGTTGATGTTTGCTTTAATAACACATCTTATGGATACAATCAATCTACATATTACACAACTACTCCATTTAATTCGGTGCGCTATTATAGAGCAGACAACCAAACTGTTTGCACTTCGCCCGGCTCTGCGACAGTGTCTTCTGATAGACCAAATATGATATTTGACGTAGAAGCAAGTGGAGGATTGTCAACACCATACCTTATTGCTCCAAGAAATGAAGCAAAGAATGTTATGTCTAAACCTTTGTTTGATTGGACAAATGTTCCATCTGCCACAGAATATCAGATTCAAGTTGCTGGTGATGCAGACTTTTCAGATTTGATTGTTGATGATATTACTACAGCTTCTAATTATTCTACAGCTGAATTGGATTTTGGCGCCAATTACTATTGGAGAGTAAAATCAATTAGCGGAGATCAATCGAGCCAATGGACTGAGGCTTGGACATTTGAAACTGAATACATGTATATTGTTGGTGAGGGAACGAACTTTAACGAAGATAACCAATATCCCGCCCCTTATGGCAATAAATATATGGGAGCAAAGCATCAAATCCTTTACCGTGCATCAGACATTATTGCAAGTGGATTTATGCCCGGTGAAATTAATGGCATTGCGTTTGACGTTGCTGCGACAAATAGCTGCGGAGCGTTAAACAACTTCTCTATTAAGATGAAAGCTGTTACGCAAAATGCACTTACTAATTTTGATAATAGCGCAGGCTGGGTTGAAGTTCTTGCTCCAACTAATTACGCGCCGGCGCTTGGTTGGAATATGCACCGCTTCGACACACCATTCGTTTGGGATGGCGTTTCTAACGTGCTTATTCAAACTTGCTTCTATACTCCATCAACCACTTTTAACGCTTCTACGTATTATACAGCTACTTCATACAATAGCGTAGCGGTAAAGTATCAAAATGGTAATCCAAATATTTGCGATGCCAGATCGGCAAGCTCGGTTTCTATGAACCGTCCAAATATTGGACTTATAGGTAAAGGAATGTTGGCAGCGCCTACGCTTGTTTCTCCTTTAAATAATGCGATTAACGTTCCATTATTCCCAACATTTAATTGGCAAGCAGTGGGCCCCGAAGATTTAGTTCGTTACAGCATCATTGTTTCAGAGAATGAAGACTTTACTGGTAGAACTCCATTTGCAGCCGAGGACATAACTGGAACTACTATCCAAGCTATACTTCCTTTAAAAAATAATACGGTGTATTATTGGAAGCTCAGGGCATCGATTGATGAAGATATAGTTTCTAATTGGTCTGAGGTTTGGGCATTTACTACCCAGTTAGGAGCTCCAACTTTGGCTCAACCAGAGAACAATGCTGTCGGAGTTGTCCTAAACAGAGCATTGTCTTGGAACGCACTTGAAGGAGCTGCAAGCTATCAATTACAGTTATCATTAAACAGTGAATTTTCGACTACTTTAATAAATCAAGTTGGATTAAATGGCTTAAGTTATTTATTGTCAAATCTCGAATTAAATACTATGTATTATTGGAGACTTAGAGCAGTTGATATGTTTGGCAATAGCACAAATTGGTCTGAAACCAGAAACTTTACAACAGTCTTAGCTACGCCAACACTTGTCTCGCCTTTAGACGATGTTGTTTCAATAGCGCTTGACCCTGTTTTAACTTGGAACAGCTCAGCAGATGCTAATCAATATCAAGTTCAGGTATTAACAGGTTATTCGCTTGATTCAACAGTTTATGACTTCAACACTATTTCTTTGAGTGCCGGAATTCAAGGATTAGAGCCAAGCACTTGGTATGCTTGGAGAGTAAGAGCTAAGAGCTCTACAGGTAATTTTAGCAACTGGGCTACTATGTGGCTGTTCTTAACTCAATTAGCTGAGCCAACTCTTTTAACTCCCGCAAACAATGCTGGCGGCGTTAGCTATACTAATGCACAATTCACTTGGGAAAATGTTCCTGATGCTGACTACTATTACTTTGAGCTTGCTTCGGACAGCGAATTTGAAGAAATAATTGAAAGTGAAGAAATAGAGTATTATAACAATTATCAAGTTAACAATTTATTACCCAATACTCAATATTTCTGGAGAATTCAAGCTTATGATGATTGGTATGAAAATTATAGTTCCTGGTCTGAGATATTTAGCTTTAGAACAGCTGTCGGTCCTGTAACTTTATTATCACCAGTAAATAATGCAGTTCGCCAATCATTAAATCCAACTTTTGAGTGGGAAGCTATTGAAGGCGCAACATACCATATTCAAGTATCTCCTTATGCACACTTTGGAGTAACTCCTGTTAACGCTATCGGGCTTACAGCAAACAGCTACTTTGCTCAAAATGCTTTAATGAATAATCATAGCTATTATTGGAAAGTAAGAGCGAGTAAAGACGGAGTAACTGGTCCTTGGTCAGATGTATTTACATTCTTAACTGAGCCGATAGACTTTACTCCTTGGACCCTGGTAGAAACAAATAATAGCTCGACAATCATAGTTCCAAGTGATGCTGTATCGCTAATTGGGGATCGTTCTTTTGTTACTGGCGATGCTATTGGCTTGTTCTACGATAATGACGGAATATTTGCTTGCGCTGGCTATGGTGTTTGGGATGGGAACGAGCTTCCAATTACTGTTTATGGAGACGACCTATCGACAACAGAAAAAGATGGATATTCTATTGGAGAGACATATTTATTCAAGGTTTGGGACAATGAGGCAAAAGACATTTACAATGCTGAGCCGATTTTTGCTTCAGGACCTGATAATTATCAAATTGCAGCAGTTTCAGTTCTGTCAAGTTTAGAAGTTCTTACTACGGAAACGCAGTCGCTTCAATTGACTAACGGCTGGAATATGATTTCAAGTTATCTCAGCCCAACAGCTCCAAATGTTGTGAATATTTTTGCTCCTATTGCTTCAAACGTGAGAATAGTTAAAAATTCACTTGGACAGCAATACATTCCTCAATGGAATATCAATACGATTAATAATTGGAATATTAGGCACGGCTATATGGTTTATATGTTAGCTGATGCTGAACTTCAAGTTACTGGTGAAAAAATCGATCCAGTTGCAACTCCAATTTACTTGCAATCGGGCTGGCGATTGTCTTCATATTTGAGAGACAATCCTATTGCAGCTCAAACAGGTTTTGCTTCAATTCATAACCAGTTAATAGTTGCAAAGAGTGGCTCTGGTGAAGTTTATATTCCTCAATTCAATATCAACACAATTGGTGATCTATTGCCCGGCGAAGGCTATAACTTATATGTTTCTGCAAATGCCGAATTAGTATATCCGAGCAACGTAATCCAATCAAGAGCTGGTATTAACGATATTACTCCATTGCCAAAATATTTAATTCCAACTGTAAAGAACACTGGAAATGACGCTACACTTGTCCTTGATTTAGGCAATAGCTTTAATAATCAAGAAGTTGGCGTTTGGAGTTCAAAAGGTGAATTGATAGGCGCAGCCGTTATTAACAATGGCTTTGCTGGAATTAATATTTGGGGTAATAATGAATTAACTCAAAATGACGAAGGCGCCATCGAAGGGGATTATTTGTTAGTAAAAACTTATAACCCGACCGATGGTAAATATAGCGATCTTAATCTTTATCAGATTAGCGAACTTCTTAGCGGCACAAATCCAGAGTATATCACATATACTCAAGGTGCGATTTACTTTGCAAAAGCCATTGCAGAAGGAAATGCGATTGCTGGAGACATTGCAATTAAGAACATTCCAAACCCGGCGACAGCTAATACAGTAATTGAGTTTAGCCTGCCAAACGAGGGAGATGTGGAAATTGACTTATACTCAATAAGCGGTCAAAAGATTGCAAGCATTACAAGTGCAAACTTTAAAGCTGGCATCCACACAGTTAATTTCGATGTTTCTAACTTGGCATCTGGAACTTATAATTTAGTTATTCGCTCTGGCTTCAAGCAAGCAAATCAAATAATGCTTATTACAAAGTAAGCTTATGCGTTTTTTATAAAAGGCAGCCTATGCAAATAGGCTGCTTTTTTTTCTTTGAATACAAAAAAGCAGAATTAATCCAAATCGCTCTTGTTTAATTACAGATTTTTCTTTAATTTGTAATATGTTTTCAAATCATTTTTCAATGTTTTTATGCTTAAATTATACAAATATCTTATTGTTATATTTCTTCTTTCCTTTTCACAATTGGAATTATGCTCATTTTACTTTGCTGAGAATATTGGGCAGCTAAAAAATCAAAATAATGCTTATAATAATGAAGTTTTATACTATTTTTCTTCAAATAACTTTAAATTACATATAAAGCAAAATAGCATTAGCTATGAACTTTATAATGTGATTAGTGAAACGGATAGTGTTTTCGATTATAAAAAAATACGTAACAAATACTATAC
>LSQX01337916.1_pt1 | contig 23138 bp, 22 predicted proteins | sample 654561 | NCBI WGS metagenome assembly LSQX01 (sample SAMN04489861, study PRJNA283612) | anaerobic digester metagenome | isolation source: 4 biogas reactors fed with cattle manure at either 37C or 55C with and... | place: Denmark: Kongens Lyngby | collected 2014
TACATTGATGCTGTTTTGGGTTATATACTTCATTTATCTTGTAATGAGTCCGTCCTTTACCTTCTCGTCAAGTACAACGGTCGTTGTCACCCAGTCATTAGTATCTTGCATATGATGGTTGATACGGATTACATCTCCCGGGTACTTAGAGTTAATGTACTCCCTAAGCTGCATCATTGTATCTATTTCAACATCGTCAACCCGACGTATAACGCAGCCCTTGCGTATTCCTCCCTTGAACGCCGGACCACCCTCGTCCACGTAGGCAACATATACCCCCTCCGGAGCGCTGGTTACTCCATCTATCTGGGGAATAACGCTCCGATCAAATGCAAACAAACCCAGGTACGGTTCTTTACACTCCCCGGTACTGACCAGCTTTGCAACAATGGGCTTGGAAATATTTATAGGAATTGCAAATCCCATGCCCTCAGCGGCCGACACCTTAACTGTGTTGATGCCTATTACCTCGCCGCCGGAATTAAGTAGCGGCCCGCCGCTATTGCCCGGATTGATGCTGGCGTCAGTCTGTATCAAATCCTCCATATAATTTGAGCCGCCCTCTGTCTCGATACTAATCGTCCTGTTCAATGCGCTGATAATCCCCGAGGTGACAGTCCTTTGAAACTCAAGGCCAAGCGGGTTTCCAATCGCAATAGCCGGTTCGCCAACCTCAAGCATCGTAGCATCCCCCAGCGGGAGGAAGGTCAGCCCCGTAAGATTAACCTTGACAGCCGCCAGATCCACCACAGGATCCGCCCATACTACCTCCCCATCGACATCCCTGCCATCGGCAAAGGAAACCACAATTCTGTTGCTTCTACCACCTGTAACATGGTTATTTGTCAAGATATACCCATCCGGGCTTACAACCACACCCGAACCAAAGCCTACCTCAGTCTGCCTGTTTCCATCGAAAAGATTGCTCTGCCTATACCTCTCAACAGTTATGCCAACTACCGCATCCGTTGCAGTCTTAGCAACTCTTTGGGCAACCGGCGTTATTGCAGAATCTCCCATCGCACCAGCCTGGCCAACTCCCTGCACTTGTCCGTCCCGGTATAGTCTTTCGGCACCATCCAGCTGCCCCTGCCCCTGCCCATCCTTCAACAGTCCGCCTTGCAGCCCCTCATGCTGTCCCTGCATCAAGTCCCCAACTACTTTTGATTCCTGGCCAGATTGCCTCAAAAGGTTACTATTCCCGCTCTTTGCTTCACTTTCCGGCTGATTCATTAAAACATACTGCCTGGTTGCAGCAAAGGTAAGCATACCGACTAGTAGCGAACTGGTCAGCGAAACCAAAATAATTCTGCCAAATCCCTTGTAATCCTTGCTATTTTTGTTTTCAAACATAATATCATCCTCATATTCCGAAAATAAACTCTACAAGTATTATTACAATAATCCTTAATTGCATACAGTAATTAAGAACAGAGCAAAATGAGAGCAGGAGAACTGTCCCCTCACTTCCATCACAATAGCCTTTGCTGACTATTAAATCGCTTTGATAGTTCACAATTTAGATGTGAAATCGTTAGGATGATACATAAGGTAGGCTGCTTAACCATTCTGACGATTCAATATTAAGCTATAAAATCATTCGGATACTTCTGAAGATAAGTTTGACTTAATGATCTTCTTGACGCTTTTCTCAAACTTGGGTCTTGGCATCATGACCTGATGACCGCATCCAAGGCATTTCACCCTGAAGTCGGCACCGGTCCTCATAACCTCCCACTGCTTACCTCCGCAGGGGTGGTTTTTCCTAAACTCTACGATATCGCCCAGATAATATTTATACACCATTCAATACCTCATTTGCTCCGGCCAACATCCCTCCACCGGGGCGGAGTTTAACACTTTCAGGCCTTAACGCCCTTCAGGCCTTAACACTTTCAAGGCTTAACACTTTTCAAGCTAATATTTTAACACTAATGCTTTGCAGCTAATGTTTCTTAACTAATGTTTCAATCTAATATTTTTTAATCTCTAATACTTCTTAAGGTAGGAGTCAATCTCCCACTTGCTAATCCTCATTTTATACTCATTACATTCTTCCATCTTTGCCTGAATATACTTTTCAAATATGTGATTACCCACAACATCCCTGGTAAAGCTGCTCTTACTCATTTCCAGAATAGCTTCATCCAGGCTGCGCGGCAGCTCTTCAATAGAATTGGCGACTCTCTCCTCATCACAAAGAGCGAATATGTTTCCGTTGTATGCGGGCGGCGGTTGAATACCATTCTCAATACCATCGAGCCCGGCAGAGAGAATTGCTGCCAGAGCAAGGTAGGGATTACAGCTGGAATCCGGGCATCTGAGCTCTATTCTTGTAGAGGATCTGCGCGCTGACGGTATTCTTATCAAGGGGCTTCTGTTCCTTGCCGACCAGGTGATGTGAACGGGCGCCTCATATCCATTCAGCAGCCTTTTATAGGAATTCACCAAGGGATTAGTCAAGGCCGTAAAAGAGCGAATATTCTTCATCAGCCCTCCAATAAAGCAATAGGCATCCTGACTAAGGCTCAAAGGATCCTTCTCATCATAAAAGCCATTCTCCCCGTTCTTGACAAGGGAGGTGTTAATATGCATACCGGATCCGGCAATGTTGAATATAGGCTTCGGCATGAAAGTCGCATGCAGGCCATGCTTCTGCGCTATTGTCTTAACCACCAGCTTAAAGGTCAGGATTGCATCCGCCGCAGACAAAGCATCCATATATTTAAAGTCAATTTCGTGCTGGCCGGGCGCCGTTTCATGATGGGAGGTCTCCACCTCAAAGCCCATCTCCTCCAAGGCAAGACACATGTCCCGCCTGGCATTCTCGCCTAAATCCACCGGCCCAAGATCGAAATATCCGGCCTTGTCATGGGTTATAGTTGTAGGATTGCCCTCGCTGTCGGTAAGGAAGAGAAAAAACTCGCACTCAGGCCCCACATTGAATGCTTCGAAGCCCATTTGCTCAGCCTTTGCAATGGCTTTTTTCAGAACATACCTGGGATCACCTTCGAAGGGCTTACCGTCTGCAGTATAAACATCACAGATTAGCCTGCCAACCTTGCCTCTATCCGTCTCCCATGGAAATATTACAAAGGTGTCGATGTCAGGGTGCAAATACATATCTGATTCTTCTATTCTTACAAAGCCTTCAATAGAAGAGCCGTCAAACATGCATTGGTTGTCAAGTGCCTTCTCCAGTTGCTTGGCTGTAATGGCAACATTCTTTAACATACCGAATATATCAGTGAATTGCAGCCTAATAAACTGTACGTTCTGTTCGTTTACAATCCTAATAATATCTTCCTTTACGTATCTGGACATAGAGCACCTCCAAAGCCTATTATACCAAAAAAGCGCCTCAAACATGGAAACCAGTTTCAGAACGCCTTTGTCCTTGCGAAGCCAGGGGACAGAGTCTGTCCCCTTTTTTGTATTATAGCATACAAATTCAATAATGCAACGCTATATTATTCTTTTTCAAACATATCCTTGCCTACTCCGCAAATCGGGCAAACCCAATCCTCCGGAATATCCTCAAAGGAAGTGCCCGGTGCGATTCCACCGTCAGGATCGCCTATAGCCGGATCATAAACATAGCCACATGCTGTGCAAACATACTTATCCATATTCCAATCTCCTTTTCAAAATATTTACGCCTAACAATAGATTATATTACCCATACATAAGCTGTGTAAACGAAGAAATTTGATCAGGCACTGCCCTTATTTTTACCTCCAAGCACCAGCGACAATCCGATAAGTATCAATACCACCGGCAAAGCATAGGGCCTTGTATTAAAACTAAAAATCCTATTTAAGGAGAAGGAAATGAAAAATATCAATGAAAGTCCTGTCAATATCCCGATTGGAATCAAAAGTCCCTTTTCCCTGGACCCAAAAATGTACAGCTCAAAGAGTCCAAAAGCCACAGCGAAGATGTATAGAGGCCACATGAAGCCCCAGCCGCCAAAAAGCATATTTATCTGAAATGTAATACCCAGAACTAGTAATATCCCACCGGGCACAAGCACACCCGGATTTGATCTGTTGCCCGAGAAATAGCTTGAATGAAACATCAATCCCGGCAAAATAAGAAACAGGGAAGGCCATAGCTTTCCAATAATATGTCCGATATTGATATGCGCCCACGGATCGAAAATATTAAAGTTCTTTAAAAGAAACAGCACGCCCAAAACTAATAAAATAACACCTAAAACTCTATTTGTCCTTTTCATAATAAACCTCCTGCAAATAATGCAAAATTACAATCAGCTGTCATAATTCCTTCTACCATATTATAATGATATCTTTGCTAAATGTCTGATGTGTAATAGAAATGATGCGAAATTTGCTTAACAGGAGAGGTTTACCTATTTTGAACGCTCCAGCTTCCATATGACAAAGCGTATGCCGGTGGCAATTAAATCAGCTATCTTCATAACCGTATGAAGCCTGGTATTTTGTAGTATCAGAAAGTCCATATAGCCGCCATAGTTTACGACGCCGGTGACAAACATATCACCAACCGCAGGAAGCTCCTTACGGACCCCCGCTCCCGGTTTGACAGGTCCCGGTCCTATACCCACATAGCCTATGTGCTCCATGCTTCCAAGACATGCATCAATAGCAATAACGAAGGGATTGTCGCAATCAACAGCTATTTGTTCCATGACTAGACTCAGATTCTTTGCATGAACCGGTTTTTCAAGGGTACCATAGACATACACGCCCTTATTCTTTATACCGGCGATTTTGTGTCCAATCAAAGGGCCAAGACTATCTCCTGTGGATCGGTCCGTTCCTATACATACAAACACCAGCGACCTACTGCCCTTTTCCAAAGCTGACTCGATGTGCATATAAAGTGCATCGGTAAAGCTCTTAAAGGCCATTACACTACTGCTATTAATATATTGCTTCTCAATGACTGATACTTCAGAAATCATTATTGCTCCTTTAACCCTTTTTTATATATTATTTCCAGTATGCTTCTTTTTATTACCTTTTTTATGATTTCCATAAATTACTTTGCATTTCTATCTACTTGTATGCTCAGAATTAATTTACTTCATCATGTTAATTTGATATTATAGTTAGGGGGTGTTTTTACGGAATCTTTAGATAGAAGCAGGCTATTCATTGAGGAAATAGTTGATGGGATGCTTGACTGGGTCAGGGTCATCGATACAGATGATAATGTCATTTACATGAATACAGCCATGTCTGAAGGTCTAGGCACTCACGCTCAGGGGCAGAAGTGCTATGAGGCTCTTGGCCGGGTTAGCCCCTGTGGAAATTGCACCTCCCGAAAAACAATCCTTGACGGCGCTTCCTATGAGAAGGAGGAACATATACATGACCGGGTCTTTTCTGTCATGTCCTCTCCGTTGAAAAACAAGGATGGAGATATTGTCGCCGTAGTAGAGGTCCTGCGTGAAACCACTCGCATCAAAGAGCTATATAAGGAAATGGAAGAGCAAAATCAAAAACTCACCAATGAAGTAAGGATGGCAAGAGACCTGCAGATGAGCTTGCTGCCAGGTCCGCCTACCGATCCGCGCCTGAGTTTTTCCATGATATATATACCCTGTGAATCCTTGGGCGGTGACTTCATCGATATATTCTATATAGACGACTCTCATCTTGGGCTATACCTGGCAGACGTTTCCGGCCATGGTGTGCAAGCTGCGCTTTTGACCATATTTCTTCGCTCCACTCTTAACAAAAAGCTACTAGATCCGGCCAAAGCACTGGATGAGCTTTATTATGAATACAACCACAGCAAACTGAACCAGGAACTATATATAGCAGTATTCTATTGCATTATTGATCTGGACAATAAGAAAATGGCCTACTCCAACGCCGGTCTAAATGTAGTCCCTGTCGTTTACAATGACACAAGGTTTGAGCTGCTCATGCTACCCGGCATCCCTATCAGCAACTGGATGGAAAAGCCCGGGTATGTGAACCGTACAATAGACTTAAGGTCCGGGGACAAGCTATTCTTATACTCCGATGGAATTTTGGAGATGAGAAATAGAAACAATGAGCAATACGGTGAAGATCGACTGCTGGAAATCTTACTACATAACCATGCAAAGCCCAAGCAGCTTCTTTTGAATATTAAGAAATCGGCCTTCGAATTTGCAGACAAAAAAACTGCAAATGATTTGATGGACGATGTGACGATGGCACTTCTTAAAATCACGTAATCAGACGACTCCAAGAGCTCAACGCCGGTGTACTCCTGTTACCACCCTGTCAATCCCGGCCAAATCTTTTTGGATCCTGATACTATCGAAACATGAAAGTCTCGCCTTTTCGGCAGGGCTGTCTTCGGCAGATTTGTTATCGCTTACCTGTGTCTCTCCGGACATCAGTGCAACCACGGCGTCGGCCTGATTGTATCCTGTCTCAAATGCCAGTATCCCTCCGTCTGCTAAATAGCCGGGAGCCGTTCGGATGATTTCTCTATAAAAAAAGAGGCCATCACTACCTCCATCCAAAGCCTCGATAGGCTCATGGTCCCTAACCTCCTGCTGCAAGCCCTTGATATCAGAGCTACACACATAAGGCGGGTTTGAAACAATCACATCAAAGGACGGCATCTGTTCAGCCTGGAAACTCTCGAACAAATCGCTTTGAACAAATACTATCCTGGAATCTACACCATTGAGGCAGGCATTTCTTTGTGCGATCTGCAAAGCTGCACTCATTTTGTCAATGGCTACAACAGTAGACCCGGGTACATAATATGCCAGGCTTACTGCAATACAGCCCGAGCCCGTGCCAATGTCAAGGATTCTTAAACCACGGTCCGGAGACTTTGCCTTGCAAAAATCAATGACCGTTTCCACCAACAGCTCGGTATCCTGTCTGGGAATAAGCACGCCCGGCTCTACTTCAAAGCTAAGAGACATGAACTGAGTAAGTCCTGTCAGATATTGAAGCGGATGCCCCAAAGCGCGCCTCTTCAGAAGCAGTATGTACTCCCGAAGCAAGCCGTCCTCCAGCTCAAGGTCTCCATGGGCATAAAGATAAGCCCTATCACACTTTGCAACGTGGCAAAGCATAACCCCGGCATCCGCTGCCGGGGCATCAATATCTGCAGTTCTCAATATATGTGTGCCTTTTCTATAAGCCTCTGCTAAAGTCATTCTTCGCCACTCACCTTACTTCTCATAACTAGCGCCTGGCTTTCCACATGGACACAGGGGGGGACGTTTCTCTTGTGTCACACCCCTACCACTTATCGGACTCGCCCTCGACCAACACATTCTTCATGGCCTCGATGGCTACCTCAATCTGTGAATCATCCGGCTCTTTGGTAGTCAAGAGCTGAAAGGCCATCCCGGGAGCGCTGATTATCCTCATAATCAGCCAATCCGTATGTCTTCCCGCAAAACGCATTATCTCATATGCTATCCCTGCAACAACAGGAATCATCAGGATCCTTAGTAAAGCGTTGATTAGGGGATGATGCCATCCCAGAAAAGAAAACATAATAATGCTTACGATCATAACAAGGAAGAGGAAGGAGGTTCCGCAGCGCGGATGCTTGGTAGAATACTTCCTCACATTTTCCACCGTCAGCTCTTCCTCGTTTTCATAGCAATGTATAGTTTTATGCTCTGCGCCGTGGTATTGCCATACCCTTTTAATGTCGTTTAGTAAGGTAGCAAAATAAATATAGCTAAAAAATATCAAAATCCGCACAAGACCTTCAAGCAGATTATTAACAATTACTCCTGAGCCTTCCTTGCCTATGCCAAGAAGGCCAACCAAAAAATTGGGCAAGAGGATAAAAAGCGCAACACTCAAAGCCAGTGCAAAGATAACGGAAGCATAAATAACTGCATCCTTCCCCTTATCCTTAAATACTCTTTCGATAAATGCATCAACCTTTGAAGGCTTCTGCTCTTCCTCGTCCTCAAACTCAACAAAATCAGCGGAATACATCAATGCTTTAACACCAACCACCATCTGCCTGAACAAATTCACGCCTCCACGTATGAAGGGCACCTTAGTTATGGGTGTCTTCGCAGGCAGTGGCCTTTTGTCAATGACAACTTCTCCATCCGGCTTGCGCACCGCTATGGCGATATTTTGAGGCCCCATCATCATCAGGCCTTCAATAAGCGCCTGCCCCCCTATTGTAGTTTTTCTCATAGCCGGTCTCCTCTATATAACAAGTATCAAGTCTTGTATTTCTACAAGCTGCTTTTAACAATTTCTTAAAAAATAAAGGCTGAATAAATCATCAGCCTTTAAGAGAGTACTCTATCCTTCATTGTCTACGATACCGTATTTCTTTTTGAATTTTTCCACACGTCCGCCCGTATCGACAAGCTTCTGCTTACCGGTAAAGAACGGATGACATTTGGAGCATATTTCAACATTCAGATTAGGCTTCGTAGAGCCTGTAGTAAATGTCTCTCCGCAAGCGCACTTCACAACTGCCTCACCATACTTTGGATGGATATTATCCTTCATCGTCAATTCACCTTCCTTCGCCCTGCCCTACATAAATGCGAATCTTCCGGGCGTCAAGTCCCTTCGATTCTAGCCGGATATGCTTCGCAAATGGCTATTAATAAATTACGCCATTTTGCTCACGCAATAAGGCAAAAAATATTCTAACACAATTTAGCATCTTAATCAAGTCCTATTTGATTGCCATCGTCCTATTCATTAGCCTTATTTATCAATAAAGGCCTTGTTTATGCTGTTGACAAAATCATCATTGGTCTTGGTCTGAGTAAGCTTATTGAGTATCATCTCCGTCACATCCGAGGTTCCCATGTTGCTCATTGCTTTCCTAATCGCCCATATGCTTTCCATTTCCCTTTGATTAAGAAGCAAATCCTCTCTCCTGGTGCCGGACTTATTGATGTCAATAGCAGGGAATATACGCTTTTCAGACATCTTCCTATCAAGGTGTATTTCCATATTGCCGGTGCCCTTAAATTCCTCGAAAATTACATCGTCCATACGGCTGCCTGTCTCGATCAGGGCTGTTGCAATAATCGTCATGCTGCCGCCGAACTCTATGTTACGAGCAGATCCGAAGAACCTCTTCGGCGCATGGAGCGCACCGGGATCCAAGCCTCCCGAAAGTGTTCTGCCCGTTGGAGGAATAGTCAGGTTGTATGCCCTGGCCAGCCTCGTAATACTGTCCAATAGGATAACAACATCCTTCTTGTGCTCAACAAGCCTCTGAGCTCTTTCCAGTACCATTTCAGCAACCTTAATATGATGCTCCGGAACCTTATCAAATGTGGAATATATAATTTCGCCGTCAATTGAACGCTGCATGTCCGTTACTTCCTCAGGACGTTCATCAATCAAAAGAACAATCAATTCAATCTCCGGACAGTTCTTGGTAATTGCATTGGCGATTTTCTTGAGTAAAATCGTCTTTCCTGCCTTGGGCGGAGAAACAATCATTCCTCTTTGCCCTTTCCCAATAGGTGCAATCAAATCGATAAGCCTGGTTGAAAGCTCCTTGGGAGTTGTCTCAAGCGTGATACGCTGATTGGGGAATATGGGAGTGAGGTATTCGAAATTGACTCGTTTTGAGGCGACATCAGGGGTGTCTCCATTAACTGTCTGTACATAGAGCAGGGCCTGGAACTTCTCGCCCTCCTTGGGTATTCTGCCCTTCCCCTTTACCTTATCTCCTGTTTTTAAGCCGAACCTTCTAATTTGAGACGGGGACACGTAAACATCCTTATTTCCCGAAAGAAAGTTGTCGCTTCTGAGAAAGCCGTATCCATCAGGCAGTACCTCAAGCACTCCTTCGACGGGATCATCGCTTTCAATCTTTTCGGTCCCGTTGGTCTGAATCTGCCTGCCCTGCGTATTGTTACTCTCTCTTCTTTGCTGATCGTAGGACCTGTAAGAAGGTCTATCATCTACTCTGGACTCGTCATCGGCTCTGAAGGCCTCATCTCTTCCATAGTCAAGCCTAATACCCTCGCTTCCGCCATTGTCCAATACGGGCTGTGGATCTCCGTCCGGTCTGACCTGAACAGTAATCTCGCTGGCGGTCGTACGATCGCCCCTGTGCCATTGATTTGAACCGGTCCTACCAAGCCTTGTCTTGTAGCCGCTATGGGGTCTATCATGTACTGTAGTATTTCCTCTGTCGCCCTCAGCCACCTTTGTCCTGCTTGAAGTCTCTGCATTCTCAGAATCCTTAGTACTATCTACTGATGCTTTTTCCTCAACAGGTGTCTCTTCAGTCACCTCGATTTCGGAGCTTTTCTCCTCTATGGACTTATCATCGGTTGACTTATCCCCGGTAGGCTTTGCCGCTGAGAGCTTTTCTCCGGCCGGCTTCTCTTCGGTCGCCTTTTCTTTTAAGGGTCTGACTTCCGGCTTAGCGGCTTTAGTCAGTTTTTCATCAGCATCAGCAACTACATCGCCTGCCTTTTCCTCTTCCACGACCTTTTTGGGTCTACCCCTTTTTGACTTTCTCAATTCGACAGGCTTCTCATCAGATTCGCCCTGAGCGGCTACCTCTGTCTTTGATTTAGCGTCTGTCTTTGATTTAGCCGCTGCCCTTGCCCTTGTTGCAGCCTTTTTTGCTGCATCGTCTATTTGAGCTGTTTCATCAGCTTCCACTCCCACTGCATCAGCAGCTTCTGACTCCGCTGTCTTTGCATCAGCCGCAACCTTCCTTGGCCTTCCTCTCTTTTTAACTCCCTTTATGACTTCAGTAGAACTATCTGCAGCATCAGCCGAGTCCTCCCGGGTTGCCATTTTAGGTTTTCTTCCTCTTCTCGCCTTAACCGGCTCTTCTTCCTTTTCAGCCGATACAGCTTTTGCCACGGGCTCTTCCTTAGCCGCAGATGAAGCTTTCTCAGCTGTACCTTTCTCAGCCCCGGCACGGCCGGCCTCATGAATTTTCTCAATCAGCTCTTCCTTGGTGCTTTTGCTAACACCTCTAATGCCCATCATTTTTGCTATGTACTGTAAATCCTCAAGCGATTTTACAGCAAGATTTACCTCTTCCATAATCCACCACCTATTGAAATTTGCTCCTATTGAAATTTGCTCTTATCGAATATGTCCTCAGAAATTCACTTATAACTCCTTTAAACGCTTGGATGTCACAATCTTTCAGAATAATCCACAGAATCCTGCCGAAGTAAGTAAAACATAAGTCGGTCATCTCTGCACGGCAATCATATGAAACTTCCTAAGTCTAAATGGGAAAATCTAAACAATAGAATGAATCTAATATTACGCAAACATTATAACACTCAAAATATACCATTGTCAATCTTATTACCCTTGAATAGGCTCTTTCGGCTCAAAATAAACATCTGTACCAATCATTATATGGCTTATCGCCAAAATATCCTTCAGGTCCTTGTTTTTTGCTGCCGGTATTATCTTTCTACTGCCGCATTTGGCACAGTGCAACAGTATGCAGTCCGGTAACAAAACAAGCCCTATATCAGTACTATCACACTCACAGTATAGATTTTTACTTAGGGCAATATCATGTATGCGATTCAGTGTATCAAACATCACCCGTGTATTCTCAAAGTAGCTCTCATACCCGTACGTATCGATAAGATTGTCCAACTCTTCCTCGACGCTATCCACCTTTTTCTGAACCGCCTCATCAGTTCCAATAAAAAATATTTGCATTCCGGTTTCGGGGCAGCTGATGGACAGTGGCTTCCCTAACAGAATACTCCTTCCGGAAATCATATAGACATGCTCATGATCACATCCGATACAGGGAATCCTCACAAAAAAGCTATTCTCCCCCTCCTGCCTCACTGATATCGATGATTTTTTACAGTGGCACGATAGACTATAGTTTTTCTTATATAATAGTGTAAACAGTGAAGCATTGAAAAAAGCAAAGCTTCCACAGGATGTACATTTATATGCGATAGTGACACTTGTATCTATCAGCATTTTTCCCACCTCAACTAAATATATTCGCCATTTCTTAAATAAATCCTGCTTTAGCCTGCTAAAGGAATGAAAAATGAGAATTCGACTTCTACCACTGTTCATGTAAACATAATATGATATAATTAGAGCATTAAAACTATTATGGGATGGGACAAAATGAAGCATCTATTTATAATCAATCCGGCCGCCGGAAAAGGAAAGACCTTAAAACGCATACCGGAAATTAAGGAATACTGTGAAAGCCACGGTTACCGCTATGAAATAGCAATTACGGAGTATCCGGGCCATGCCACCGAGATTGCAAAGGCCCATTGTTCACAAAAGCTCAGGATCTATTCCGTGGGCGGCGACGGAACACTTAACGAGGTGCTAAACGGTATGGCCGGAAGCGAAAGTAGTCTCGCCGCCATTCCCTGCGGCTCAGGCAATGATTTCATCCGAAGCATAGTAGGCAAGGACATCCCCGACAACATAATCCAGTCAACGATTGAAGGCAGCGAGCACTTAATCGACTATGCCATGGTCAATGACAGGTACTTTGTAAATATTACATCCCTTGGCTTTGATGCGGAAGTAGTGTATCAGGCTCGACGTTTCAAGAAGCTGCCCCTTGTATCCGGCAGCATGGCTTACCTGTTGGGAATTATAATAACAATCATCATTCGCAAAAACCACCATATGGTATTGAAAATAGACAATGAGGAAATATCGGGCAAAAACCTTCTGGTCGCCATTGGTATCGGCAAGTATTACGGCGGCGGTGTATATGCGCTGCCGGATGCACAGATAGACGACGGCCTGTTCGACATCTGCTATGTGGAAACAATGTCAAGGCTGAAAATGTTTAGATTATTCCCCAAGTATATAAAAGGCCTCCATGGAACCATAAGAGGGGTTCATATGTGCCGTGGGAAAAATATTGAAATCACTTTGGATAATTCCATCCCTCTAAACTTCGACGGCGAGTTAATACTATCCGACAAAGCAGTGTTCCGGATATTTCCCAAGGCACTGCCCTTTGTATTCCCTGCTGATATATAGCCTAGATGAATTTCTCAAGATGGCTTCTACCCAATAGAAGCCCTTCTTTAACCTTTTCTTCGCTGCCCTCATACATTGGGTCCTCATGCTCTATGCTCAACACGTCATCGTAGCCAATATCCCTAAGCGCCTTAACAAAGGCCCCAAAGTCGACCTGGCCCATTCCCGGCATGCGGAACTGCCAGTATCCGGTGCCCTGCGAGTCAAGCTGCTTGTTGAAAACACCGTACTCCGCCAGCTTATCATCAAATACCTCTGAATCCTTTGCGTGGACATGAAAAATCCTGTCCTTGAATTCAGCTATCGGTGCAATATAATCAATCAGCTGGAAGCGAAGATGTGACGGATCGTAGTTCAGCCCAAAGTTCTTATTCGGCACCCTTCTAAACATCTCACGCCAAAGCTCCGGCGTAAAGGAAATAGTGCCAGGCTGTCCCGGCAGCTGCCAGCCCTCCATCGGGCAATTCTCGATTATCAGCCTTATGCCTTTACCCTCAGCATAGGACACAAGAACGCTAAACACCTCTTCAAATTCATCAAAATTGTCCTTGATGCTCTTGTCAATGTTCCTTCCCACAAAGGTCCCCACAGAAGGCACACCGAGCAGCACAGCCGCGTCAATGCACTTTTTGACATGATTGTTTATGAAGTCTCTCTTTTGAAGCTCCTTGTGCAGGTTGTTGTCATAATAGGCCAACGAGGATATTCTAAGACCATATTCCTTCATATAGCCCTTGATTACGTCCGCTTCCTTCTCGTCAAGCCTTGTTACGTCAATATCACAGGAGGAATAATCCCTGTCATTATCATTTGGCCAGCAAGCGACCTCAAGCGCCTTAAACCCGTTCTTCGCAGCCCACTCTGCCTTTTCCTTCAAAGGCATGTTCCCAAGACAAACTGTTAAAAATCCAATATGCATAAAACTTTCCTCCCATTACTTTTATATCTATGCCTTCATTCACTCATCGCCGACCTATAGAGGTCGGCAATGAATGACCAGCCTGATTCATGTATGGCAATTAGTGCTGTGAATCACATATCCATTTTACTATTATGCTTTAAAATATCAACAATTTCCTTCACTGGCTATCGTTTATTATAACAGGTTCTCTTCATAACAGCCTTATTTGTTATTGTTATTGTTTTTGCTTATACTCCTTTAATTTATCGTTTAGTTCTTTTTTCTTTGCCTTAGCTATTTGCCATATAATTATCCATGTCATCAAGTAGAATAATGAATACATTAAAAATGAAATCAAAACAAAACTTGTTCTACCAAAAGTGTTCCCCCCATAGCTATACCAATCAAAAATCAAACCGCATGAGATTATTATTGCTGTAGTGAGAATATAGCCGATGATTGACTGCCAGACAAATTTCAACTTTTCTGAACGATAAACTAAATTAATAAGTGAACAAAGTACCGAAAGTACAAAATTCTGCCAAATTAAGCTGACTGGTACCATTGCAGTATCAGTGGTGATTGCCATAACTACTGTTACTGTTAATACCGAAATAGTAAAAGCAATCATTAACCCTAAAAAGAAAAATCGTATTGTTATATTTTTCATAGGAACCTCCTTATAAATCCAATTTGCTTTTAAATACAGGAACATACTGTCTTGAAATAATCACTTTCTCTCCATTTTGAAGTACTGCTTCAATTCTGCCGTTTAGCAAAGGCGATACATAATCGATTTTTATCAGATTAAGCACTATAGATTTACTTATCCTGATAATGCTGGTACCGACAAAACGTTCTTCAATCTCATATAATTTCAGATTTGTTTCATAAACACTGTCTGCAGTATATATAAAAACTTTTTCATCCACCGTATCAAAATACAAAACATCTTCAGGTTTCAAGAAATAAATCTTATCACCCTTCTTACCGCTTATCGTTGAATTGTATAACCGTATGCTGGATATTAGATTCTCGAGACTTTCATCAATGCTGTTACACTTTATGGTTATCTCAACTTCACTATAAGCGTTTGACTGTTCGATATTAATTTTCAAAAATCTTTCTGCCCCCCTTCTGCTAAATAATTGCTCGAGTTAACTCTATCATCATAATACTTTATTTATAAATGTAAGTTCAACCCAATTTCGGTTTGTTGTAATCTTTATAGGGTATGTTACGTTATTACTAATCAAGTTACATTTGGAAGTTAGATACTCTTAATAACAGAGAATTGTATATTTAGGTTTGGGAATGTTACGATTATATTTATTACAAAGCTTTAATAATGTTCACACATGAACCTCATTTATGATACGTCTCACCATGTATTATTTTAAAAGCGCGAAACAATTGCTCCAGCAAAATCAGACGGGTTAATTGATGGGGAAAGGTCATGTCGGAAAGGGATATTGTCAAATCGGCACGTCGAACCAGCTCAGTATCCAGGCCGAGGGAGCCTCCGATTACAAAGGTAATATTGGACCTGCCGGCGTTGAAGCAGCCTTGAAGCGTGGTCGCAAATTCCTCTGAGGTCTTCCTCATCCCCTTCACATCAAGCACGATGAGAAAGGTCCCCTCCTTCAGCTTGCTCTCTATCCTGTCAGCTTCCTTTCTCTTAATCTGCCCCTCCTGGGCTCCACTAAGAGAATCCGGCGCCTGTTCGTCCTGGACCTCAATCAGCTTAAGCTCGCAGAAGCGGGATAGCCGCTTGCTATACTCAGCAATGCCATCCTTTAAGAAACGCTCCTTCAGTCTTCCTACAGCTACAACCGTTATTTTCATATTACCTGCCTACATCTCCCTGGTAGCGCTTTTCAAAAGTCAGTCAACACTAACCCTATAAGTCTATCTCTTCAGCCTGCCAATATCATTTCCACTGGGATCCTGATAAATCCGCAAATCAAACTCAGGAATAATAGCCAATATGTGATCAAAAATGTCCGACTGAATCGCTTCATAGTCCACCCATCCAATTACATTCGTAAAAGCATAGATCTCAATAGGCAGCCCGGTTTCAGTAGGCTGAAGCTGCCTAACTATCTGCAGCATGTTCTTATTCACCCTGGGATGGTTCTTCAGGTAGTTGTCAATGTAGGCCCTCAGCGTACCAATATTGGTCAAGTGTCTGCCATTAACAATGCTCGCTCCGCTAATACTATTCTCTTCATTGTACCTTGCAAGCTCTTCAGTTTTATTGTCTATATACTCCTTTATGTATTGAATCTTCCTAAACCTCTCAAGCATCTCATCATCACAGAACTTAATGCTATTCATATCTATGTAAACGTACCTCTTTATTCTCCTGCCGCCGGACTCTTGCATTCCCCGCCAGTTCTTGAAGGACTCCGATATCAGCTTGTAGGGCGGAATCGTCACAATCGTCTTATCCCAGTTCTGCACCTTCACAGTATGCAGAGAAATCTCAATAACATCTCCATCCACACCATAGGCCGGCATCTCTATCCAATCGCCGATTCGCACCATGTTATTGGTGGCAAGCTGGATACCGGCAACGAATCCCTGTATCGAATTTTGGAATATCAGCATCGTAACAGCCGTCGCCGCACCAAGCCCGCTTAGCAAGACCCATGGAGAACGATCTATCAGCGTGCTTATGATAACTATCGCAATCGCGAGAGCCAAGAATATTTTTACAACCTGTAGATATCCCTTAATTGGCTTGAGCTTGGAGACCTCGTGCTTTGTGTATATCTCATCCACAGAGTCGAGTGCCTTAAATAGAACTCCCGTTACTATTAGGAGTATAAGAGAAAATGCAATACGCTGAATCCAATCCTGATAAGCCGGAAAAGCCGGAGCGAATGCATAGATAATTAATACCGGAACAATGTGCGCAATCGTATCAAATACTTTGTTTCTAAGAAAAATATCATCCCAGGTACTTTTGCTTTTCTTGATATACATACGGAGAAGTTTCAGAATAATTTTTTTGGTAATAAAATCTGCCACAAGACATAAGAAAACTATGAAGACAAGCGCAAGCCCATTGGATAAATGCAAGGATACACCTTCATCCACTCCGTTTGACAATAGTATTCTCTTAATAAAATCAACCATTTACCAAAGTCCTCTTTCTATCTTATTACTTCTCTTTTACGCCCCTTTTCTGCTTATCTTAAGCTTTTTTCTCCCTAGACTGACTTTATATCTGGCTTCTAGCTTCCATTCTCCGGCCTCCTGCTTCCGTTCTCTCTTCTCCGTGCTCTCTTCTCTGTTCTCCGTTCTCTGTTATCCTACAACTCAATCACACGGCCAACGTGGTCACGAAGCGCCACATCCACAGCAATATCAGCTCCAGCCTGCAGGCACTTCTCATACAAGACATTGCAAACCGTCTGATAAGCCAGCTCAGGAAAATTGTTCTCCTTGCTCAAATGCCCAAGAATGAAATTCTTAGTCCCCTTCTGCGCTAAATATGCAACGACCTCACCTGCGGCATCATTGGAAAGATGCCCATGCTCGCTGGCAATACGCTTTTTCAGCGGCCATGGATAAGGGCCGATTTTCAGCATCTCGACATCATGGTTGGACTCCAAGAGCAACAAATCACTATCTGTAAAGTTGTTAAGCAAATCCATGCTGATATGCCCGATGTCCGTTGCTATGGTTACCTTCTTCCCCGATGCGTAAAAGCTATAGCCCACCGGCTCATTGGCATCGTGAGGTATCGGAAAGGGTGTCACGGTAATATCCCCTATCTGAAAAGGCCTATACGATGAGAAAATTACCTTATTGCTCTCAAGAACAGGGCCAATCATCCTCTCCATGGCCCTCCATGTCCCCTCGCTGGCATAGATAGGCAGGTTAAACCTGCGTGAAAGTATACCGGCCCCCTTTATATGGTCGATATGCTCATGAGACACCAATATAGCATTTATCTCCGAGGGCTTCTCGCCTATTGAACACAAAGCCTCAATAATTTTCTTTCCGCTAAGTCCGGCTTCAACAAGCAGCCTTGTATTGTCGGATGATATAAACAGTGAATTGCCGCTGCTTCCGCTGTATAAGCTACAGAATTTTATCATGCACGCCTCTCTTAACTAAGTATCTCTGCTTTATGCGCGTCTCGCCGGCAGGTGTTTCCCTCCTGAGAGTCTTCTTTCTGCGCATCTTCCCTGTGCTGCCTGCCGTCAAGCTCCTCTGCCTGCGCAACGCTGACCCTTTGTATATCCGCCCCAAGGCCCTGAAGCTTACCCACAAAGTCCTCATAGCCCCTGTCGATATACCTAATATTATCAACCTGAGTAGTCCCCTTGGCCACAAGCCCGGCAATAACAACTGCCGCTCCCGCCCTCAGGTCAATGGCGTTCACCTTCGCTCCTGTCAGGCTGCAGGGCCCGTCTATTACGGCTACATTGGCATCCACACGAATCTTGGCGCCCATCCTTCTAAGCTCATCTACATATTGAAATCTTTGGGGCCAGATGCCCTCAGATATTGTGCTGCTGCCACTGGCCAGGCACAGTAATACCGTTGCCGGCGGATGCAGATCCGTTGCAAAGCCCGGATAGGGCAAGGTCTTAATGTTGGCCTTGGTAAACTCCCCTCCGCCAATCACTCTGATGCTGTCCTCACCTTCAATGACATTAACATTCATTTCAATCAGCTTAGCCGTCAGCGATTCCATATGCTTGGGAATAATGTTCTTGACAGTCACATCCCCGCCCGTAGCAGCGCCTGCAATCATAAAGGTGCCCGCCTCCACCATATCCGGTATAATAGAATGCACCACCGGACTGCCCTTAAGGCTGCTGACACCCTTTATCTTTATCACATCTGTTCCCGCTCCCTTAATATTGGCTCCTGCGGCATTCAAAAAATTCACCACATCGACAATGTGGGGCTCCTTGGCAGCATTTTCTATGGTAGTGGTACCCTCCGCCTTCACGGCAGCAAGTATCAAATTAATCGTTGCCCCAACACTTACAACGTCCAAATATATAGAGCTTCCAACCAGCTTATCGGCTTTGAGCTTAATCATACCGTGCTCAATCTTAACCTCTGCTCCCATGGCCTCAAAGCCCTTGATGTGCTGATCCATAGGCCTGTAACCGAAATCGCAGCCGCCGGGAAGGGCAACCTCGGCTCTGCCGAAGCGTCCAAGAAGCGCGCCTAATAAATAATATGACGCTCTCATGCTTTTTATCATATCATAGGATGCTGAATAGGAATTGACATTGCTGGAATCTATTAGAACTGTATTTCTATCCTCAAAGGTAACCTCTGCGCCCAGCTTAGTGAGCGTTTCTTCCAATATCCTCGTATCTTTTATGTCAGGTAAATTTTCTATCCTGCTCTTGCCCTCGACCAGCAGCACAGCAGGTAAAACCGCTACAGCAGCATTCTTTGCGCCGCTAATATATACATCACCGCGTAATGCTTTTTGGCCATGAATAATGATCCTCTCCAACCCGCGCACCTGCCTTCTTCTCTTTTGTATGTAGGGAGGTGTGTCCCATAACCTATTATAACACTGTTTTTTATTTTGCACACTACAATGTTATATATATCGTTATTCTATGGGTTTTTGATTAGTCTGCTGTGATTTGATTACTCTTCCGAGATGTGTGGGTATAGATAAAGGGGCTCGGACTTGCCCTTGACTGTGACGCGCCATGCGGGCAGCATCTCTACCGACTCAACGCCGTCCGTCATCGCCTCCTCCAGCTTATATCCGCTGTCAATAGCGGTAATGACCACACTACTACCCATTTTGAAACGAGCCAGCAGCGCCTGATATGCTTCAAAACGCTCCCCACTCTTTACAGTAAAGCCTTTTACCTGCAGCCTCCCCCGAAGAAGCTGCCTGACTCCCTTTTGATCCAGAGTGACAATGCAGTAATTATCGAATATGAGATACCCTTCGTAGCTTTCAACAAAAGCAACCGTCACGCTGCCATCCTGGTTTCTTGTCAGGCCGTCCTCTATGTACTTGCCGCCATCCAGCGTTCCACTGTCCTTTAAAAAGCTCTGTGCTGCCCTTCTCGCCCTTTCATCGCTGGTCAAATCCACATTCGAGCCCGGTTGGCTATCAGTAAACTCGTACTGTGTATCACTAATAAAACGGAGCTTCTTGCTCTCATGGAAAAACTCATCGCCCTGATTGGAGACCTCGAACTGTCCGCCTAAGAGCCTCATGGCAATACTATTCCTGTCCAGCTTCTCAATGGTGTACTCAAGCCGGTTCAAAGCATTAGAAGTCGTCGGAATGCTACACTCCAGGGTCACTCCCCTTTGGCTCAGAATGGCTTCTGTATTCTCAATAGTTTCTTTCCGGATACCCTCTCCCCTGACAAAGGTGAGATTGATAAACAGTAAGAAGATATTAAAGGCAAGTAACAGCACTATGACTACATTTTTAGCCTTTGCTCCATCCATATGCCTAATCTCCTTCTCCGGGAATCATTTCAATAACCAGATCCCTTTGATCCTTAGTTCTTATCAGCAGCGCAGGCTTGAGCAATTCCTTGCTCGAATCTTCTATAACATAGCAGCTCAAGATGTCCTGTATCCTCAAGTCCGGGAAAAAGGTGCCCGAGCTCTCCAGCAGGTCTATGAAGCGGTCATTATAACTGCTTTGAGCTCCCTCCATAAACCTCTTTAAAAGCCAATCGCATTTGAGCACACGACTCGAATCTGCCTGAATGCTAATCGCGTGATCGAGCTTTCTATCCTTCGTATCGATACCGACCTTTATGGGCATGCCATCTACTTTGTAGTCGAAGCCAAATTGATAAACACCCTCCGACAAAGTCTCAACAGATGTCAGGGTAATAGCTGCGGTATTCTCAACACGATCATTTATTGCGGCAACGAATTTATAGGCGTTCAAAAGCGCCTTTCCTATCTGATCCTTACCCGACGGATAGGTATCTCGAAGATAACGGTAGGTCAGGTAGCCATCATCATGATATCTGTAAATATTGTCTCCATAGCTGAACTGAAGCGCGTCGCCGCTTACTACTCGCCTATTATACCTGTCCTTCTCGGCGCCAATAATAATCGAGGCAAGCTCATCACCAAGGCCGCCGTTATTCCTTTGAATAAAGGGTATTACCGACAGCTCACTGTATTGCCAATACTGAGACAGAGCATAGAGCACATCAGGCTCATCATTCTCCTTGGCAATCTTGCCTGCTCCCAGAGAGCTGTATTTTCGGCTCGCCATACTCACGCTATTAATTGCCTCATTCAAATTCATTGCCCCATCATAGCTAATCGGCTCCGAGGAATAAACCGCGCCGTCGCTGCCGTAAATATAGAAAACGCTCTTGTACTCATCGATTATGTCCCTATTGACCATAAGCTTCCTGATATCAGGGATATCCCCGGATGGATTCACAGCGCCTAAAAACCAGGCTAACAGCCCGGAATCCATGGCATATCCAAAATCAAGCAGCACTCCCCGCCTTTGTGTTGCATTAGCCCAGCTATCAGATGACTTAACCAGCTTCACATCGCCGGAGACTATCTTCTTAAGACCATTTGCCGCCTCACTCCAAAGAGCGGAATGCTCACGGCCCCCATCCTCAACAATCCAGTAAGAGCTGCTTCCGTCGGATAAAATCAGCCTGTCCGGCTCAAAGAGCCTTTCCCGCACAAGCTTGTCGCTAATGGGCTGGGCGCCATTCAGACCAAATAAGCCCGTAAAAAAACCAGTAGGAGTCCCCTGGCTTTGATAGCTCCAAAGAATTCCTACCTGTGTTATTCCCGATATAATAAGTATGACAATAATTGCAGTCTTTAGACGTTCCTTCATTTAGTTTTCCCGTTAAATAGCTCTGATACAAATGCTTTAAAACTATCAAAGATACTGCTGGGCTTTTTCACGACCGGCTCATCTTGCATAATTGGCTCCTTTTGAATAACCGGCTCTTGTATAACAATCGGATCCTTCTTCAAAGCCGCATCTATTACCGATCTCTCTTGCAGACTAATTGTAACTGAATTGTACTGAATCTTTGACCCTTCCATTTCGGACTTTCTATAAGAGACAAACATCAGGTTGTTGACTCCGGCTTCCAAATCTATCTCCTTGGAAAATATCCCCGAAGCGCCTATGCCCCAAGAAGTCTCACCATTTCTGTTTGCTATAATCTCATACTCTTCTTTGCTTCTATTAAGTCTGGCTATTGAAATAACAACGTCCGTATGTTCGGATTTTCCGGAGATTATGTAGGTCTTGTTGTAGGTAGAATCCTTATCCTTGTCCGGGCTGGTAATCGTCATGATAATCTCGCCGGTATTTATGGCCTGCCCGTCCTTCAATGCTTTTGATAATTCCTCGTTAAAAAGCGCAAGCTTCAAAGCTGCCTCATCCACAGGGCCTTCCTCAGCTGTGCCCTCGTCGGCTGCGTCTAAAGTGCCTTCACCGGCTCCTGCTGCATTTCCTGTCGGCAAACTAGCAGCTGTATTACCTGCTACTCTCGTTCCGTTATTGTCCGTATTGCCGGTATTGCTGCTATTTTCCGTATTGCCGGTATTGCCGGTATTGCCGTTTGTGCTAGTCTGGCTAGCTGTTCCGGCGCTGCCAGCGATCCCCGTTCCTTCCGTATTGCCCGCGAAAACCGGCATGGAGAGCACGGCTACAAGTACAAATATAAGTAAAAGCATGCTCGATTTTTTTACCATAATACTGACCCCTTAAGGCTAAATTTGCTTCACCACTAAACACAATAAAGTATATCACAATTCTACTAAGTTGATTATACTAAAATATTGTTACAAAAGCATTACAGTCCATTTAAGAAGAAATTACATAATTAATCCTGCAAACCCTACATATTCTGGGCTTTTCCAAATATTATGCATCCCCCAAAACATGCTACGGTACCCACAAGAAAACGAGCCTAATTCGCAATACCTGTCTGATATACCGGCAGCCTTACCGTTACCTCCGTACCAACGCCAAGCTGGCTGCTTATGTCAATCACTCCCGAATGAGCCTCGATAATATCTTTGGCAATAGCAAGCCCGAGGCCTGTTCCTCCCATTTCCCTCGAACGCGCCTTATCCACCCTGTAGAACCTCTCAAAAATTCTGGGGATATCATTTTCCGGTATTCCTATACCGCTATCCGCCACCTTAAAGTATACGTCATTGTGGATTTTCCCTATATAAACCGTAATCTTACCCTCCTGAGGAGTATATTTCATCCCATTCCCCAAAATATT